>Ga0209611_10004669_pt1 | contig 23319 bp, 18 predicted proteins | sample S1TSphgellanicum_3_FD_187693 | JGI IMG/M metagenome (GOLD analysis project Ga0209611, IMG submission 187693) | Host-associated microbial communities from peat moss isolated from Minnesota, USA - S1T2_Fc - Sphagnum magellanicum MG (SPAdes) (version 2) | ecosystem: Host-associated > Plants > Peat... | reverse complement strand
GAAACACCATGGCTCCTACCAATGTTGAGGGACAAGCCCATTGAGTTGGGTGTATACTTTGATAAAAGCCCCACTATTAAGCTTTCCAAGCCCATCACTGAGGAAATATTGTCGAACCAAGATTAAGTGAGTAAAATGAATGCCCTATTGGTGTATACCTACACAACAACAAAAGAATTAAAGCAACCAAAATAATTAACTACACCACCAATAGTCACAAAGTAATGTTTGTTTAGTGCTTGTTGTCTTAAGAAGAAACTTAAAATTTCTTTAGTTTCTCAATGATATAGCATAACAATTTGTTAGAAAATTTAAATGGTACCCACAAAATCATGTCCTATGAAAAGCAAATCAAAGAACTATCAATAAAAGGTGGGTAGCAATAATTACTAATATGTAGGAAGCTCCCAAAGCACGATATCCAACATTTGCAAGGCTTCTTATGGCATATTAGCTTGGGCACCTACTAAAAACCTATTTAAGGTGATGCAAGTTTGGATGCAAGGCAAACTTGATCACCACCTTGAATAACCGTTCCTTTCTAGCTTTATATATCATAGACAATTTTTTAACATGGGTACAACATATGCACATATGTCTATCTACAAAAATTCAAAACTCAAACTCTTTCATGGAGGTAACTGATAAAGGATTACTCACCACAAGAATCCCTATAATTTGCTCATTTGCAAATTGCATTGTATTTTTATTTCCCAAAATGAAGGTTTACTTAACCTTTCCCTTTGAAGCTTTTGAAACAAAACATTATACTTTTCCAGCTTCCTTAATGTCAGATGTTGATCTCCTCCACTTAAGTAGAAGTCTATAGTTTATGTTGTCGTACTTTCCTTAGAAATGTGTGTTATCTACATTTTCACCTCCAAAAATTACTTCATTTGATCCTCTTTCTTACGTCGCAATGCTTCCAACTAAGGTCTTATAATAACTAATTATTTTTTCAAAGTCCATGTGCGCTTATCCTACAATCTCAACATTGATGTAAAATTCTTCAAACATACTCACAATAAAAAATATCAATTGAGAACACTAAACCTTAAATAGCTTGAAGGGGATTTGAACTCCAACCCTAAAAAGGTGTTGCCCACTGTAGCTCAAGCCCTACTTACACCCAAAACCTAGTTAGAAAAAAGACTAAGAAACATGAACAAACCTAAGTGAATTTTGGGTATAATTGAACATATAAGCTTGTAAGTTGTAACCATGTCACCACCGTTGACAACCAAAACATATGTGAATTGTGACTACCATAAAAGCTTACCACCATTGAGAAAAAACATGTAGTCGAAGGTGTATGTTTTCATTGATTGTTGCCATAGGATGAACAAAAACCAAAATACATAGTTGGTTTCCAACCAACAATTGACCTTCAACAAACATTAATAAACTAGCATCTTGCAAAACTAATAATGCAATGCCACATGAGAGCTATGCATCAACCCATATTGTAATTGGTCTTCATTCCAATCATGAATAGCTAAGTAAAAAGGAAAGCTTTTTAGGTCATAGAATTTATGTGCATACATCCAGACAAAAAGGTCTAGATGCATAGTAAGGCAATTTTGGAGCTTTGTTTTTATGAACGCCAAGTTGGAAAAAGTGCACTTGTCTTCCACACTACCCAACACCATCACCATACATAACTTGGCCAGTTTAAACCACTCGAAAAGACAATGGTTTAAAATCACACTAGACCCAAGCCTTTCCCATAAACATGTAGTTGGATTACAATCATGGGGAGGTAGCATGGCAAATTGGGCATGGTTTTGCATCATCAATTTGAAAAAAAATGAAGTTGTTCATCAATAATGATTGGTTTAATAATGGCTCACCAACCATAACAATCCCCCATGCCTTGGGGTGACCAAAATGAGCTTGGATAATAATTCGGTGACCTAAAAATATTGTTTCAACCTCAAGAACAAATCAATATTGTGGGTAGATCACCACAGTGGCATTTAGCAACTCATGTGTTGAAAACCTCTTTTGTAGTTCAGAGATGAAATTTGTAACACTTCAGGATATTACAATTTCACGGATTCCACATAATCAACCTAAACTTGTCTGGTTTTAAAGCCCATTGCCTCCTTAGTAATCAGATCATGGGTATGCAACATATAAATTTTGCCTCCCAAACAAAAGGTAACATATTTAATGCCTATTACAGGCTTTTTCCACCATGTCAAACACAAGTGTTCATGGATGTGCTCACAACGATTTTACAAACAATTGAAGTGTTATGAAGAAAACCATTTTCTAACTTCATTGTACATTGTGAAAAGATTTGCTTCAAAAAGTTTTAAAGCAAAGATAAAATCACAAATGAAGGTCTATTAGCTTCGAGCAATTTTTGACAAACCTTACACCAACTCCAACAAAGGAATGATGCAAGAAAGACCCAACAATGTTTCAAGATCACACATGAGTTCATAATTGATCTTGGTAGTGTCGACAATTACATTGTCCTCAACCATTTTTACAACCAAAGCTTTGTATTCACTAAGGACTCTCTTGGAAGGTGATAACATTGAAACCCAATGTGTTTTGATGTGTTTTGATATTCTTATTGCCTTTGCATTCAAGGAGTTTAGCCAACTCACTTGCTCAAGATAACACTTGGGACTATGGGCAAAATAATTGTGCATAGATGTAAGCAAACATTCAATTTTTCCCACCAAAATCGAACTATTCAAAGTTTGGATAGCCAAGTTTGTGCAAGTGCCATATAATGCACATCACTCATGAATGGAGCATGGTTCTACATTAGTTTTGTGGTGACACCATTTTTGAAGCCTTGAAAAATTGTCACTCCATCTATTCCAAAGAAAACATACTTGTTTGCCACATTTGTTTTAATCATGCCTCCAAACTCAACAAGACTCCACATAATAAGTTTAGTCAAATTAATAGAAGTTACACCATCCAAAACCCTTCATAGGTTAAGTAAAATGGACCCATTTTCACCCATCAATCATATACAAATGAACTAAAAGCCAATTTTGGTTGTCAATAGTGGTGATTTTGTCACAACTCACTAAAATGAATAATGGTTTCTGGACAACAACCTTCATGGCTCAAAACATTAGGCTATGCATTACTTCAACCATGGTCTAGCCGGTGGTATTTGACCAATGTTTTCCAAGACAATGCTCCATTTTCAAGAACTAGAAAAGCTTCTTGAAATTCTCAAAATTTATCATCAGGTGCCCTTGTTGGAACAAATGGAAAATTGCAACAAATTGCATGTATTTATTTTTCTTCTATGTTTTGTCACCATTTGCAACTTGCACAATAACTATATCACGTCCTCATGAGGCATGCAGTTTCTCATAACTCCTAGTTTAACTTTGTTACATTTCCTCATTCTAGAATGTTTGATGAAGGAATCTAGTTTTCGAACTAGTAATTTCTCCCTCCCTTTAATGTCAAAATAGATTTTGCATTTGACCATTCTCATTTTTTCATCTGGTCCACATATTGGCTCAAACCAGGGAAAACCTAGTTGCCCATTGTTCTTGAAAAACTATGTTTATTTCCCATTTAAATTTCTTTTGCCTCTTATTTTTTGGTTCATTATTTCTAGGGTTTTACATATGATCTATAGATTCAAATGTGGGTGTAGATTAAAAAACCAACAAACTTTTTCCTATCACTGCAACAAGAGATGTAGGTGACAATGAGGAGGAAGTTAAATTAGTAGAAATGTTAAGTGACTCACTAGGTGTGTGGTTTGTAGTAGAATCAAGTATTGCAGAAGCTGAAAAGAAGAGATGAAACTTGAAGTTCTATGGAGGCTTCAAGGGCACCATTTCCACAATAGCAATTGCAAATTTGACAAGGAAAAAATATTAGTGACCTTGGATGTGTTACAAAATTCTCACAACAAACCTCTTTGTAAGAAACCAAAAGAAAGGTCGATTTAACATTTGAGTAGAAGATACGAATTCAATGAAGCATTTCTAGCAAGCCAAACTTGAACCCTAAACCTTATAACTTTCAGGATTTTGATGACCTTTAAACCTTGCACAATTACAAAAAATAAAAAAACACTTGAACATTCAATGAGTTTTTTAGTTGAGAACTTGTGTACCTTTTTACATTCAATCTGATCCTCCTAAATCTCATGGGCCCCAAGCAATGTGTTTGCATTGCTCCTAAGTTCCTCTTTCAAAAGATCTACATTTACAACTAGCCTAACATACTAAATCCAATCCTAACCGAAAAACACCCAAATCAAATCAAATGATTCAAAAGAAAGATTTGTACCATGATTTTTTTGGAATGAACTTCAAACATAAGTATAATATCTTCCAATTTCCTATTTCCTCCTTTAGCATTAAGAGCATATCGATTTTGTACTTTGATCTTCTTTGAATGCACTCACACATAAGTAATGCATTCACACAAAAGTATGGTGCCAATTTTTTGTTTGCTCTTTCACCATTATTTGCTTCTAGCCTCCATAACATGATCCAAAATTTAAAGGAACCCATCCTACTAAGCGTGCTACCAAGAAAGATCGACATTCGTTATAAGCGACAATCTTAATTTCAATGTGCACATAATTGCTTGCAAATGTTGTGCATTTTGAATGAGGTCAGATGCAAAAAAAGGTCCATAGTGGGGAGGGTTGTGGCATTCAACAATGTAAGGTGGTGAGTATAGGCGGCACCACACCTAAATTATTGATTAGGTGGATGGCTACAACTTATTGCCTAATGGTTGCATCCTAGCAACTTGCCTCTAATCTAATGGTCAAATTCTTTCAAGCTGATTTGTAAAGGCCTTTTTTTTGTCGTTAGGTTGCAAAATTTTGTCCAAAAATAAATTAAAATGGAAAAATTTGACCTTAGGGTAAGTTAATTCTTCTTCTTATGTAATTTTTTTATGTTGGGTGTTGTATATTAATATTATGTACAAATAATTTTAAATTATAATTGGATGCATTGTAAATGGAAGTGAACCTAGTCGTAAATTGGATCAAGCTCCAAATGTAAAAAGTCCTTGAAACTAAAAGTAATAATGCTAAATTCAAACAAAGGTTCACAAATTCACACCAAAGGTTTTATCAAACAAAAGAGAAAAAATTACACCTAATTCAAAACTTCTTTTCAAAATCAAGAATTGAATATTAGTGATCTAAACCAAATGGAAAATCCATTAGTTAAATGGGACAACATAAAGGAGAGATTATTGCAATATAATTGCATGATTGAATCATTATAGTTAACCAAGGAAGAATGGGTAGTTTTGTGTATATATTTTACTTGGAATTAAACTTAGCTTTAAACCAAACCTAGGGTTCTTGAATTTGAAAGAATGTGCCCAAATTGGAACAACAAGGTAAATAAAAATTCAAGAAGTTCAAATTATACCAAGGAAGCTACCAATTTTTTCAAAGTGTGAAAACCAACTCCAAAGATTTAAAAAGGAAAAACTAACCAACATTAATATAAACCAAGGTTGGGCATAATCATTTTTTATAAAAATTGCCCAAGTTGAATATTTCAACAAAATTCAAAGAACCTTACAAGGGTGTTACCCTTCAAAGTATCAATTTTTTTTAAACCCAATTATTTCATATTTCATTCCCAATTTGTTCATTTCAATTGGTTATATGAAATTAGTTATTTAAAGTAAGTTTAGGGCTTAAGGTTTTTTTTTAAGTGTTAATATAAAATATAAAATATTTCTTGATATTCAAAATTAAGATTGTGTGTATAGAACTTAGAGTACCATTCCAATGATCAAAATGAAAAACAAAAATTTCGTTATAAAATATTACAAGACATATATAATCAAGTATTTATAATCTCCTTTCATTCAAATGAATTTTTAATTTCCTCCAATTTTCCCTTGAAGTCCATTTTAGTTTCAATCAAATCAATTCAAGAATCAATTTGAAAGGGGAATTACAACCAACACTAAAGTCATTAGGTCAAATTTTAATCACAAAAATTAAAATGTCAAAAACAATTTGATTGGAGGTGATTTTTAATTTTTAAAAAATAAATTACTTAGTTAATTTATTATTATTATTGATTGAATTTTTTTGGTAAACAAAAACTAACAATAAGAAAAAAATGGAAATTCAACACCCAACTATAACAATGCAAATGTAAACATTAAAAAAAACACAAAATCAATTATGAAATAAAAAAATGGTAATTCATAATTATGCAATGCAATAGTGGAAGTTGATGAAAAATCTATTATATTGGAATGCAAAGTAACAAATTAAATGATATATGAATTAGAATGAAAGAATTAGAATGAAGACAAAAATAAACAACTTTTTATCATCATTAAAAGTTGGGTTAATTTTATGTCTTGCACAATCCAACAAAACATATGCATTATGCATGATTAGGTGAACCAATCACACATACAAACAAAATACAATCTACACACCAATGTAAGTGATGACAAAACAATCCATACATAAAAACAAGAAACAATGAAAAAAAATTCAAATTAGTGGAGGAATTTGAAGCCATGGTGCTATCACATGATTTAGTAGCACCTACATTGAGAAAGGAAAGGGGGAGGTGTTAACAACAAAATGAAGGATAAGAAGAAAAAGAACAACAAATAACATTAACTACAAGGAAACCTACTTAAAGTAGGGCAATGAGTAACAACATCTAGCAATGAAAAACACCAAAAAACAATGGAAAACAAATGAAAGTAATCAAGTAATGGAAACAAGTATCACAATTGACACATACCAAATCAGTTGTGGTATGTCCAATATGATGGGTAAAAAAGATTAGGTTGGCGATAGTATGTAACTAAACTTGAGAAAATGGTATAATTGGGTATCAAAATTATTAATTTAGTGTGGGTATGAGCATAGTATCATATTGGTTTTTGGAAAATAGAGATATATAAACCTTGGTCTAGTATTTTCGTATTACACTTTTGAAAAATCCAAACATTCAAACATTCAAGCAAAATATAACATTTTGTTTAGCATATGCAACTCCCAAAAGATTTATACTTTAGAACTCCCTTCCCCTTATTTCCTTCTCATCATACATCATGGCACCTCCCCTCTCCCTTCCTCATTACTTTAACCTTATATTTTCATGTGTGTGTAAACAATACCTAATACTTAAGTGAAACATTACAAAATTGGCAAGGTGTCAATAGTAAGCACAATGTCCTTCACAACATGAACATATTAGTTTAATATCAAACATGGTACATTAAGTTGGAATTTTTTTAATCCCAAGGTATATCATAAGTCTTGGTCATAATATATGTATTAGGTGAGTATGAGTTCTAATATTAAGGCTTGTACCGAAATTCATATTATGGTTCACATTGTATACTTGCATAAAATTAGAAAACACCACAAAGTAGTGGAAAACATTAAAAAACAACAAAGAACAATAAAAAATGTCAGCAAAGGGCATGAACATCACAAAACACTATCAAACATTGAAAAACTATGTATAACAATAAAGAATGTTGGAGAATAGCAAAAGGCACAAAACAATAATAAAAAGCAAACAAATAAATAAACACAATGTTAGCACAAAAAAAAAACAAGGAACAATGACAAAGTAATATGACCAAAAAAATGGGATTCACAATTAAAGTTATGACTTTTTTATTTAATGTAATTGTCACTTTCAACACGGTTTGCCCTAATTTACAATCACCTTTTACCTGTTTTTAATTACAAATTGTTTGATGACTAAAACCTTTTTTCTGTCACCAAAAAGTGCATTATTTTATCACTGGTGATTAAATTTTTAGTTGCCATTAATTGTCACACATAAAGATGATGAGAGCTTCCCAAAAATATATTACATGCTCCCTCTTCAAATTCAGTCATTAGTGACCGAAAAATTTCAATTATCATCCAACAATCAAGTTTTTTCGGATGGCAACCGAAACCCATTTTCAGGTTGCCATACATAAGGTAACCAAAACTCTTTTTTGGTCGCTAGCAATTGTAATTTTTTTTGTCACTAACAATTGAATTTTTTATCACCAATAAATGTTATTTTCTATAATTGGCAATTAAATTTTTGGTTGCCCTTAGTCATTGCACATAGAGCTTGATAAAAGCTTTCCAAAAGTATATTACAAGCCCCCTTTGCAAATTTAGTTGTTGATGATCAAAAACTTTCGATCAATATCAAACAATCAAGTTTTCTTGGATGGTGACCAAAAACCACTTTTAGTCACCATACATAAGGTGATTGAAAACAACAATTTGGCAACTCAAACCTTTTTTTGGTTGTTAATGACTTTAGTTTTTGTTGTAGGTAATTGAATTTTTTATCACCAAAAGTAATGTTCATTGAGAGGTTTCCAAAAACATATTACATGCCAAAAGTTTTCGATTCCCGACTTTCGATTGTAATAGTTGGTGATTGAATTTTTTCTGTCCACCCAAAAAAAATTTGCAAGTTGTCGAAAAAATTTAAGTTGTCCAATCGAGAATGGCCATTGATTGTTGCCCAATAAATTTTGGTTAATGCCTGAATTTTTTGGGCAATGCCCAAAAAATTTGGTTGCGCACTTTTGGTTGCCATAGTCGACAACACAAATTTTTCAATCACCCAATGTAATAATCGAAAAATTTCGATCACCTAAATTGGCATACAAAATTGGGCATTATTCCAAAAAAATTGGGCATTGACCGAAATGTTTTGGGCAATGACAAAAAAATTTAGACGTTGGAACAATGGCCACTTTGATCGAACGACTAAAAGTTTTAGGGCAGTTTGTACCAAAAAATTTAGGTGGACCGAAAAAATCCAATTGTTGATTGTGGCGATCAAAAATTTTCAATTATTCAATTCAATGACAAGAAAGTTGAAAATTTGGTCGCTAATCTTGTGATGATCAAATCCATTTTTTGTCACCATACATAACAAGGGCAACCTAAGTGTAATTTATTTTTTTCATGTGTTAATCTTGACAAATGTGACAAACATATCAAGATGAACACCAATGTGACACTTGATGCAAAATGAACGAATCACATTGGTTTTGACAACCTTGCTACAACCTACTTAGTATGGAGCTTAAAATGAAATCCTTCTTAACTAGATCCTATCCTTGATAATCAAAATTGAATGCTACATTTGTAACTTATATAGGGTTGAAGGCTAGGGTTAATATAAGTTAATTGGTTCTCAAGTTATAATTTTTTTCCTATTATGGAATTGTTGGCTATTTTACTAGTTTATATTTATTGAATTTTGCCAAAAAAACTACCATGAAACCCAAGTTGATTTTCAATGTTTTTAGAACCTATCCAACATTGGTCCACATTAGTACTTTTTGATTCTAACCTTTTGAAATAGAACCTCATTAAGTTGTTCTTCAATTTGATGGAACCTTTGATTTTAGTTCCAACTAGTTTTTTTCATTTCATAGAACATCTTATTAAGTTTTGAACCTAATTTTTCATATTCATTAACCTTTAGTTTTTAGTTCTTCAAAAGATTTGAACTCAAACAAGGTCTAGTCAAGAAATTGAATCATGGTCCACTTATCAACGCAAGATTATAGAATGTGTAAGTAATATAATTCTATAACCAATAAAAAGTGATCCCTTAGTTCATAAGTAAATTGTAGTTGTCCAAAAAATAATATTCCATTATCAACACCATATATTGCAATTTCCGTTTTTTCTTTGGAAGAGAGGATATACACATGTGTTCATCCTCTTTATATCATGTTATTCAATTCCTTAATTTTGCAATATTATATATATATATATATATATATATATATATATATATATATATATATATATATATATATATATAGGGTCTTGTTAATGCTTCAAGAATGTGATAGAAATTCAAGTTTTGAACTTTTGTTCATCTAATTTTCCTTACACTACAATAGAACGTGGTTTTTCCTACATTAGTAGGTCATGGGTCGTGACACTTGTGAGGTAAATCATCATTTTACCTTACACATGTGTCGTGAACCATGGCCAATTGATGACACAAATATCACATTTTCTTGTAACAATTTTTGTATTATTATATCTTTAATTCACTCCAATCAAATTTAGAAAAAAATATTTTTCAACATATATAATTGAATTTCGATGCTACACAAAAAATACCATAAATACAACTAATATTCAACATTTATTAAATTTTGAATCAAAAAGGGTTGTTGAAAAAATGAAATCTAAAACCTACATCGATAAATTTTCAAGGAAATGAACTCAAGACCTCCCCAAATCTCTCACACATCTCTCTTGTCCTAATGTGAGGAGCGAAGGGTTTAGGTACCATTCCTATTCAATTAATTATTTATTAAAAACATCAAACATAATATCATCAAAAGTAGCTTTAAAATTTATTTACTAACAAGGATCCTAAATATGTTTCAAACATGTGTTCCTAACAAAAAAATTGATTTTTAAAATTAAAATTTTTTTTTGTTACATTCTTTTAAAAAATTTAAATTTTTATTGATTAATATCATCAAAATAAAAATATTTTTGACATCATTAAAGTTTCAAATTCTATATAACTTGGTAAATTTACTCATTAAAAATTTATAATGAAAATCCTTACTTAAGTGTTTCCTAAATTTTATTTTTTTTTGATGGGATCCCCAACCTTAATTATCATTAAACAGTGATTACCATAGTACTTGGGCGGCTTCATCAATAATTATATTATTTTCATTTTTGCCGAAATTTTTAGAAGAAAACAAATCTTTATGGCAAAAGAGATGGAAATTCAATCAAGGCAACCGTATTTGAACCCACGCCTTACACATTGAACTCAAGATAATTTTGATCAATCTAATTGAAAATACATGTAGTTTATAAAAAAAATTGTGATTATATTGTATTTAGTCATTATATGTCAAAAATTTCAAAATAAAAAATTGTAATGCCAAATTAGAAACTTCAAATTATATTAATTATATTGCACTATTGTGCTAAAGCCACCAAGATATTATGGTATCCTAGGTGTGATGTAACATTTTTACAAAATGTTGCTATGATTGGTGACCTATGAAATGGCTAAGTTTAGATGTGGTTGATTTAATTATCTTTATATTTTTAAAGGGTGAAATTTTTTGTTAAAATCACAAAAAAAATTTGTTTCGCAAAAAATTACCAAAATAAATAATATGAAATGGGTCCAAGAAAATTAACATGCAACAATTTTAATAGTATCACCCAAGGATAATTTTGCTTTTTAGGTCTTTTACAAGTCATGATTATCAAATTCTACATTTTAAAGAGATGTATTGTTGAGGAAAAGATTCAAATTTCAATTTTTGAGATGAAGATATTTGCCTTTAGGGGGAAAAGAAAAAAAACACAAATACATGACTAGTTTATTGCGAGATGCAATGGTAACATTAAACATGTTACAAGCAATGTGAAAAGACAAATTGAAATAAACTATCAAATTTGAAACATGGTCTTCACATTGGAATGCCTAATATTGTAACCATTTAGATACATTGTGCATCTCCAAGTACATGACATAAGTCGATCTCTTAATTATAAGATTCCTTACATGCTGAAAATTTCAAAATAAATAATCCAATTGTCAAATCTAAAATTTAAAAATATGTTAATTATTCAACTTGAAATTATTGAATTTGACTAGGGATTACGATAATAGTTGTTGACTTTTATGATCCAAATAACAAAGCAAAAGCCATTCTTATTGACATACCTTGATGCATAATTTTTTAAAAATCCATTGGGCTTCAAGTATCATGTTATGCATCTTGAATTAATATGTACATGTTTTTAGAATGTAGATTGATACAATAATCAAATTCATAAGGTTGCCAAGTAATTCTTTGCATTAGGTTAGTTTCCACATCATCTAAACACATCATTGAAAAATAATACAAATTTATCCTTGTGACAATCACACACGAGGACAACAAAACTTGTAAATAAAATATTGCAAGATGACCATTTGTTCATTTAGTGATAAATTTAACCTCCACAAGTTGAATTCAAATTAATTAAAAAATTTTGTTCAATTTATTTTACACTCAATGTGAATTGATGTTCCATAAATTTTGATCAATGTTGGGTGGGGATATTGATCCTAATATATTAGTTGAACAAGTGTAAATACAAATGTTTTTTAGAAAAGGTCAAATTTAAGTATATATGTTTTTTAAAAAATTTCAAATTGGTTAAAGGTATACTTCAACTATGTACTAGCCTTGTAAAATACATGTAAAATAAGTTTGAAATATTTATCAATCAAATAGGGTAATTAAAAAGATAACCTAAAAAAAAATACCAACCATATAGGATATGTATTTATCTTTTTTATATACCCATGGGCATACCAATATAAAACATTTACATTGCTAAATGCTGATTTTGATTTCCAAAAAACAAGTATATCATGTTGAATTGATTCTTTTACACACCATTTGTTCTTGTTATTGTTCAATACATGAATTTGTTTTCTTGATTTCATTAAAGATGTAGATTTCAAATTTGGGTTGTATTCTAGATTGACTAAAATGTTCATTATCATTCATTTGTTACATGTGTGAATAGTATCTCTAAATTGTAAATTGTGATGAAGATAGGTGTGGATGATATTATGTGTGATAAGTTTTATGATGGGTATTAAGGATAATGATAAATCAAATCCCATTATTTTAGTGTTCACAATTTTGAATGTAGGGAAAAAAAATAAAAATTCTATTACCTACTTGGGCATAACATCACATTGTCTAGTTTATTTATTGAATTTTTACAATAAAAATTGTAAACATTTATGTAGACACATTATAAGAAACTTCATCTACAAGATGAATGATTAGAAATAATGTTGGGAAGGTATAATGATTTTTCATACCTTTAGAATGATTGTGTTTTTTTTTACTTCTTTGTTGAAAAACCTTCCATGTAACCACTACATATGACTAATGTTTTAAAAATACCATAAAAATAAAGGTTTAATTATTTTTGTTCAATTGAATTTTCAACAAGTTGAAACGATATTTTTCTCTTTCATTTTATTATATTTCTTGAAATCAACAATTAATCAAAAGAAAGGGCCTATTTTGACATAATTTTTATTAAACCTTATCTTTCAATGACAATGATTCATCGGAATTGGTTTAAGTGGAATAGCTTTGGGTTCCATAAGTCATAAGTTGCTTCAAGTTGCATGCAATGTCATTGAATATTTTTATTCAAATGGAATTTTATTTTTACAAAAATCAATTCATTAAAGACCTATAGATAAAATCCACCATACACAAAAGGATTCAGGAGTGTGTGCTTATGTGTTGTGTTAAAAAAATTTAGAGAACAATAGATTGAAACAACCCTTGGGATGAATGCCTTACAAAAGATGTCAACAATAACACCGCAAAGTGAGATACAACTCACATTAAGATTAATGTTTCCAACATTGTTTTTTGTGTCCCTAGTAACTTTTAGGTTTGAGAAATGGATATTTGGTTTGGGGGACGTTCCGTCTAGGTTTGGGGGCATGTCTATTTCAAAAGGAAATGGGAATCTTTCTTTGCTCTTTCATCAGTGTATAGGTAAGTCCAAACCTAAAACCAAGGCACAAAAAAATTTAATAATGAAAAATATGGGTTTAAGAAAACAATTACTCAAGAATGGAGACATCCTTCATATTAACTCCACAGTAAACATGATCCAATTATCTATCGTTATGCATGTTTGAAATCAACCATTGAACAATTGACAATACTTTTGGGTTTATTGAACTTTCCAAGGACAATAAGAACATCACCAAAGACTTATACAAATGTAGTTTTTTTTTTTTTTAAAACCATTTTTGTATGTCAAAATTTTGGCTAAATTTAAACCCCAAAAATTTAGCAAAATTAGTCAAATTTACACTAGGAAAACAAAAAATTCCAAAAAATTCCTAATTTATTTGGAAAATGAAAAAAATTCCTGAAAAAAAAGACATTCATGTACAAATGGTGATAAAACAGCATAAACGCCTTCTAAAACCCACCTCCAAAAGGGATGCAATCAAACTTGGGAAGAAGTTGACTCATAATTTGCTTGCAAGGAAATTCCCCATCTTTGAAATTCTTGAGGAGATTTCTTTTCCAATATCCTTAGTTTCATTCTCACAAATAGATATATACACTAAAGATTTGAAGTGAAATCATAAAAGACATGCAAATGAGTGAGTGAATGTGATTGCTATTCAATTGCATGATGTGTTGTTAGTCATGTTTCTACTTCAAGTCATTTCATGCAATACCCAGGTCAAAAAATTTCTATTTCGAGTTGTATTATGCAAGACCCAAGTCAAGAAATTTGGACTTCAACTTGTTTCATGCAATACCCAAGTCAACAAATTTCTATTTCAAATTGTACAATGCAAGACCCAAGTCATGAAATTTGGACTTCCGACTTGTTTCATGCAATACCCAAGTCAACAAATTTCTCTTTGGTGGTGTATTATGCAAAACCCAAAGTCAAGAAATTTGGACTTCAAGTTGTTTCATGCAATACCCAAGTCAACAAATTTCCAACTTCAAATCATTTCATGCAACATCTACAAGGACCAAGAAATTTTTACATTAAGCCCATTTCCTGCAATACCCAAGTCGACAAATTTCTTGCAAAATCTTCTTGCAAGTGATCATGCCATGTGCATTGCAGCAAAAGGAGGTAGTGGAGGAGAAGGAGAAGGAGAAGGAGGCTTGGAGAAACATCATTGCACTCAAATTGGTGCCAAAAACCATACAAATCCTTCCATGATCATGATGGTTGCTGAGGAGCTTGGTTCATATACCCTCACAGATTTCTGGGTTTGTAGATTTGTGTGTTGTGTGTGAGAGATGAGAGAGAGAGAGAACTGTGGATGTTCAACTGTTCTTTGAGACAGAGAGTTGAGAGAAATCTTTCTGGATTTGTGGAATGTTCAGATGTGTGTGTGTGTGTGTGTGAGAGAGAGAGAGAGAGAGAGAGAGAGAGAGAGAGAGAGAGATGTTGGATTTGTGGATTAGTGTTGTTGCCATGGACATTCTTCAAGAAATGTAAAGGAGAGAACAAAACTGTTTGCATGTCTGCAATCAAACCCAGTTAAAAAAATTGCTGGATACAACAACCCCAATACAAACAGTGTCTTTTGAAGGAGAAATTTTCTACAGATGCTAAACAAAGCCCAAACAGATTTTGAGCTCCTGGAAAAGACCCATGTACGGGACAGTAGCAGCAGTGCCTCAGCAGGGTTGATGAATGATGCTGATCCTTAGAAACAGGCTGGAGCATTTTGCATTTTGTCAGATCATCATAATCATCATCATCATCATCACCACCATCACCATTGTAGCAACAAGGATTTGTGGAACAAGGGTTTGTTGCTCTTGATGCATGTTGTAACTCCATTATAGATTATCTATCGACGACAACAGCAGCAGCAGCAGCAGCATGGAGCTTTCAAGTTTCCACTTACAAAAGACGATTTACAGAAACAGTTGGGTGTTGGATTGTTGAACTCTGTCTCGTCGTCATAGTGCTACACACATACATACATTCATGAAGAAGAACAAGAAGAACCAGAAACACCATGAAGAACAAGAAGAAGAAGATGATAATGATCTAGAGAGAACCAGAAACACCCAAGAACACTGGGAAGAAGAAAGACAACAAAACCCAAATGAAATTTTCCATCCTCGTCGTGAGGAAAGAAAGGGTTGCCATGGATTTCACATGCAACAAGATGCCGCCGCCGTCGCCGCCGATGATGATGATGATGATGATGATCTTGAGACATCCATGATGTCCCTCGACCATGTTCGGATGGTCTTTTATAAGTCTAATCACAAGACGCCGCTGCTGTAGATTGGGTGGGTTTGTCCGTTGTTGTTTTGCCAATTGCAGCAGCAGCAGCAGCAGCAGCATGCTCTTCTCCTCTTCTTTGGCTGCTGCTTGGGTATTTCTTGAGCTCCAGTTCACGGACTGTAGGCAAAGATCATCATCATATTAAGAAGCTTGTTGTTGTTGCTCTTCTTCTTCTTCTTGATGTTGTACGTGATGGGTCTTGCGTTGGAATCAGTTACGGAGTAATTCCAAGTTGAGGAAGTCCTGAACATCTGAGCCAGGGCAAGCTGCTGCTGCTGCTTCTTCTCTTTCTTCTTCTTTTCCTTGGGTTGTGCGATTTGGATCAGAAGCAAAAAGCATTCATGACGAGGGTAAGGAAGTACAAGAGACCGGAGATGTGGGACATGGGTGTAGTGCATAGCAGCATCATGAAGAAGGTGGACTGGAGCAGCTCGGAAAAAGAAGAACTAGTACTAGTGGGCGTGAAGAGATTCTTGGGTGCTGGACGTTCCAGGTTCCAACCGCCAACACATGTTCAGACCGTAGTGGAAACGACGAATCAGAAGAAGAAGAGGAAGAAGAATTTGTTGCTGGGCTTTCCAAGCTCCACAGGAGAACTGCAAGAGCATGGTGGCGGTGATGGAACTTCCAGGGTACTATCCGGTGGACAATTGGTAGCTGCTTCTGCTGCTGCTGATCATCACCACCAGGCTGCTACTCTAGTGAATCTTGCTGTGCAGAATGGAGTGATGGATGCAAGGATTGGGAGAAGTACAGGGCCAGCAGCAGCAGCATTTGTTGCTCTTGACCAGGCAGAAGAAGAAGAAGAAGAAGAAGAAGACAAGTCTGCTTTGAAGTACCCATCTGCCTGGGCTGCTCATGTTTGCAGCAGCCCAGTTGATGTGGATCAGGAGCTTGCTGCTGCCGCCTCCAAGGATGAGGAGAATATCACCAGGCATTACCTAGGGAGTCTAGGGATCACAAAGACTGGGGCATGCAGCAGCGGCAGCAAATTGAGGGCAGCAGCAGCAGCAGGGGAAGAAGACAAAGAAGAAGCTTCATACCAAGAGGGAAAGGCAAATCCAAGTCCCTTCTTGCAGCTGCAACAACAACAGGTTGTTGCTGGAATGAATGCAAAATCTCTTCTTCTTGCTGCTGCTGGTGCAACAACAAAAACAACAACAACAACAACAGGCTCTGCTCAGGTACACAGTGAAATGTTCAAACCCATCAGATCCTCTAACTCATACATACAGTGATGATCAATATATTGTTGTGGTTGTTGTTGTAGAGATGATGATCTGATCATCATCTTCTGATCATGAAGTTAGGCTTTTCCAAGTCGTAGAGAATTGCCTGCCAGGAGTCTGGAAACCATACAAACTGGTCATGGGTTCTCTGAAGAGAGCAGTCTTTCGATTGAGGAGCTAGGGATTCACTGGTTTGGTTGGAGAGGAGGCCTGAATGCTGCTGCTTCCTGACAATTAGTTAAGAACTGTACACCCATTTGTACATTTAGGCTCAGGTGTCGCCAGTGCTTCCACTCAATGTGCTTGAATCAGAAGAGTTTGGACAAGGGATGGTTATGGACAATTTGATGTCTTCACTGCCACCTGCAGCTGGTGTTGTTCAGGTGAGTGGTTCTTCAAGAATAACATTCACATTCATGTCTCACATGTACATTAATGCAAACACAAGAAGAAGAAGAGAGATTCGGGGGTTCAAATCAGATCCAAGTTTTTGGCTTTCTTTTGTGGGTTTAAGAGTTGGACAGAAAAAAAATTTGGTGAGCTTTGTTCATCAACCAGACAGGAATATACGGTTATTGCAGAAATGGGGGTTATTCTTCTATCTATGATGCATTGCAAACTCTCAGAATCTTTGAGATTTAGTGCAGAATTGCTCAGGTTGTCCTTGGATTGTGAATTTGCAATTGATTTGGTGAGTCTTTCTGATGGGTTTCTTGTAGGTGGAGTTGCCAGCTGAGCTTGTGTCATGTAAAGAGCCTGAGTCTAGCCAGTTAACAGATTCAGCGAAAGAGAGGAGGGTGCCACCGTCTTCAGGGTCCTGCAAGCTCAAAAGTAAATTCATACCTTGTGTGACAACAACACATGAAGAGTCAGACCACCCGTCTCTGGAGCCAGAAGGATCCCTGCTACATTCTCTGTTTCTTCAACTCTTGGAGGTAGGTCGTGCGGGGATCACACTCAAGGAAATTCTGACCATGTTGGGTTCACAGATGCAATCCAGGTTTGGTAGTGACTGGCAGGCACAAGTCAAAACATATCTGGAGACAAACCCGTATTTTGAAGAAGTACAAGGTCGATACATCCTCTGTGAACTACTAGTCATGCAACCAAAAGCATGCCTTTCTTCTGGTGTTGGGTCTGTTTTTGTCGGACAATACTGTGGTGGTGGTAAAGAGGATGAAAACACTTTGGATACCAAGGTTCAGCTCCCCCCCTGGCAGCCAGATGCAGCAGCATGCATTCAGTCTGACTCCCCATCCACACTCAGCAGACTACCATTGGACTCAATCCAGTTGCAAGAAGAAGGTGCGGTTTTTATCTTCTTGCAGTTTCTTCACATGCAAAATTTCCAAAGCTAAGAATTGCCCTTGGTTGCGTAGCGCAATAGAGTCAGAATAACCAATTTCCTTGGCTGCTGTGAACTGGAAGCAGGAGAATTGTAATCTGGTATCACGGTATTTGCTGCTGTGTTTAGTGAACATAGACAAAAAATGTCACTCTCGCTCTTGATATGTAAGTCAGGATGGGTTTGGTAACAGGAATACAGACCAGGAGAAAAGCATATCAGAAGACATTTGAGGCTGTTTTGAATGCATCTGCTGAGGAATTCAAGAACCTACAGAACTCAAAGATCAAGAGTTCCAATGATACTGCAGGGACTGAGAAACAACCTACATTGTTAGCAGAACTAAGTCCACCAGGTGAGTCTAAGATGTCAAAGGCATCATTGTGGGAGTCCATGAAGTCAGCATCAAGGAAGGCCATGGGAGAATTAGATGTGAAAGAAAAACAGAAATTGTCAGAATTAGAGGAAGCTGAACTACTTGAAAGAGACATCAAATGTGGGGGCAGTGCTATTCCTGGCACTCTCAAGGCCATGCAAGCCAAAATTGAGGCAGAGAAGGGGATTCAGATGGGTGTTAGATGTGCTAGGAAGGATGGGAGTAATTCTTCCTCAAAATGGCAGTGTCCAATGCTTGCTCATGAGAATCACACTCTCTGTGAACACCACATTTACTTAAATTCCAGAAAGAAAGCACGATATGTCCATTCTCAGAAGCCAGCAGAAGTGGCAGGGATTCAAACTCCCAAGAATGCGGAACTGAAGAAGAACGGGCAGCGTGCAAAAGCTAAATCCAGCTCAATGCCAACAGGAGACAATGGTACCAATGATAAAATGAAGGGTAAGGCCAAGATGTTTGGAAATCTAGAAAGCTTTGATTCGAGTCAGTTAAGAGCAGCAACACCACCACCACCACCACCACCAATGGGTGAATTTTTGCAGAGTGCCCTGCTGTTTGAAGCACTTGTAGAGGTTTCATTATCATCGCACCAGCTACCTGAGACCACCACCACAGTACCCAAGACCTTGTTCTCCAAGGAGAAGGAGCTGCTTTGGCCAATGTTACAAGAGAGTAGCTCGGTGCAACATCTGCCCCCATCCAAGAAGTACAGGGCAGTGATGAAGAAAGCATCGAAGCCAATCAACCCAAGGCTGGCAGTCAAGGGGATGAAGGCAGCTGTCAAACACATGTTTCCAGCCGTGCGGCCTCCATCAATCCCACCAATGCCAATCCAGTATGGAGTGAGACGAAAACTGGTGAAAAATCGATCATTGCTGTCGTTTTTCCCAGAGGACCGATTTTGTGCAACTGCTGTGAAAGAAAGTCTAGATCAGCAGTGATGATTGTTCATTGTATTTTGAATTGCTTGAATTACCTCAAAATCATATATGGAGGAGCTGCTACCCAGATGATGATTTCCAGATATTCTTCTCACACCCAACTTTTCACAGGATACAACTTCAGAATACAGTGATCTCACAAACCCAACAAAAATCATGTCCACAGATCAATACATTTCTTAAAGGAATTCCCTTGTCAAGGAGTTCCAAGACATGGTTTGTAACTGTGCTTTTTGCAGAGAGAAGCAACTCTGAGCAAATTAATTCTTTGTGGGTTTTGTACTTGCAACAGCCAAAGCATTCCGTATGATTGTAGAAAATGGACCAGTATGTGCAATTTGGTGCAGCTGATCATCATTCTAATCAGGTCAGAACTTGATTGATCAGATTTCCTACTTCCCTGGTTCTTCAAGATCACAGATTTTTCTCCCATTCTCAGCAACACTTACTTTCTCACGGGCAACAAGCACATGGGTGACAGATGACTTGAATGGTATTGAATGGGTTTTGACCTTTGACTCTGAAAGTGGACATGGGTATTCTTCCATGGAGACCCATGTCTTGATCTTTTCTTTTGGGTGGTGTTTGATGATGACTGCTCCAGGCTCTGTGTGCAGGTACTTTTTTCCTTGGCTTTGTGCTCTTTGACTCTCTTGTGCTTTGATTGTTGTGCGTTCTCTTCTCCTTTGGTACCATCAATCATACATTGGGTTCTGTTTGTCTGTCAGGGAGAGAGAGCCTGGGAAACAACGCAGAGTGTTCATTTGGTCCCACATTTTTAGCAATATTTACCGAGTGTTGTTGTTACTGTGAACTCTGCGTTCATTTTTTGGGAAACTTCACCATGGAATATATCCTATTTTGAACTGTTGCTGGTTTGAACTTGCCATATGGGGCAGAGCCATTCGGCAATCAGCTGCTGCATGTTGCCAACCCAAAGGGATGATGATGATGATGATTACCTAGTTTTGTCCTTGTAAAAAACATGAGGAGCTAGAAAGAAAGAAAGAAAGAAAAAGAAAGAAATTATGTCTTTGGCAAAAGATTGACACTTGATCCTTGAGATATATAATTATTGACTTTGTTTTGTTCTTGTTGTTGTGTGATTGTTGTATATTCCTTTTGTATAATGAAGCTCTTGAGTCCTTTTGTGTTTTCTTCAAGAAGCCCCTTTTTTCCTCTCTCTCTCTCTCTCTCTCTCTCTTCAACTCTTTCAATTGGGTGACCAATAAGTGAAGTTTAACATGTGGGTCAGCAAGGTTGGAACTAAATCTATGAAGAAAACCAAATGCAAGATCAAAATGTAGGATTGAAATGCAAGACCAAACGTAAGATCAAAAATGAGAAAATGAAAGATTAAATGAGAAATGGGAAGAGTGAATGCATCATTGCCCACACAAGTGCAACAAGTTTTGCCTCTTTCATGATGTTAGAAAGAGAAATCAACCAACAAACTCAAATTGTAGCAATACCTAAAACAAAAATGAAATGCATATGTGATTGAATTTGGCACCAAAAGAATCAAAACAAGACTCACAAAAAGTACAAAATTCCAAGTTCTCTTGAATGGCATTTTAGGGTTGAACAACAACAATGACATTGTATGTAACATAAGTGAGCACAAGATGGATTATTGAATGCGCTCCAAAGTGAAAACATGACCCACAACTTGGATAGCTATTGTAACATTATGCTTTACAACACACAACACAACCAACATTAAATTTTTACTACACAAAGAGAAAAGGTGCGCATCCATGCAAAAACAAAAAGAAGAAGAAGAAGAAAAGGAACATTGCTTTTGTTCCATACCAATTTGACTTAGAATTACAATGCATGCAACAAAAAAGGGTTTATTATGCACTCTCAAGCTCCTCTCCAAAGGTGTGAAACCAAAAGAGTTTTGATTGAAGCATAATTTTGAAAAACAAGGGAAGAACAACAAAAGGCCCCAACCAAAGGAAAAAAAAAAGGGAAGGAGAAAAAAATGTCATGAATTAGGTAATGTCAAAAATCCAACCTAACTCTTGAATCATGGGTATCAAATGATCATGCTAATAAATATGTGAAATACTTTTGTTCTTGGTTTCTTTCAAAGAAAGAATCAACATTTATTTTTGGAGTACCTTGTACCTAGTAGCATTTATCTAGTAATGGGTATTAATATAGTATGTCACTTTAGGGTTAGTTTTATAACCCTTTATATATATATATAATAATTTTTGGAAAATCTTTGAAGTTGAGTTTTTGAAAACCTTCATAATTTGGCAAGCTATGGGTATTGAAAAATAATAATAATAATTTCAAAATTCATAAAATGAAATGATTTTTTTTTTAAAGAATAAAAATATTTGTGTTGTCTATGCTACTACTAAGGTTGACTCTAAAGCTATGGTGAAAGTTGTTGGGACTTGAGATCTCGATGTAAAAGCATTAGTAGTGGGAAAAGAGGGCAACCTTTACTAACGATTGGCTACATGATATATGATGCCTAACATCATTCATTTGATCTCTAAAACCATGACATGCATAAAGGGACCCCCAAAATGTCGTTTCATATGTGCATTGTTTATACCCGTCTTTTTTCTTTAGAAAAGGGTTGTTGTAGCACATTTGATTTCATTCGTCTCAAGATCTTTCTTCTTCAAACAAATAATTGTGTTCTACAATCATGCAACATGGAGCAAAATAAAAAGTATATATAAAAAATATTACAAAATTTGTCGCCTAAAAATAAAAATTTATAATTATTATTTAAATTTATAATTTTTTTAATTTTTAAAAAAAAAACCCTTCAAGATAAGGGATCAAAAATATACATACGACACAAGACAAAATCTCTTTAGAGTATTTAGAGAATATTTCTTATATATGTGTATTTGTATGAGTTTAGGGTTTTAAGGTTTAAGGTTATCATTTTAAAAAATGATAAGGATTTTGTTTTTTGTGTATCTAATGAGTTTAGAGTTTTAGGGTTTAGGGTTTTCTCTCTCTTTTTAAAATGATGAGGGGTTTTTATACCTAATCCTTTACAAGTGGGAGATGATGTTTTATTAACTTATGCCTTGTTTTTTCTTTACAACGAAGAAGAAGGATGTTTTAAGCATCTATTTAAGCTTACGTAGTACGATTACTTTCTTAGGGAATGAAACAAAGCATAAGACATGCATAACATCTCTTCCACTCATAAGGAATACTCAAACGTAAGAAGGTGTACATAACGTCCTTCTCACTCTTAACTAACTAGACTTAACAATGCTTCCATTTTTTATTAAGGCTTTTAGACATCGAGACAACAATGCTTTCATATTTTTATTAAGGCTTAGACATCGAGACACTCTTCTCTTCCATGCTCTCTCCTTCCTTGGTCTCGTGATCTAGGTATGTTGAGGTTTGGTTGGGGATGATGATGTTCATATCGTACTCTTTTCTTTTAATGGGTAAAGCCCAAAGATGGTGGGGAGGGGAACATTCTCAAAATAAGGGGCTTAGGACGAGGTGGTACATTTTGGGAACATCGCCCCCGCCCCCCCCACAACCCCCAAATGGACTTTATT
>Ga0209611_10004666_pt1 | contig 23331 bp, 17 predicted proteins | sample S1TSphgellanicum_3_FD_187693 | JGI IMG/M metagenome (GOLD analysis project Ga0209611, IMG submission 187693) | Host-associated microbial communities from peat moss isolated from Minnesota, USA - S1T2_Fc - Sphagnum magellanicum MG (SPAdes) (version 2) | ecosystem: Host-associated > Plants > Peat... | reverse complement strand
TTTTGAATTCTTAAAAATTACAACATCACATTGATTTGAATGACAGATAGAAGCATTGAAAGAATTATGGAATGACATTACTAAAGCTTTAGGAGAAGAATTTTTTATGAAAAATGTTTACCAAAACTTAATACTTGAATTGAATCAATTTAAATAGGGAATTCTAGAGTTAATGAAAGAGTATAAAAAAAGAAAATGAAATTACAAAATAAATGTTAGTGTTGTCTTAGGGCACAAGGCCATGAAAGAATTGATCCACGATTTCATATTAGTAATTTAAAAAAATAATAGTTATCAATTCATTTACAATACTTTCATATGGGTTGGTTCAAATATTTTACTTATGACCTTCCATGATGATTAAAGTATATGCAATTAATCAATTTGTAAAACCTTAATTTGCTTGAAATTTTTTTATTTATGAACTTTTATAACGAGGTCCAAATTCAAACTTTAACCTTAAATTTTCTTGCAATACTTTCATGTTGTCCTTTGTAACATCATTTTTGACATTTACAAACTTGTGACAATTAACGAAAAAACAAATTGATTCATAACTTAACACATTGGATTTGATAGGTATGACCTTCCTGCTAAATAAAGAGCATGGGTAAGTTTAAGAGTTTAAAATTTATTAATTTAATTTCTCCCACCATTCACCCTTTTTTTCAATTCATGTACCATGATCATTTATTCATTATTCATTTAATTAAACAATAAGGTTTACACATTCATTTATGCTCACACATTTGTTAAATAACATCCTTAGTATTAAATTACATAATTTAAAAACAAACATCAATTTTCATATTGCTCATGTATTATTAGTAACATTAAATTCACATTGATTTCATTTCATTAAAAATATGTTGCAAATCATTTCATTTTAATAAATATCCATGATGGAAAATAATTTAACATTTAGTCATCCAATACAAAACTAATCACATATGAGACAATAAGCTTATCAAATAAAAATTAATCAATAATTGAAAATTTCACATCATTAGAATTTGCATTGATGGATTCAATAATTCAATTTTCATATGCATATGTCATGTTCATTAATCAAATAATAAAGAAAAATTAACATTAAAAGTTCATTACTAAAATAATAGTTCAAAAGCAAGAGTAAAATGGTAAATAAAAGTATTTTCTTATTTCATTTAATCTTTTCAATAGTAGTATGAAATGTTTTTACATTGAACGAAATATCATTATGATTCATGTTATGATTCAAACTCATTTAAAAAGTGTTTCTAAGTTTATTAAATATCTGAATTCATATTTGTATATGGGCATAAACTTAAGTTCAATTAACTCATTAAAAAATTCAATGACTCAAATGCACACAATTTCGAACATCATATGGGAAAACCACATGACATACCAAAAAACATTTACCATTACTTTTTGAGGACTATCAATTTCAAAAAATCAATGTGTACAATTACAAATTGATAAGATAAACTAATTTAAACCAAAAATTATTGAATGTTTCACTAAATTAAATTTTCAAAAAAAAAACTAAAGTAGTATGAAATGCATTATTAAAAAAAATAAAATTATTTGTCATGATAATTCAAATGAGTTATGTAACCTATCATAGTCTTTATTTTAATTGGTTTCTTCTTTTCAATAACATTTATTTAGATTCAAAATCATGTTATAAAACAAGTGTATAAAAAAGTGAATTAATTGGAATTCTTAAAGATAATAAATGACCTATATAGTATAAGAAACTACAACTCATGAACCCTAGTGTGATCAAATTTGATTACCAAATCAAAAGTGAGGATGAAAAAAATACACAAGATAAATAGGGGATTTAATTGCTTTTCTCACCTAAATTGCTCAGTAGAATGAATGAATTTGTTGTACGTACACCTTCACTACTAATACTTTTCAAGAGATCAATTCTTATCAGGATCTAACCTTCAAAACTTGTGAAATGACACCAAATTTCATTAAACAATACCCAATCTTACTTACTATTTGATTTCTTTCCAATTAGGGACAAAATAGGGATTTGAAGCTCTAGAGGCAAGGTAAGGTGACTTGATAGACAACTTTAATGTCACATACATTGTTGATTCAACCTACATAGTTTCAATCATTTGTATGTCAAACTAAATTTTTTACAACATGTCTTAGTTCTAAATTTATTTTATCATCTATGTTTATCACATATGGTGCACATATGTGAAAAGAAAAAAGACAATAATAAATAATAAATCAAATATAAATGATTTTTTTGAAGGTTTTACAAAGTTTTCAACATTAATGGAAACCTTGTTGGCAACATAAATGGGAATATTTTACAAAAAATACTTGATGGGTTTTAAGGACTTCAATTGTTAAATTTCTAAACATCTAAAACTCTAACCAAAAGAAAAAAAGCTATTAATCTACATGTTTATTATGGAAAATATAGGAAAATTGATTCAAGATTTGGATTCCATTTTTTGATGATTAATTTAAAAGTTGATTGATTTACATATTGATTAAACTTTACTTTGTAGAAATTCAAACTCATGATCAAATTGTGAAATTGAACAAATGTGGAAAGCATTAACAAATGACATGTGTTGCTAATTCACATGACCAATATTTGGTACATATGTTTATATGCATTGTTCATCACAAAATTAATTTCACTCATTGGTTTTTCCCCTTACAAATTTGTAAGATCAATTGCAATCAATTATACATGTTACTATGTTTCTTGCTTGTTTTCATGGCAATCACATATCTTACATAGTCACTTGATTAAATGTGAATTGAATTAAATCATCATGGGCTATTTTTAGGAATAAATAGTTAATTTCATGATATAACATAATTGGTACAAAAGGGGATAAGGATGAGTCCTCCTTCTGTTACCATTAGTTTTTTAGGCTAATGTTTTTTGTCTAAGAGAAGACAGGTACATCTAGTTTTCATTGGGTTCTGGTGAAAGCTGCTACAATTTTATTATTCGCAAAAGTTTGGTGACAAAGTTGTGAGACATGATCAAATTCCCAATTGAAGTTCATGAACAACGCTGAATCTCTTGCTTCTGAATATGCAGGGGATTGTGGAGAAACCTTCAAATGAGAGGGGTTACTAGTCATGCACCTCATCAACAATTATTGTTGTGTTTGCCACAAACCCAAGGTCTGCCAAACTCTCCATGTCATCCACCAACGCAACGGGTAGGGGCGCATCCTACAAAGAAATCACTCACATATCAACACCCAACAATCTTTACCTCATTGCATGAAAGCAATGCATTATGACCATTGGCTAACCCAACTTATATTACTAGGGCGTCATCTTGGGTATCAGGTGTCACATGCTGCAATAGGCACCAAACAGAGTGGGAACCGAGACTGATGCTATCCAATACTGCAAGATTAATTTATGAAACAAGGAGAAAGCCATGCTGTTGCTATGACTAGAATGGGATCTATTGTTGCTGGAATTTTTTTGGGGTACCTGATCTTTGAAGAAAAGTTGCTGTCGAGCTGCCCTCAGCTTGAAGAGGGCCTCACAAACAACCTTCAACCTGCCAATCTGTAAGCCCACTTTACACCATTTATGCCCCAAATATTTTCCCAAGCAGTAGGGTAGAACACCCATTCCTTTATTCTTGATTTTTTTTCTGGTTATGGGAGACTACTAGCAGACTGTTGATTTCTCCATTGTGTGTCACTGCTGAGTGTCTGTAGAACATGAATTTAATTGCATTAAAATAACACAAAGAAGACTCTGACTTGAACTCCAATCAGATTTGACAGACACCCACAGCATCAGAACATCAATGCTTGAATTTGGACATGTATAAATTGCAAAATAGAAAAACCCCAATATACGCTTTCCAAGAAGAAAGAACATTTTGTAAGTGAAGTGGCAAACTGACAGTGGTAGAGCTTGGGAGTTTCTTGGTAATAGGTGCTCTCTCTCCAATTGTTGCAGCCACGCAAACAATGCTTATAGCTGCTTCAACCCACACATAAACCCACAAGTGCAATCCAATGTGCATGACATCACAAAATTGCTATTATCCTCCAAATTGCATTCACATGTTTTTTGCTGGGAAAAAACTCAAGCACTGGACCAATCCTTGGATTCAACCATTGGAAATGGAGAAACTTTACAGCTCTTTATGATTCACTGATCACAACATCTCTCTTACTTTTCTACATGTGAACAATGGCATTGGTTTTAGGTCTGTTGGTATTTTGGGAGGGTGTGTACAAATCAAGGAAGAGGCCATTGTGGAAGTCTTTCCAGTTGATCCACCGCCCAAGTCCATAGGCACATCATGCAACACTCGGAGATGTTCAAACCTGTGTCCCACACAATTCTACTGAAATCAGATCCATCCCTTACAACAGAGGCCGGTCTTTGATAGCCTTTTTGTCAAGTCTGTTTTCAAAGCAAGCTGCATGGTCTTTGGAACTTGCCAGGTGACATTTTCATGGTCCCAGGGTTTAGGGCTTAGGGTAAACCCTAAACCCTAAACCTGCATATGCAACACTCCAGAGCCGTAGGCTTAAGGGTGTTTGCTTTGTCAAAGAAAGCAACTGGTTTCGTACCAGAGACCTGAAGCAAATGATGGGTACCCTTCTTTCCAATAAAAATGGCAAGTTCAAGAAGAGAAAAGCACCTGGGGTGAGATTTCATGATCTCTTCCATGTCTTTTCTCTGCATGGTGCTCAGTACATGGCGCACATATCTGTGCATTATCATATAAAAGAATCATTTTCATCAAGACAAAAATCTGTGACCGCATTTGATGGAGAAATCCTGAATGACTGGAGGAGCAAAACATTCAAGACAAACCCACACACAAAAGATTCCTGACTGCATCAAGATGGAAAAGCAAAAGAAAGATAAATGGGTTAATAGATAGACCTGATTTCTGCATCTCTTCTCTCTCTTGGTTTGACCTGCACAAGATCCCCACCCACATAAGCTGAACAGAAAATGCATGTGAGATAGTTGCTACTCATGGCTATAGAGGTTTGCATCCAAACACCAAGGAGGCTGATACTTCTGCCCAATTCTTACACTAATCTTGTTTACAGCTATGAGACCCATAGGGCTCCTCCACATAGAAATCAGAACAAGCAGAGGTTTAACATGCAAAATACTTGTTTACTTACTTGACTGCCATTGAGGCTAGTGATTTTCCCCAAGTGTGCAATCAGCATGTAGCGGGGTGCAACACCATTTCCAGAATCTGTTAGTGGATTCTGAGAAAGCCGGACTTCCTGCACAGAAAAAAAGGAGAGATTCATTCTTCAGACAAAAGAAATCCCAAGAGAGGAAAGACGGACAGGCAGCAAGCTTCCCTCCAACACTTGACACTGTGACAAGCCCAGTGCTGTCAAACTGCTGTTTACAGGCATGAAGAAGTGGGGTATATTTTACAGCACCTCAAGAGCAGGAAATTGATCAAGTGCATCCACAGAAGACCACTCCGAGATTTTGTTCCCAGCTGCCATCATGCCATCACGAAACCTTAATATGGCAAAAAACATGACCATTCATATGGACTGTTGGCATCAAATTTGATGTGCCAATTGTCAGTGCAAGAAACAAATATTAAGTCTAGAATGATTGATCATGTTCTGGGGCTGCACCTAGAAGAAGGCATCGTAATGCTGCAAAAGGCTTGAATTCTGTATCCTTGTGATGATGATCAGCAGTAGAGCTAGAACAGTCTGGATACCAGAGCTGTTGAAGGCAGTTGCCACTCAGATATAGTTGCTGCAAGCTGCAGCCCCAAACAAAAAACAGCACAAACTCCACTCTCATGAATTCATGTTCATGTTTGGTAAGACTGCAAATTTCAGAATCCATATTTCCACCCATTATGAATCTCTTTGAGCATCTCCAGTGGTGCTCAGTATGTGATCATACAAAAGTACTTTTCACATCCAAGTCTAGTTATTTACTTTTTTCCAACCCTGCCCATAAAACTAAAACTGGGATTGCAAATAGGTGGGAGACTACTAATAGCAACCCACCTGGACCAATCAAACTATCTAGCCAACCAACAGCAGGTGTTAGGCTTTGATGTGCCTTTTATGAGCCTCTACATCTTGTGCAAAAATGCTGGGCCAAAACCATTTTGCTGAGCCAAACTGGGCATGTTTTGACTTTTCTTCACCCAATTTTCTTTTGCAGGGCCACATACTGAGCACTGGTCGAGCTGCTCTGAAAACAAACCTGATTTCTCCACATATGGGTAGCCCTGAAAAAATTATGTAGAGCTGGAACTTTGCACTGGAACTCTATTTTAACGACCAAAACTCCAGCAAGGAGGAGTATTTGGAAGGCACAAGTCTTATTGGGTTAAAGTCTAATTAGGTGAGAAAGAAAACTATCAGATTCTATTGAATGCACAAAGACCAAAACCACATGCATTTTGAAGGGATGAAATGCAACCTCTGCAATCGAGATAGCTTTACAATCTCATTCCAGTTGTCAAACAAGTTGTCTTCCAGGTTCAAAAGGCGCAGTGACTTGAATCCTCCAACAAAAGGCTGACTGGTGGTTGTTGTTTCTGTGCAGGTGGGGTCCACCTGCCTTACCCCACCCTCCCACATCAAACATGAAGACAAAAAGACAAATTGCAGCACTCAAATGAAAAGATGCTCAATCCAAAGAAAACAAGAACTGCATATGCAGCAAATGTCTACCATTGTTTCAGCAAGAACAATAAGCAGTTGACATGATGGCAGCCAACAAGTACCTCAATACTCTGCAACTTATTTCCACAAAGGGACAGCTCCTGAATTTTTGGAAGACACCCATTAAGCACTTCTACCTGCACAAAAAGAATTCAGCATTGAATTAACCAAGCTTAATGCTGCAAGGGCAAAAAAAAAATCAAGACATTGAACTCACACTGACAGCAAAACACAATCGGTAAGAAGCGTCAAAAGATTCCCAAAAACAACAGATACGAGGAGAATCTTTGAGACTTTTCCACTTTAGTATATGGAGGGGGGGGAGGGGGGGGCATGCTATACATGTTTCCATCTCATGGCACAGTGGTTGAGCACAAGTGTTGTCAAGTTTGAGAGCACTGGCAACCCATCTCTCGTGGTAATTGCAATGCGACTGCTGCTGAGATCAAGAAGCTTTAGAGCTGGTAGCTCTTCACAAATGCGGCCAACTTCCTGCCATAAAAAATAAAATCACTAACACCAAAAATATACTGCTGTTCAATCCTTTCATTCACTAGCTACAGTTGTTGTTGTTCAACATCTGTCATAAGTCAATAGAAGTTTGTGCAAACAAACACTCTTGTGATCAAAACACATATGTATCAGTTTTTTTCTCTCTTTGCATATCTCATTTGTTTACAGCCAAAGTCCTTGGGGAATTCTTTCTTTCTTGGATGGGTGGGTTTCTGTGAGAATTGTTGTCTCTCTTTACCTGCCAGTCTGGGATGAGATTCCCCGTAAGATCCAGATCAGTAATGTCTGTAGAAGCAGCAGCACAATAATATTCACAGTTATAGAAACCTTAATTTTGCTGTAGAAGATTAGAACAATTTGGGTACTACTGAATCACTCCAAGAAACAAATGAAAGAGAGAGGAAACATACGAGCATTTTGTGCATTTCAGTTTAGAAAGCCCATTTTTGCTGTAGAAGATTACAATTTGGGTATTACCCAATTGCTCCAAGAAAATTTTCAACAGAAAGAAAGAGGAAACATATGAGCATTTTGTGCATTTTGCGCAAGCAACAAACCATAGATACCATCATAACAAAAATTCCCAAAACCAATTTTGTTTTTGTCAAAGAGAAAAGATCAAATCTTTCATTTGCACAACAACAATAAAAAAGAGAGGAGGAGGAAGGAGGTGTGAGAGAGATATGAGAGGAAGAAGAAGGGTGAGAGAGAGATATGGGGTTTTTCTTTTTACTTGGAGCAGACGATCGGATCTCGCCTTGTGCTCCTGCAGAACATACACCAGTATATGCAAGAGTGGCAACTGTGAGCATCTCCAGATGTGCTTGATGCTCTGCCACCTGGTTCTTGCCAACGAGTTCAACTGCCACTCGCATCCTCCTCTGTGTTGTAACATACATGTCATCTGACATCCCCCACCAACACATCCCGCACCCACAAGATGTATGATGATGCTTGTTGTTGTTGTTGTTGTTTTTGTTCTTCTTTCTTCTTCTGGAAGTAGAAGAAAATGTGCATTTCACACAAAAAAAAAACCTGTATTTGCAGAGACAGAGTGGAGACAGAAATCTCTTCTGTTTGATGTCTTCTGCATGTGCATTTTCTCTTTGTGTGCAGACAGAGCGGTCGTCTACATGTGCATTTTCTCTTTGGGTGCAGAGAGAGATGTCTTCTGCATGTGAATTTTCTCTTTGTGTGCAGACAGAGATAGATGTCTTCTGCATATGCATTTTCTCTTTGTATGCAGACAGATTTGTCGTCTGCATTTGCAGCTTCTCTTTGTGTGCAGACAGAGATGTCTTCTACTTGATCTCTTCCAGTATCAACAAACAAAAGAAGCTAACTGAAGAAGAAGAAGAACAAGAGGAGGAGGGTTTGTTCCTTACCTTCTTCAGATTGTGACAAAGTTGCTTTGTAGCGAGAAGAGAGAGCATCCAGCAAGGAAACACCAGCACTCAGCTTGTTGGGTCGCACAAGGGAGCCTGATGGCAGCTGATCTTGTGTGCAGAAGTACTGAATCCCATTCACTCTTCCATTGTGCCGACCTTGTCCACTATCCCATTCCACTCCCACCCACACTCCCTCGTATCCTTCCACTGCTCCCACATACTTCACAGTTCCTCTTTCATTGCTGTTGCTTGTGAGAGACAACACTCTCTGCCCCACACAGAAGCAACAGCAACTCCCCTTCCTCTCTTCCATTGCCATGCCCACAACGGGTTGTTCTCCTTCTTGCTTCTCTTGCTGTCTCTTTTTGTTTTCTTCAGATTCTTGGCCGAGTCTGAGTAATGATCATCTGACCCATACCCATTACCAGAACAGGCAAGAAGAAGAAGAATCCGATGAGAGAAGAGAAGAAGAAGGGTTTTCTTTCTTGCATCCTTTCTTTCTTTCTTCTTCTTCTTCCTGTCTTGGGATTTGAATTTTGTCTTCTCTGGATTTTTGTAGGTCTTGAGGAAGGAACCAGAAGACATCAGAATTTTTTTTCCTTGGGTAGGTAGGTCTTATACATCTTCTGCTTCTTTTTCTTCTTTGACCAGTCTTCTGTTGTCTGAGAAATGATTCTGCATCTCCCAGATTTCGCAAAGATGTTTGTGGGCTTTGTGAAGAATGATTCTGTGAAGAAACTACAGTTTTGTAGAGCACGTTTTTATCCTTCTTTGCTTCTGTTGGTGTTTGATTGTGGTTGGTTTTTTTAGGGTTTGTGGAAGGTTTTCTCTTCTGTTTCTGTTTCTTTAGGGTTTTCGTTAGGGTTTGTGGAAGTGTTTTTGTCTCATGTTTGATGCAGAAGAGAAAGAGGGTATCTTGAAAGCTTGGAAAATGCACACAGAGAGACAGAAATAGATTGAGTAGGTACTTATTACTTGGTGGGAAGCAGCAGCAGGTGCACACAGTTTCAGATTTTAGGGTTTGAGGAAAAAGGTCAGAGGAGAAGGCAAGAAGATGGACATGACAGGAGCTGCTCAGGACATTCAAGAGCTTGTTCATGCATTTGCTCAAGTGAGTTTGGTTGTTGTTCTTTCACCATTCCACCCTAGAAAAACAAAAAAGCTTCAAATCCCCATTTCCTCTTTGCACAATTCTTGCACTTCTGCATGCAACTGTCATCAACAACAAACAAATTCCTTTCTTTGCTTGCTTGCTTTCCAATTATTGTGATCATTAACAATTCTTTTCTGGTGTCGGTCCACAGTTTTTTTGCTTCTGGTTTTGTGATGAACCAAAAAAATTCCCTGGTTGTTATCAACATCTATTCTGGGATTTCTTCTGGATTTGTGGTTTTGTTGTAATGTTGTGTTTTTTAGGGTTTTGTGAGCAGAGGGACAAATGATTGGGGAATTGGGGATCTGAAGATGGAGAGAAATGAGACCATTTTTGGTGTGTATGTGTGTGGGTGTTGGGAATTGTGTGGGGGAGAAGGTGGAAGGAAGAGAATTGTCGCATATGAAAGAGCTATGGCAAGCTCACAGATTTTCATTTATCCATGAAGCTTGTCCCAAGGATGTTACACAAGACTTCTTCATGCAGGCACTCTACTCTTCTGCACTTGGTAAGTAAAGCAAAATTCCTGTTTAACAAAAGTGGTGGGTTTTCTTTTCTTTTTTTTTTTGACAGGTGACCAACATCCAGAGCTTATTGTTGCCAAACAAAAACACTTTTTGCAAAGAGCAAGAGCTCATCAAATGTGCACGGAAGATCTGCAAAACACCCATTTTTATTCTGATTTGACAGATTTGGGAAGAAAGCTGTGTGTTTGCTTTGTGAGGAGCAAGGGAGGAGAGAGAAGGAAATAGGAAAACAATGTCAGTGAGAGAGTGTATATGTATGTATGTACAATCAGGTGTGTTGGTGCCTTTGTGATCATCATGCTTTTCTTCAGGTTTGGTTTTTGTTCTAATTTTTTTTTTTGGGATGACAGGTTTTGTAGTTGGAGATAGAGCAATTGCATGGAAGATCGGTGGCTTGTATGTGCTCTACATGTTGTATGAGACTCAATTGACTGAGAAGCGCTTCAAGATTTATCTGTCACTAGGTAAGGTGCACACAAAATTCAAAACTTTCCACTGACTTTTTTTGGGGTATGTAATCTTTGTCAATTCTTCTTCATCTACACTTTGTGAAGGAATTCCTTCAAAGCGTGTCTTCATCATAAGTTACTGTGTTATATATCCTCCTCTTTTTGGTCTGGACAACCAACTGACACCTGCTGGAGGTGAGATTTTAAGGCTAAGGCTGCTGCGGTTTGGATTTGTTTATACAGAGGAATTGGAGCAGCTTTGTATTCTGGTGAAGGAATTGAAGCGGCATGATTGTGTTGTTGCACTGAAGGTGATCAAGTTTATGCTTCAAAGAAAGGTGTTTCTGTATGGTTGTGTGGCCATCAACCAGAGAAGTATTGCTGACTCCTGTGATAAGCTTGCTGCTCAAGCTGCATCTCGCCTACATCATGCCCGCAACAGGTAATTTTTTTCACCTTGCTTGCTTCTCAAAACCTTCTCTGATTTGATCCTGCCTGCCACTCAAGTCTGCATCTTAGCTTTGATCTCAACATCTAGATGTGGTTGATCAGCATCTGAGGCTGTGCTAAATGGGAGAATTGAATTCTGAAATACAGAAAGTTTGACTTGCCAAGTGTATGTCCTCATATGGGTAGAGTTTCTTTTGTCTTGATTCTCTGCAGATTGCTGTCAAATCTGCCCATTCAAGAGCATTTGTATACAGACCTGGTGAGTAGTGATCTATGTTTTTCTGTTGCCCATATGTTGGAGAGAGCAATGTTGTGCATTGTTGGAGGACTAGCAGGAACCATTGCATGAAAGCTCTTTTGAATAGCAAGGTTTTGCAATAGCTTTTTGGCAGGCAATTTCAGCCTTGAATCATAAGGTTTTGCAATAAGTGTTCTTGCAGGTGATTACCCATGAGGCTCAATCGGGTTTTTGATGGTCCAGGGTTTAGGGTTTAGGGTTACCCCAAACCCAATTGCCAAACCACATACTTGGACTTTGATAATCTTGTGTCAATGCCTTCCAAACTTCTTGAAATGTTTTTTTGAGTGGTTGTAGACCCAGGATTTATCACTGGATGATTTCAAGCACATTGATCAGGAATATGAAGCAGCCAAAAACCATGTCCTCACAGGTGCTTCCAAAACACCACCCCTTGGAAATCTTTCTTGTTTCATGTGTAGCTATGTGGGATATCTATGCATGAGTAGCTAATCTCCCTCCTTTTGCATGATGCTACTAGGCCTTGGGACTTATGACAGAGTAGTGGACATGCCAAGCTTTCAAGATAGCAACACTACACTAGGAGAAGAACTCAAGGAAATGGTTTCGGATTGGGAGCTTCAACGAAAGCCCTTCTGCCCTTTGCCCCTTGACTCCCATGAGGAGGTACACTGACTTCGTGGCTTTCTCCACTTCAGAATCATCAATCTGATTGTTTTGGGTGGGGACACAAATCAGGATGCAGGTGGAGGCACAATTGAGGACATCCTCCTGTGTTTCCCAGCTTGGATTCAATAACCAAATTTTTTTCTTGTATCTTATTATAGTAGTATTGGATTTTTGTTCTTGGATTAAGGAATGATGCCCATCTGCACCTTTTTGTTGATGTTTTTGCCAGGAGCTAGTTCCACCAAAACGACAAAGACAAAAGCGAGGTCAGTAAGCTCTCTCTTTCTCTCTCTCTCGGTGGCTCAATCCTATCCTACAAATTTTGTTCTCAATACCAGAGCTTTTTTATAAGACTTCCAAACCTGTTGTGAATTGTATATGCTGAAAAGCTGGCAGTTGTGGATTTAGTAAGCAGAACAAAAAGGAGTGTGAGTATCACCTTGTCTGTTTTAGAAGGTTGTGGCAATACCATCAGTGCCATCATCAGATGTTGAAGTTCTTCACAAATGTGACTGAAAGGCCTTGTGATCTTGGATGTCCTTCCTGATGATGTTACTGTTGAGCTTTAAAATCAAGTGTCCTTGGTTTGAGTGTTCCTAGGAGCCTTTGGAAACTGATTCTTAATGCAAAGTGGTTGAGCTTGTGTATTGTAATCGGTTGTTGTTCAAGTTCTTAGCATTTGGGATAACAAGCTCCTACACTGAGGACGAGGAGGGATTTGATATTGGGGTGTTTGATTTGTAGGAGGAGAAGTCAGACCCCCACAGCAAGTCCGGACAGAGGATGACTTGCTTGCTGATGAGATCATGGGCCTCTTGGAATGAGGTTCCAATTTTGATATCTGTTAGTAAGAAAGATGGTGGTTTTTCAGCAAGGGTTGGGGTGATAAGATGGTAAAGAAGATTTGCTTCTCTGAATTGGGTATGTCTTCAAATCCTGCCCTGCACCTTATTGGCACATATCTTCCATGTGGAGTGCCAGTTGCTCTTTGAGTCTCCAAGTGAGGAAAGAAAACTCTGCAGATGGTGATCAGATGTGAAGTCAAGCAATCGCGAAGGATCTTTGTCTCCACTACCCACCAGGCAACAAATGGTTGACAAAATCATACCAAATACCATTCTCCACCAAAATAGTCTTTTGAAGAGAAAAGGTGTTGCTCTTCAAACTTTTTCCTTCAATCAAATCAAGAAATTTTGCTTGATAGGAGGAGAAAGATTTTTGTCTGATGTTTTTGCCCTTAATTCAAGGGCTAAGGTACTACTCAAGATCTCAAGGTTGATATTCAAACTGAAGCTGTTGATTGTTCAGCTATGCTATCTTCCTCAATTTCAAAGGATTCACATGAGCTTACAGACAATGTTCATTTCTTTGAAGCCAACGGGCAATGGCAATTTTTGTTTCTCTAGCAATGTTTTTTTTGAATTCAAGTGTCAATGGTAATGTCACTACAACAAAATACGACCTTGTACACCAAGTGATTTCATTGGATTTTGAGTGAATTTGTTAATCCGACTTAATGGCACCTAATCGGGATGTAGTGAATTCACTAGTCCACTAAATAGGGACTAGTGAATTCCACCCACATTTTTTTATAGTGTGTGCACATCCCTTAAGCCAAACATCTTGTCATTGTGGTAGTTTAATGTACTTCTTTTCAAATTGTTAATTTAATGACATCATTAGGTTTGAACATTAAATGAGAATTTACAAATTTTAATAGATTTTATCACAAGAAATTTTTTTAGCAATTTGTAATCAATTTGTAGTCACATTCTATTAAGCTTATTGTTAATTCATTACATAGAATTTCCACATCAAGTATCTACCATTGTACATGTTTATGTGTGAAAAAAATAACATGTTTTCAATTTACCACTACTAATACTCGTAGGTAAGAACTGACCATTATTTTTATATATTATCATTGGTAAAATACTTATTGTTATGGAGGATTATTGTTATGGAATATTGTATCAATCCTCTAAATTAATGAAAGGGAGTTGTAAGGTTTCACTATGAACATTTATGAAATTTAAGAACTTAGGTTGGAAATTAAGTAATACAAATTTTTTTTTAATGTTGAAACTAATTTCACATTTAGAAATTATAAAATTCAAAATTCAAAACATGAAAAGTTTTCTTTAAAAATTCAAAGCTCATAGGATTTATAATAACTTCAAACACCCTTTTGTATATCTATAGTTGATTTGTGAAGTGAGTTGTAATACATGTTTGTTGGGATTATTTTCAATTACAACTTGGCTTATAAGATTTAGAAAACATATAGTGTGCCAAAACATGGTTTTCATGACTAGGACAGCTTGCGACTACTATCCAAGTATCGTCATGTAGTCATATTTGGATTTTAATTGTTGTCATTATTTTGATTACAACCATCATTAGGACTACATGACTATTAAATATGACTATAGGTAATTATATGACTATAAATTACGACTACATAATTAATAATCATGTTGAATATAATTAACATTGTTTGACGAACTATAAATTTTTAAAATAAATATGAAAATGTAACTAAGTTTAGTACAAATTGGCCTACATTTAACCTAGGTTTGGCTTTGGTTTAACCTACTTTAACCTCTATATTTGATTTGATTAAATTTAAACTATGGGTTTTAACGTACTCAATTTAACTTCTAAGATTAACTTCCATTAAATTTAATTTATAAGTTTAGTTTAAGTAGCCTCATTTAGTCTATATATATTTGTTTAACTTAGTTTATCAAATAATTTGATCTTGCCCTAATTTGTTTCAGGTAATCCAATCCAACCAAATTTAAACTAAATTAACATAGTTTAGCCTAAATATCTTGAATTAACCATATTTAACCAAGTTTTGACTACTTCAATTTTAAGTATCCAAATTTTACCAAATTTTTCTTACATAATTTAATTTTTTCAATTTTTGCCTAAATATCTTAAGTTTCAAAATTTGCCAAGTTTAATCCAATTTACTTCAAATAATTTAGTTTAGCCAAGCGTAGTCTAATTTAACCAAGTTTAATTAGGTTTTGCCAAATTTAACCTAGTATAATCAAGTATAACCTAAATAACCCATTTAAGCCAAGTTTAGCCTAAATAACCTACTTTTGCAAAGTTTAGTCTAACATAACCAAGTTTAACATAAATAACAAATATTTTTACCAAGTTTTGTCTAATATAGTTTAATATAGCTTAATATAGCTTAATATAGCCTAATATAGCTTAGTACAACCTAGTTTATTTAGTATAGCCAAGTTTAACTTAATATAGCCAAATATAGCCTAATTTAACCAAATATAATTAAGTTTAACCAAAATAATTTACTTTTGTCAAATTTAGCTTGATATAACTTAATTTAACCAAATATAGTTTAGTATAAACAAGTTTAACATAATATATCCAACTATAGCTAAATTTAACCTAAATAACCTACTTTTGCAAAGTTTAGCTTAATATACCCTAATATAACCTAGTTTAGCCAAGTATTGCCAAGTTTAACCTAATATAACCTAATTGAACTTAGGTTAAACTTAAATAACTTAGTTTGCTTAAGTAGCCCTAAGGTAGATTAGGTTGCTTAAATTTAACTTAAGAAAACCTAAGTTTGCTTAAAATAACCTATGGAAGTTTAGGTTAAATTGTTGGGTGGCCTAGGTCAGCTTAGGTCAACCTAGGGAGGTATAGGCTAATTTAGGTTAAAAAAACTTATTCTTTACATCTTTGTGATACCTTCACTTATTGCATAAAAAGTGTGGTGGTGTAATGGCAAAGGACTTTGCCCCTCAAAGTGGAGGCAAGGGGTTCAAATATTCTTACCTTCATCCTATGTGCTTCCTAGGTTCCTAGGGGAGTATTAGTGGGGTAGCCTTCCTAGGAAGAAGGTTTAAGTGGTTAGCATATAGCCTTGGTTAACATATAGCCTAGGTTGTTTTAAAACCTAAATTAGGTCGTTTAGCCTAGTCTAGTATGTAGGTTAGATTGCCTAACATAGGTCTCCTAGCCTAGTAGGTGGCCTATTTTAGGTCCTAGGTGTCATTATTTGACTAAAAGTTTATTGCCATGTGGCATCATATAATTGGGTAGGAAAAATAATTTCATTATTCTAGATTGCCATTTTCCACTCATAAATGGTTAGTAAATTTTTGAATTCATTTTAAGCTACCATATGGTAGCAAGACATTAATCAAAATAAACTATAATTATATTTTAAAATTAAATTCTAGCCATTAAAGATGTCATGCAGTCATGGAGGACATAGTTGCAAATGGCATTTACAACTACACCATTTTTTGCAACTAGTGGTAAATACCATAGGGCCATATGGACTAGTAGTCATGTAGTCATGGCTAGTCATATATGTGGTTTAGGCCTACAATGCTAATCACTTATGTAATCATATTTTCCATGTTTTGGCGTAGTGATAATAATAGCCTCATGAATACATTCAATATTATAATGTGTTTAATTGCAAAGGTCACAATATATGGATGAAGTAATGAATGTCACTAAGAGTTATACCTTCCCTTATAATCATTGTATGCTTCATGCATTTTACAAGGTTATATTTCATTGCTTTTGTGCCATTATTGCAAATTTGTTTTGAAAATACACAAGAATAGTTTTAAATGTGTCATAAGATGAATGAATAATCTAAAACAAACTTTTGTAGCTATTGTGAAAACACATCAAACTTTAATAACACACATAACACCCTTGATTGCCCAAAGGGCTTGTCAGTGAAAAGTGTGGACAAGAAAATAATCACTTTCCTTTGCCTTTTTCAACATTTGAAACTTCTACATGTAGATGAATACGAGATATCAATTGCATGGGCATATTATGATTTGATGTCTTCACACTAAGTTTTCAAATTATTTCTTTGCAATAAAAAAACCTAACATGTTAGTATACAATAGTAGTTTGGATGCAATTTTGCACAACCTCATGAATCTTATGATTATCCTTAAAAATTCAAATTCCACAAATTCTAGTCCTAAACTTCAATGACTAAAAATTCCACAAACTACAAATTATAATTTGTGAAACAAATCCCTTGTCAATACCTTTAGTATAGTTTTGTCATTGAACATCATAAATTATATTATTATCACTAAAAATTCATTAACTACAAATAAATTCCAATATCTAGAAAATTTTAGCCCTATAAATTTAGGTATAAGCAAGATAAAGTGAACAATTTTATTGTTTTGTTTTTTTACTAACAAAGTAAGTATAAACTAGCAACAAAATCCATCATAAAATTATCATACATTCATTTGCTTTACATGGTTGACAAAAAAAAACAAGATAGTTCTTCACTACCATGCATTAGTTTTCAAATTTTGCATCATAAAAAGTACATTGAAAGTAGCCTTTCCAAAATACAAGTAGCTTTGAAAATCTACTTTTGCAATTTAAACTTTTGTAAAGTATGTTTCAAGGAGGATATAACAAATGGAAAGTAGAATATATTATTGTTGGTCCCATCAAGAATCTAATGATATTCATATCTTGACCTCATATATGTATATTTTATTAAGTATTTTGTGTCAAAGGTTTCCCAATCATGAATTTATCACCCACTAAAGGGGGATTCTAGCTCATGTAGGACTTGTAATCTATGCAACTTTTAGAATTTGAAATCATTGAATTGTAAATTTCAAATCCCAAAAGTTGCATAAATTACAAGTCCTACATATTCTACCCTTAGAAACTCACTATTTACAAAATTTCCATTGCAAATTATATGGATTATATATTCTACAAATTCAAAGAGATGAACACTAAGCTTTGACATTCAACAATCCTTAAAGAAGTGAGTTGGAAAGAAATTTACTTTTCATTGCCCCTACTAAGATTCAAGGAACTATGAACAAGCACCTAAAAATTAAGGAATTACTATTATTTTGAAAGATTGAAACACTAGAAATGTACTTGTAGTATGCATGTGCTTGTTGTTTTATGACCAAATTTGGGAGATAATTTCATGTTTCCTAATTTAAGCAAACCATTGAATTTTATTTTTCGTATGTAATAATTTTATGGGTGGGCATTCCATTTTATGAGACTCCCATACTAGTATGGTGAGGCTTCATTGTATATTTTTGTGTTATAGATGCAAAAACTACCTTGACCAAGCAAATTTTCAACTTGTACAAAAACTCAAATGAACTATAACAAAAAAAAATGCAGAATCCAAATCTAGCCACAAGTGACAAGACATAATAATCTTTGAGAAAACCATGAAATTTGCAAGAAAAATAGTTAAATAAAATTTTATTGGAAACATGGAAATATTGGAAACATGAAACAAAAGGAACAAATCTAAATCATTAAACAAATTGGTCTAATAATGAATGCATGATCAAGCTCAAACAACTATGGCATTTTTGACTAATTTAAAATGTCATGTGTTCAACTTGAGGCAACAACTAAGTATAACAAAAAGAGTAAAATGTATAACAACACAACTATTCACAAGGAATGTGGTTTAAATAAGTCCAAATAAATATGAACCACCTTTCATTAGGCGAACATGTGACCAAATGGGTCAAGGAATTTACATCATGGATTCTTAAGAATCAATGTAAATGATAATAACAAAAGGCTAAAATATGCTAGGTGCATAAGAATGAAGATCAATGTATAAGCAATTTACTAATCATTAGTTACATGCTAATCAAGTCCATTACCCAAAAAGTTGATCCAAATTCTAAAAAAAAGGGAAATGAACCATTCAAAAAATTACAACTCCAATTTAGCTCCAATAAATGATAATGGAGACATTTACCCCTTTGATTGCATGGTTTTCCAAGTTGTTAGTTGGTAGTTTATAGTTGGTAGATGAACAATTTCTACCCAAAGCATATTGAAAATGATTATTTAAGTGTTCATAGTCATATCAAGTTCCACCAAAACAAGGCAACAAAAAGTTTCACCAAAAACTAGTTGCATTGCGACGTGACAAATATTTGTCTTTCCACTTAAACCTTGCATTATATGCATTTTTGGACCTAAAACATTGTAGAAATGTGCAAAAGAAAACAAAATGGAAACATTTGCTAAACGTAAGCATTTGAGTAAGGCTTGAAGATGGAAAAAATGAATTAAAAATTGAAACACTTTTTAGTAGAAGACAACTTGTTGATGAAACACCTAATAGTTTTGATGCAATGTTGAAACCCATCTTGCTTGAAGATCAAATTGTAGGAGACTTTCAAACTTTTAACAAGCACTAACAATGCATGTAATTTGAGACACCAAATTTCACATAGTTTCTTGTAAACAAAAAGCAAAAACCTAATACCTTAATCTTTGAACAAAATCACCAAGTGTTTGTTGAATAATTAATATAATTAAAATATTAAGCTTTGACACTAGATTTTTGAATTTTTGGAAAATTCAATGTAAAAATATTATTAGAAAGATACAACAAATTGTAACCACTATACAACAATTCCAATTTGTTTAAATTGTGTATGTGTGTTGGGTGTTTGGCCCCATAGACACGGATTCAATCCTAGATCTATTGAAGTTTTACTTATATTAATTTTTGCCATTCTTGGTAATTAGTTTTTTTTTTAATTACAATTTTGAAAATGATTTAATTAACGTTGAATTTGTTAAAGGGGTATAGTAGTTGCTTGCAAAACAAAAGGTTGAAAAACTTGAAGTTGTTTACAAACAAAAGTAAAAAATCTAATATATGTTTCCTTCCAAGGTATTTGATTTTCATCACCATCATATCATGACTAAAAATGGATAGAGAAATAGGCACTTGAACCTTCAAATCACCATTAGGTCACTAGCAATAGTCAACACTGAAAATAGTGATGGGAAAAGTTTGATGGGAGTTATGAGTTGCTTTCAAAAGTTGATGCAAAAACTGAAATATAAAACAATGGGAAAAAATAATAAAGCAATGGGAGCTAGTATGGACCTCAAAACACCATGCACCACAAAACAAAAAATTATATTATAAATGCCTAAATTGAAAACTAGCAAAAATCACTATGAACCTAGTGAAATAATTTATTTTCATTTTTTAAATGATTAAATTTTTATTTTGGTCCGAAATGATTTCTTAAAAATACGTAGTTTTCCAAGTTCAATTTAATCACCAATTCATGCTTGAAGTAAAACTTTTAGTCTAGTGCACTAGTATTTAACCTATACTTGGGACTATAATTAGCAGCAAAATCAAAATTGGCCCATAGTGGTCATAACCTTATTCTAGTATTGAACATATTGAAAGTAAGGGGAAGGGATTATGATCTATTCATATATGTTTGGGAATTAGTTAAAAAAAATCTTCCATATAAGTTTTCATATGGCTCATTGTTCAAAGATTTTTTTCAAACATTTAAAAAACTAGATATTACGAATGAAAAAAGATGATGATGGATGAATTTCATCCATGAATGATGAATTAAATTTAATTAGTTATATATATTAAATTAATTATGAAAACCCTTATATATGTTTCATAATATATGTTAAAGTAGATTATGGAATGTCAGTCATGACAACTTTCTTCAACTAATATGTTAAATAAAGCCCCAACAACAAGACATTACACCCCATATCTTGGGCTCCACACTCAATTCACAAGGTGTAATCTTTTACTACCATGGCATTACCCTACACAAAATTTTATAGTCTTTGGTTTTGTGTTGGCATTTGATTTGGAATGTAGTGCAAAAATGTAATTTAATTTTTTAAAAAACCAAATGAATACATATATGGAAAAGAAAGCCTAAAAGAGTGATGAAACTCACCAAGGGAAGTTATGAAAAAATGGACATAATTACCTTCTATTTTCATTTTTAATATTTTAAGCTTTGAACCTTATTTGTTAGTTACTAATGACTATTAGTATATTCGAAGTTTAGTAAAATGAAATTTTGGTTCGAATATGCTCAAGTAACCATAGGATTGAATTTGAATCTACTAATTTGGTATCTTTTCATTAACTTCAATTGGTAAGGAATAACTTTTTAGGAATGCCAACCCTTATTGAATACCAAATTTCTATTGTCGTTTGACAAGCTATAAACATTTGAACTATGTATTAATTAGTCACATATCTACTAAAAACTCCCTTCCCCCTCCCCCAAAAACTTGCCCCATAAAAGCCATGTTGATTTTCTAGATGCCATGTCAAGTGGGTAGGTTTTTAATTTTTATTTTAAAATTAAGGTTTGGCAAATAAGTTATTGCTAACCAAATATTTTATCAATAACTAGCCAACATGGTTTAAGCTAGGCCTCATAAAATTAGGCGAACACCTAATTTAAACAAAATAAGCTAAAATAGGCGTTTCCTGTGCCGGCAAATTAGGCGTTTACTAAAAAAGGCCCTTTTGTGGTCATTTTGTCGAATTACTCGATCGGATTGAGTAAGCCAAGCATTTCGCCGATGGTGCCCATCTGTTTCATCTAGAACATGCCCTCCAGCGACAATGCCATCAGGCACGTACAGTAGGCGTCCTTCTCGCACTTTAAGATTGAGAAGTCGCTCTCCATGCACGTCGTGTTGGCAAAGGCGTTCGCTAGGCCACAGCAAAACAATCGGAGATGGTTCAGGGCGGGCTGGGCCGGCAGGGTGTCCTAGGCGTCGTTGAACATTGTTTGGAAGCTCTGACTGTCAACAATATGCTTTAAAGGAGTAGAGCCACGAACCACCTCGACGAGCGCACGATGCTCCTGCTCAATAAGATCAACCAGCTCCTCGCCCCAAGCCTTGATCATCATCTCGCAGCGGGGACCCAGGATGTGTTCAATGAAATAACTCGTCCGCATTTTGTAGAGATGTTGAGGGAAGACGGGTGGTGCGAGCTGTGCTACTGCGTTGTTACGGTAGTCGCGCTCTCCCTGCACGAGTGATAGGCCTTTGATAAGGCGCAACGCGTACCCGGCGATCTCGCACAACATGCCGATTTGGTCTTCATCGGTCAGTAATAGGAATAGGTCCTTGACCCAGGTCCCCTGATCCTTGACATGCACGAGGACATCCTTGAACGTGACCCACCACACGCCGAGTTCGAGGTAACTGTTCTCCTCACGATCACCCTGCTACATCACCTCGTTGTCGTCTTCATGCTGGATGTCGACCATTTGGAGAATGTTCTGGACCAACTGCTCAATGTATTCGGTTTGCTACGATAGGTAGAGGTTGCGTTGTTGCAAATTGACAAGCGTGACATTGCACGCCTTGGCGAGAAGGTTGATGGCGCATGCAATGATCCAGTATTCGACAGTCGACGACGAGGCGTGCTACTGCTGCTCTATCCACTCCAGCAACTTAATGCGATGTGTCAGTAACCACTGCAATTGGCCTTGGAAGTGTGCCTAGCGATTCGTGTCCTTTGGGCACTTGCTGCCCATCACGAGCTGTAACTTAGCATGTTGGCGGAGATGCACCGTGAAGCTGTGTATCGTTTTGGTGAATGCGCTGTCGCTGATCATGACCGTCGTGTCCTGAATGACGAGGTCCATCTAGTGCGCGGGACACCATACGCGTAGGACCTCGTTGGCGGATTCCTTGTCCATGAGCGTCACAAATCCGCCTTTCCATCTGGTCATGGTGTTCTCATCGTCTGTGCTGACCGACAACAGCTTGTGCCGCCAAGAACTGCAGAGCTAGTCGAGCAGCTTGCAAATCATCTTGCAGATGTTTACAGCCGAATGGCGATCATAGAATGGGACAACGACCAAATGGATGTTGAACAGGCGGTCACCGACATAGACGCGGATGCGCACATCAAAGAATGACACGCCTTGATGAATACTCCCATCGCCGGCGAGCGAGAATGCCCAGACATCGTGGTGGTTCAGGACATCCGACAGGACCTGCAGGTTGGCGCCGACGTTGACGCGGACCATCTTGTCGACCTCGTGATTGTTGAGGCCCACTAGTTTCCCGTTGCCAAACACGTCCTTGTGCTGCCCGATCACAGCCGACGTTTACCTGAACGACAAGCCGACTGACGTGTGCTGTAATGTCAGATTGTACAAGATCGCGTTGCTGACCTTGGCCACGTACGAACCGTCATCCTGCTGGTGGAACAACTTCAGGGTGTTGGTCTTAGTGATCAGATCCATCTCCTTGTCGTCCTTGTCTAGCTCCGGCTTAAAGAACATGTCGCTAATGATGACTTCGACAATACCCTTCGATATGGGGATGGTCAGCACCGTCTGCATTGAGTTAAAATATCGATGCATTGATTCCTAGAC
>Ga0209611_10004665_pt1 | contig 23336 bp, 20 predicted proteins | sample S1TSphgellanicum_3_FD_187693 | JGI IMG/M metagenome (GOLD analysis project Ga0209611, IMG submission 187693) | Host-associated microbial communities from peat moss isolated from Minnesota, USA - S1T2_Fc - Sphagnum magellanicum MG (SPAdes) (version 2) | ecosystem: Host-associated > Plants > Peat... | reverse complement strand
GTTGATGAAGTACTGGCTTAATCAGTTTGCCATGGCTTTCCATGTTCTCAAAATTAGACAAAGCTTTGACCAAGGGCTGGTGGGTTGCTTTGAACCTCTGTAAAACTTCTAGTTTGTGTTGAATGTTAGTAGGAACCACCCTTAGGCTTTCAGTAGTTTAGATGTAGGCTGTAAAATGTACGAATCTCCAAATTCTGCAAAAAACCCATTGCAAAATGTGTACATAAAATGTCGGAGTACCTTCCAATGAATGAAGATACCAATGGGTAGCTTCCAAGTCTGTGATGTTCTAAGTATCTTCTTTAAGCTTGAAAAGCCTCTTGTAGAGCATCTTGAGGGTTTCATCTTTATGCCGAAAGAAAGTGGTGAGCTACAATTTTTTTTCAAAACTCTTAACTGGAAATTCCAGTTCAAGAACTCGAAAAAATTCCCCCACTAGATTAGCAAAAGCTAATGCATCGATGATGGGAGGAATGCTTATGGTAACAACAATTAGTTGTTGAAGAAAAAGGCTTAATGAAGTAGGTACTGGATTTGGATTATTGAGCATAGTCCCATGATGCATAATGGTAGCTTCCAGTGCAACTTGAGAGGCAATGGCGATGGTTAGGGCATAAGTTGGATTAGGGATTTAAGTGATGCCCAAAATCTTCAGAGAATGTTGCTCGTAGACATCCAATGTTTCATAATGCACATAATAAGCCAGTTGTTTGAATGCAAACGCCTTAGTGAAATTAACGCCATACTTGAGCTCTAATTCACAAACCACAGTTGAGAAAGTTGCCTTGAATTCCCTCAAAGAAATGGTACTTGGCCTTTCGCTAAACTTTTCAATTCTCCCAAAGGAACTACCAACCTTCATGGTGTATAGGGTTTAAGGTGTAGAGGTCACAGCTTGCAGCAAAATATATAATGATGGTGTGAAGATTAGTGTGGTAACAAGTGTACCCCACCGATTAACCCTCCAAGTGGACTTTGATGTACTGTTGATGTAGTGTAATTTGAACTTAAATTCTTGGTAGGAATTATATTAGATGACGATGGCACTGTAAACGCTTAATGGTACTGTCATGAAGATCGTGAGCTCAAACAAATCGATTCAAATGAATGTGTGTTATTTTGTAATTGATACCTTGGTTTTGGTTGAATGGTAGTGCTTTCATCATCCAAGTACATGGTGTTGTCTCATGCCCCAAAATTTTGCAGTAATACAAAACACTAGCTACAAAGTTTTAACACAACATATAGTTTGAAAAATACAGTGCATGAATGGGGATGAACAGTGACCGATGGACGTTGGATAGAGATCGAGCGAACATCAAATGGATGTTGGACGAAAATCGGATGAATGATAAACGAAAGTCAAATGAAAGTTGGACGGACATCAAATGAAAGGCAAACGAAAATCGGATGGATGTCAAACAAAGGTCAAACAAAAGTTAGACGGTCGGCGACTACGACGGTTGACAACGCAACAATATAGAACACCCAAGAGCTCTGTAGTGATGGCAAACGATGACACGACGAACGACACGTTACATCTCAGAATGCTGCAAATCGTTTGGGTACGAAGGAATTCTAGAAAAACTAACAATAGAAGGGAAGAACTTGGCCTTTTATATAGTCATCAACAAGCAAAAACCCTAAACAAGCAATAACCTTAAAACACCTAATAACGAACAATAACCTAAGAACATACATTAACCTTAAAAGGCATGATTAGCATGCCCATAATTGGTTGTCATATATGACGCCATGCATATGGGCATGACAGTGCAATCACAATCCAATGAATGAAAAAAAGACACGGCACCGCAAAAAATAATAATAAATATTTGATAAATATTTATGTTTTTCCATTTAAAGCAATCATGGCAAGTTATTACTTTTCCATTCATATGAACATCAAGGAATTCAAACCAAAAATCCATTTGATGAAATTTTAAGTTTCAGTTGTGATTTAAGACCTTTAAAAATGAATAGTAATGTATTAAACAAGAGTTAATTTGGTAAAGGACTATCAAAAGGATTCATACAATAAAACACATTTGATGGGAAAAAAATTAAAGAGGATAAAGACCTATTAACCACAATAAAAAAACATTCATACCTTAAAATATGTGGAATTTTAAAACCTTAAAAATTCAAAGAACTTTCCAAAATTGATTTAGAATTTTAGAATTTCAAAAGTCCTTTGCCACACATAAATGGGGTAAAATGTACATGATGTGTTAAAAAAAGTTTTAATTTATTATAAAAGCAAAAATGTAAAAAAAATAAAATGGTTATGATTTGAAATTATTATTATTTTTAAAGACAAAACATTGAATTTACAAGGAATTAGGACATTTATTCAAAAATAATGAAGAAAAAAACATATCATGTACTTGGACAACTATAAAGATTTATTATAACAAGTTGCAAAAGACATTGTTCCAAAATTGATTCGTATGGAAAAAGAATTTTGGTAAAAAAAACATATACAGTCTTTTTTTAAAATAATCATATTGGTTCATTGTATCTTGTTTGCACCCAAATGATGATTTGTTAATTTTGAACTTTTTAAAACTCCAAAATTAACTAAATATATGACCCAACCATTTGGCAAATTAGTGATGACCATGGTGAACATCAATGGAAAGTTGCAAGAATGATACATTGTGTCATTATGAATTGTTATTTAGGAGAGTGCAAGTTTGTTAAGTGTGGTTAATTGTTAGATATGGGACAAGGTTACCCACTAATTCTAACCCTTGTGTACGTCTTATTTGATTTTGGAGTTGCACATACATAATGATTAGGTTTTAACAAGGTTTAGGTTGTCAACTTGGGTTGGCACTATTACAAACATTTTGTTGGATTTGATTTTTTTGATTCCCCCATTGATTGTTGTATGGCAATGAAATTGGGGTGATGACCAATATATATTTTTGTCCTGGTCATAATGAACCACCACATATGTGTTTAACCCTATGAAACTTGGTGGGTGGATATAACATGGTTTAATTTTGGGTTACAATTACAATATGTTCAACGTAACTAATTACTTAAATTGGAGATTAGTTGAAGGTTTATGGGCACATTGCATGAAAACTCAAAAACGATATTATAGATCACTATCCCCAAAAGGATGTGTTGAAATTTTGAAAAAAACAACATGGATTAGAAGGTCACAAAATATTTTTCTATATGTTTCACATTTGTTGTGAGTTCATTTCACTATGTTATAAATGTTTTTGTATAATTTTGATTATGATTGAATGTTTTGTTTTAGTTTTATAAGTCACTCATATATGTTAAAATCGGCATTTTAGAGGTTCAAATCCTCTACATAAATGATATTAATTCTTAGGTTGACAGTATGTTAGAAATTGAAATTAACTTTCATTATGAAAAAAGTGGTGTGTTGCAACTAGGCAATTTAGTCCCAACAACTTTTTTTCAACTACTACTATGCAGCCTCCCCTACAACTATAACCATAATGTAATGTTGACATCGCTTTTCATCCATTCATCAAAATCTAACGCATGGCACTTTGAAGATTTTTGGGTGAATTTATTTTGAAATATTGATATCCACTATCCATTGTGATTATTGATTTTAGATGGTTTGAAATTATAAAACATGGTAGAATCAAAAGTCGCCATGTGGCATATTAATTAAATTTTAGAAAGAAAGAAATTTAAATAAATTTACCTCGATAGGTCGGTACCATAGGTAAATCAGTACATAACCATACGTAGATAAGTGGGAAGGTCCTACATACCAACTTACCTCTATTTATTTATGTAGGCAAATAAGTAGGAAGGTAAAAAAGTAAGTGAATTAAATAATCATCACATAAATTTTTTAATTTGTTTTGTGTTAAATTTCAAGGTTAAGCTTTTATGAATTCATTCCAAAATGTAACATGTATTTTAATGTGAGAATACAAGAAAAAAAACCTCGTAAAATTTGTGAGATGAGATCTTGAAGACAAAGCATATGGGTTGAATCTTTCAATTGCACCTTAGTTGCAAATTGAGTTGCAATTATAAATTTCTTTTTCTTGTGTGTTGTGTTTGATTTTAATTTTGTAAATTATACAACTAAACAAATAATTATTTGATGGTTTATATATGTGAATTACTTATCAAATAATTGACTATCTAGAAGAATAATTTAATTTATTTCTAATTTAATTTTTAAAATTAATTTAATTCATTATCAAAATAAATAATTAAAATTTTATAATGAATCATTTGACATAATGAAATTTAATTTTCTGAATTAAATATCTGATAATAAATTAGTTAGTTAATTCAGATAATTAATTATCAAAATAAATATCAGATAACTAATTATCAAAATAATTATGGGATAATTAACTATCAAAATAAATATCAGATAACTAATTATCAAAATAATTATGGGATAATTAACTATCAAAATAAATATCAGATAATTAATTATCAAAATTATTTGAATTAAATAATAAAATTTAAATTAATAATTAGTTAGTGAATTTAGATAATTTATTATTTGATAATTAATTATCCAATTTTTAAAAATGATTTATTTATTATCTGAATTAAGTAACAAGATAATTATTTAAATTAGATTAATGAATTCATGTGAATAGTTTATTATTCAATTTAATTAATTAATTTTTAATAATTACATATGTTACATGTTAATTACTAATTAATATATTATTAACAAATAATTCATTGTGAAATATTAAATAATTAACGTGAATTTGAGTAGAAAACATTGAGGTATATAGAGACATATCCAAATGTATAGCCCTTTGAATGTTTAATGGAATATGCACATTGCATTTAGTTTCATTCCAAGAGTAGATTTTCACCCTTCATGAAATTTTATGGTTTGATATGTATGTATGTTAACGAATATTGTGAGTTGCAAGGTAATGGAATATTAGTAATATAACAATTGAACTCTAGTCATAAAAAATAGGACTATAATATTTACATAGTGGCAACCTAATGGCATAATTAATTGTACATACGAATGAGAATCATATTTGAAACTAGCTACAAACAAGTTGAAAGTTTCATATTTAATGGGCCATGGAAATGCACACACGCGGCATGATCACATGTGTCAAGGCCATACATTAGTTGCAATAGTAGTTGTAGGTAATTAGGAATTACATTTACATTATTCCTAATGTAGTTCTCACATGCAACTAAAATGTAACTTGGCAAAAAGTCAAACATAGTTGACTACAACCATATATAGAGTGCATACATTCCACTGTATAGGTGTCTCTCTTGCAATTAATTAACAACTACAATAATTTTTTTAAATTTTTTGATGTGGCATTTTTAAAAATTAATTCCTTATATTTCCATTGGATAGTTGTAATGTTGTTGTATATTAGTTGTTTTGGAGCTTTACTTGTAAGGTAGTGTGGTTGTGGTGAACATAATTTGTCATAGTGTTTGTTTCAAATTTTGAAAATTCAACATTGATGATTGAAGCAAACTTTTTAAAACACCATGAAGATAAAATGTTCATGGAATTTGAGAATCTAATGTTCTTTATCATAGTGTTATATATTAAAAAATTTGGGACTTAGCCTATTATATATGGAAGGAAAATTTCAAAATGTAACCTTGATATTTTCACAAGGAAAAAATAATAGCCTTAAAAAAATTTACAAAAAGAACCAAATAACTTTTGAAAAGTTAACCATATTGCCACTTCTAGCTAGATTATGTCCTATTTGGTGCCAATTTGGCACCTTATTATTGCTTAATGGTGTAAAATGTTATTAAATTTGAAAATTGAAAAAATGGTTAGTTCCCCATTCCCCCTAGTGAATGGAAATTCTTGAAAATAAAAAATTGCATTAAAAAATGGGGCTTCCTATTCACTTTCACTCATGGAAACCAATGGATATAAATGTAAGCACCTCCAACAACTAAGGAGACAAATAAAAAGAAACGCATTTTGTCACATGGAAACATATAATGGAAGGTCTTGTGTGATTTGAGGGTAGTGGTTTGCCTATGGAGCATAGGCAATTTGTTAATCTCAAATTCTTATAAGTTACAAGCTTGTGAGAACAAGTGGTGGAATCAACCAAGATTAACAAAAAGAAATAGGAGAGTTTGGACTCCTAATTTTAAAAAAAAAATCATACTTATTATTTTCTAGCTCCAAGTTTCTCCCAATCCTAAATGATGAAGATTCAAAAATTTGATTCTAGCCCATGCTAATAAAAAATAATGGTGGACATGTCTAACCTTCTTCTATTCTCAAAAGTTGAGAACTTATCAACTTTCGAATAGATTTGAAGATTGACTTTCAATTAAAAATTGATATATTATTAATACAAGGTGAGACTTGATGTTTGATCACATTATAATCATTGCTTTTGATGTGATTGTGCTAAAAAAACTTTTGCAACTTGGGGTACCAGGATGATTTGGGATGGGAATGGTAATCTTTTATAGGTTCTCTTTTACATGGTTGGCATTTAACATTTTAGATTCAAGGTTGCAAGCTAAGGCCTTATTTGCAAAACATTTTGTTAAATGGTTGTTTCTTAAAAAAAACCTTGTAAGGTGGAGGATGTCTAGACCCAACTTTTTATTACAAGTGAACTTGTAATGTTCCAAGCCCAATTGGGCATTCGTCACTTATTTATTCAAAATATTTCTTTCCTCATTCCTTGAATTCCATTTTTGAAGTTTAGAAGAATTTAAAAGGAATGAAGTACCTACACTTAAATTCACATTATGCAAGAAATTTTTAAATAACCCTTGTTTGAAAACCTTTCCATATGTACCCCAAATGGTGTCCAATTGAACAAAAAGACATTCAATTAAAGGAGACCCAAAAGGGCATAGAGTGATAGTGACAATTCGAAATTAACATACATTTGTTTATGTTTTTCCATTTGTAAATCACAATAATCAATGTGGCAAGTTGTGCTAAATGATACAAATGAATCTTGAAATATTCATATCTAAAATCCATTGAATCCAACTTTATGTTTTGATTTAAATCAAGGATTGTGGAAAATGAACAAAAGGTGTGTTAAATAAGGTCAATTTTGCAAAGGGTCATTTTATTTCTTGTTTCATAAAAGCATTTGGTGAATTTTTTGTGTAAATGCTAAGAACCACACTAAAAAAAAAACACTCACACTTTAAAAAAAATGTAATTTGATTAAAAAATAAAATTCAAAACATGTTTTAGAAAGTTAAAATTTCAAAATTATTTTTACCACTTGTAAATTTGGAATAATGTACATAATGTTTGAAATAAAGTTGTAGCTTGTAATAGAAGAAAATGAAGAAGATGACCTTCAGATAGTTAACATATTTTGATATGATTGAATGATGATTGTTTTTCAAATCAAAACACAAAATTTGATGGAATTTTACAAACTTTTAGAAATTCACATTTATTCAAAGATGATTAACACATAATATATGATATATTGGAAAAAATATAAGCATATTTAGTAAGAAGCTTTTAAAATTTTCATTCAAAAATTATTTTTGTGCAAAAGGACACAATCTTTGAATAAAGTGATCTTGTTGGCTCCTTTGAATGCATTTGGACCCAACTAAGATTATGATCGTACTAAGGTATCAAGCCATCAATGAAAGTGGGGGTGTACACATATACAAAATCCATGGGATGGAGGCCATAGAATTAGAATCTTTGAAGCAATTGAATATGTAGATCTGAAGGTAGAATGCAATTACAACGAGTGTGACCTTTTCTTGCCCTACATCTCATGGGATCATGGGGCAACATCATATTAACTTAGAAATGCCATTTGGACTTCAAGTCTAATTAGGATTGTCAACCCAACTTGCTTGTACAAATTGAAATTACCCAACATTACTTGCCTCTTAATACGACCACATTGTCACACAATCATTACCTTTCGTTGCTTCATCAGGGCATTTTCCGTTGCTTCTACGTTGGGTACCATGATTTTATAGCGAGAAAATAAATAGCTCACTTTGTTGTCTAATTCTCCATCAAGGTATTCTTGGAGGGGTGTTAGTCATCACCAAGTCTTTCTTTTAATCTTTTCCAAAATCAGGTACATTATGATAAACACTATGGATGAGAAATAAATTAATTGGGGTCACTACTCTTATTTTTTGCCCATATTGTGTGCACATGTCATTGCTATTTACAAGTTGACTTGTCATGTACCTCATGTTAAATGTAACTAGATGTCTAATGGTAACCTTTTTGCCGAGATGACACTTATATGCTGTTAAATTAAATACTCTTCAATGCTTGAAAGTTGGTAATAGATGAAAACGTACCAGCTCATGAAGCAAAGAAGCAGCATCCAGCAATCCCCCTCTGAATACACCTCAATCCTCTATTTGCAAAACAATCCGTGGTACCACATGAAGCAAAAAAATAGCACCTGGAAATCCTGTCTGAATACACCCTCAATCCTCCGTTTGTGAAGCAATTTGTGGTAGCTCATGAAGAAAAGAAGCAGCAATCTTCTGCAATCCCCCTCTGAATGCACCTCAACATCAATTTTCTTGAACATTTCTTGAGCATACCAAATCAGGACTCAAGGAATACATTGTCACTGTACACTTGTCAAGCAAGCAAGAGACTTGTATTAGAAGCTTACAGTGAAGTGAAGAATGACCTTGGACGACACACATGTCTATGAGATTGCAGGGAAAAACTCGACAATAACACTTTGAAGGTATGTGACTATTGCGTCAGTCGCTGGAATGTGCGAATCAGCTGGGCGACTGCGCAATTTTTTCGCTGCAAAAGTATGATAATTTCAAGCGCAATTTCCATGCGAATGTCCGTCCGTGAAAGACGGAGATCTTCGTCTCCATGGCCTGTTGAGTAAACCCTAGTAAAAGCTGCTTATCGCACAACTAATGGCTATACATCAGGAATTTGCGTTTCAACATCTCGTCGGAGGCGATATCTTCGGCAAGTATGGCGCGATTCGCCAAATTCGCATTGGGACCAACAAGGACACACGCGCCACGGCTTTCGTTGTCTACGAGGACATCTACGATGCCAAGAACGCTGTGGACCATCTCTCCGGCTTCAACTTTTCAATCGCTACCTGATTGTGTTGTATTATCAACATGCTAAGATGTCGAAGAAGTTCGATCAGCGCAAGGAGGAGGAGGAACTCACCAAGCTTCAAGAAAAGTATGGAGTTTCAACAAAGGAGAAATAGGAATTCCATCTTTGACACCCGAACCGCCACTGCAACCATGGAAAGAAGGTGAAGTTTCACCACTGTTTTGGTGTTGTCGTTGCTTGAAAAGCTTTTCTACAATCAGGAAACAAACGGTCGTGTCCTGTCTTTGAGGGTTTTGGATTCCATCAGCTCCAAAGTGACAGAAATGCCCTTACTAAGCTTACTGAGGATGCAAGGACTGTACAATTTTCTTTGTCTCTTGCAAGTTTCTGTTTTTCTAGTACAGGATTGTGTTTTCCCCCCTTCTCCTCACTGGGCTGAAGTACAGAAGTGGTTCCTTGACCTCTGCGAGTACTCTGCTAGGGTTAAGTCTTAGGAGACGTATTGACAAAGGAAGGATACAGGAAATCAGCACAGACCTTTGCAGTACTCGACCAGCTATCATGTTGATTTCCACGGGTTTTTTTGTTTGGTTCATGAAACACTGATTCTGCCTTCCAAGGTCTTGTGAGGTTGTTTTCAACTCTGTGACAAGAGCTTCTCTTGTGACTACAGACATTCAATTCATTCAAATTCTATTTTAAGGTTATGTCTCACATCCCATTCCATTACAACAATTCTTCCTGCCATCACAAGTCTCTTGCTTTAGCAAGATGAAGGCAACCTGTTGGGATGTTTTGCATTTGGTCTTGACATGGTCAGCGTTTTGCAATCTTTGTTGACAGGATATTAAAAAAGTTTTTCTGAAAGGATTTGGTGCTTACACAACCCAATTCTAGCATGTGCTTGTGAAGGTGAATTTGGCAAATTACTCCATCATCAGCATGGCTTGCAGCATGATTTGTTGGCATATCCAGTTCCTTTTTTCTCTGGTTTGTTGTCTTCTTAGATCCTCAGAAATATGTACTGACCAGTGCAAGCTAGGGATTACTTTTGGGCGCACAGTACCTTGTTAATACACATACACATCATCTGAAGGAGTAAAGAAAAATCATATTTCTGCTTTGAAGAATTGTGGATGCCATACTCTGCAGATCCTGGAATGTATTGACAATTGAGTTGATCTTTACAGTGAGGCAAGAAGTTGAGCATTTAGCAATTGAGAGAATAAAATCACTCCATTCTTCATACCTTTGTGTTTGGATAGCAAGGCACTATTTAGTTTCATTCAATGAAGAAAGAAGGGGATCTCAATTCATTAGCCTGATATTCTTCTCCAATTGAGCTGGCATTTGTCAGGTGGAAGGAACAAATGCCTTGTGGATTTCGAAGCTCAAGATGGGAGATGGCATCCCTCAGAATTACTACACTTGTGCTAAGGAGTTTTGGGATGGGGAAGGCCCTCAGGTGCAGAACATTCCTGAAGTTTGAGGCCAGACTTGGCTACCACCTCATCCTAGGCCCCTTATTTTGGGAATCACCTACCATGGGGCCTTGTGTGACACTGAATTCCACTTCTCGAAGCATTGTGATCAGAAACCCGAAGCACCGAGATTGATGGAAGAAGGAAATGTAAAGGCGGAAAAAGTAACTAGCTCATCAAATGTATAATTGTTCCTGTTGTGCCATATGCTGAATCTCAAGCACTCAAATCAGTGTAGATGGTTGTAAGTTAGTTTGAACAGGATTTTAGTTTTGGGCTCCTAAACAACAATGGAATAATCTCTAATTCTCTGGAGAATAACTTTTCTCTCTGAACATGAAACATGGGTCACAAACACATGGTTTGTAGAGGGGTGTTTGTAATGGATGTTCATTGGGAGTACCTACATAGCCAAGAGGTTCAAGGTGAAAAATCATGAATGCAATATCAAAAGCCCAACAACTTGGTCTGGGCAAAATGAGGTCTCTATGCATCAAGTCTTAGGGAACTTCCAAACTTTGTTCGGAAATGTGCAAGAACATCTACAAAAAACTCAAACCAAAACATGAGTTTTTTGGCCCATGGGCTTATGAATTTCATGCTTGGTGTTTACTTTTAAAATATTATTTAAAAATTGAGGGAAAAATATATGAAAAAATTAGACCAATCATGATTTTTTTGGACCATAGGCTAACAAACTTTGCATTCACTTTCAAGCAAAAAAAAAAGAAAAATTGAGAAAAAAAATTATATAAAAAGATTCCAACCAATCACGACCTTTTTGGCCCCATTGCTAACAAACTTCATGGCCACCTTAAAAAAATATTAAAATAGAGAAAAAATCATGAAAAAATTTGTAAACCAATCATGGCTTTTTGGGCTCATGGTTTAAAAATGTCCAACATGTTTTAAAGAAAAGTTATTAAGAAAATTTGAGTTTGAATTAATATTATCAATAATTGTTTTTTAATGGACAAATAAGTGGGCTTGGCAGCATGTCTTCGACATGGGCCTGGTAGCAAGTTTGTTAGATCATGAAACATTATCCATAATGTATTTAATGTTAATTTTTTATTTATTGACGTTGTTTTGTCCTTTCATCCTTGGACCTCCTATAGGGTGGACTAAACTTGAAATGGTTTTTTAAAAAAAATCTAGCATATTTTCATGGTGAAATGTACACATTTTGTGTTGAAAATAAAAATACATATAATATCAAAAGTATTCATATGTAAAATTTTATTCATTTTGAATTTCTTAAAAGATCACATATAATTGATTTGGGCCTTAACAATAAACAAGTTACATAAACCATGCATCTATAGTTGATTCATATGTTTGTATTTAATTGTACACCAATAACTTGATAATTTGTTTTAAAACACTTTGTTTAACATCAGTTTACTATTTTTTATTAATTAAAAATTTTCATTTTATCTTCGTACACAATGATAAAAACAATATTTAGCCCAATTACATCTTTAATGTAAGTCACATAAACATTGTGTTTTTAAAAACAAATTGAAAGTTGTCATGGAGAAGATTGTTCATTATGGTTTTTTCTGTATACGTGAAAAATTTCATAAACAAAATTTCATTAAAACTAATATTTCTTAATTCTTTTGTTGTATTACAATTTTTATGACAAGTTCTTGCAAGTTACTTCAATCAACTATTGGATTGTTCAAATGTGCATCAATTTCACAACATAATGAGGGTTTAAATGTTATTCAGTTTTAATTGCATAATTTTATTACAAAATTTTCTCCAAATATTGAGAAAGGCACATTAAAAATGTGTTTGGTGAAAATGATCAAATGTGATTATTTTTTTGTACATTGTACCATGGAAAATGATTTTTTATTTGCATGTTCATGGGCTTTTAGGCTTTAGTGTAAAGAGCAACTTAGTAAGTTGTTGTTTTAAACCCTAAACAGGGCAGGTGAATACAAGACGCTGCGCAGAAGCATCCTAACGACATAAACAGAACAAAGGAATTGATTGCAGAAGCCCGACGCATTCAGATAAGCATTTAGTCTCGCAAATGCCTTCAAATCACCGCAAGCTCAACTTGTTAGTAAGAGTATTGCGAAGCGAGCCTGATTGAACCTGTCAGAAGATGATGAATTGCCAGGAGCGCGTGATACTGTCGTGAAAGATATAAAAAATAGGGAAAACCAGTGTGGTTTTCTTTGACTTCCATACACCTCTGGAAATTCCTGGAACTACACTCACCGTATTGAGGTTTCGGAACGTATTGCTTAAATCAGGAGCAGAGCCAACGAACTACCAGCGTAACCAAGGACATTGGACTGTCATTGTGATGTTCCTAAGTATCTTCGCACCTAGTCCCAGGGAGATGACAAAACAAAAAAGAAAAAAGCTAAGTACGACACTACCTGTTGGGTTCAACAGTTCTCTGGAAAGTTACTCTATAAAAATGTGAGACAGCAGGCCACTTTTGGGGCTTCCTGCAACTGGGTGGCGGGTTACTCATTCAAGCCACTTTAATGGCTTGTAACCATTTCTACCTTCAAAGCACTACAATCTCAGAGAGCTTGGAATTCATTGTTTTCTTCATCTCTTTTATAATCTTAGGCTTTGCCTTCCCTTTGGTCTCTGATCTTTGCTTTTGACAAATCACACATGTTGTCAATAATAACTTAAAAGGAATGGAACAAAATCATCATAACTCAGGCCACTCATCCAACCACCCTCAAAACTCACATCATACACCACTTACAACTTATTTCTTCGAAGTTATTTATATTTTCAAAGTTTGTACACATGTGCACGCGCAACGATTCACTCCCCAAATCACGAGCACAGGAGATTCTACTAATACTACGCTATCAAACTTGTTCTATGCAGTCCATGCTCTGGGTCGCTTCTTCTCTTCTTCAAAACTGAAATAGAGCTCAACTTGAAAAAATCATCTCTTTACAATCTGGAAACAGCAATACAGCTAGCGGGCAAGCGACTTCACGATTTGTCGAGGCCCTCCAAAAAGCCGCTAGGGTTAAGAGCAAATCTGGTGAGCTTTCTAAGATATCTGCCTATGTTTCTAGGAATTCTAGTGTACTTTCCTGGCCTTCTTGATGATGAACTGGAGGATCTGAAGCAGGTGAGGGAGAAAGGAAAGATTCTGGTACAGATTTGTGACAGTGTGAATGAAAAGTTTCAAAAACTAGGGTTAGATATCGAATCTTAAAAGTTGTGGATGCACAACACTCTTAAAAATACTTCTGTTCATGTGTAGCTTTGCGTTTGTGCAAGGGTCTGCAACTGCGCAACAAAGTCGAAGAATCTGATGAAATCGATCAAACCCAAATTCAACGCATTTGGGTTTCGCTCAGTTGCTGTGTTTACTATCTATCTGTAAACATAATATAATTAAAAGAAATAAAGATCACACCTGACTGATTCTCAAGAGTTCTGAGTGACTCTTCAACTTATAGAAAAAGACACTAGTAGCTGAAAGGACACTATCAATTAAAAGACACTGTTAGTTTAGTAAAGATCAAATTAAATTACTAGTGAGACAAGTTCCTCTTGTCATAAGTTTACGACGGATCCACCGTTTTGCAGCTGCACTGCAAATTGTATATATTCCGTCTTGACGGAACTAAATGCATGCATGTTATTTCAATAATCTCTGGACTACAATAGCAATTTGCTTAACACTACCTACTAACAACACTAGCCCTTGTACCTATGTACTGACTACTAACCATCTGTATGCATCCAAGCACCTAGTAGTCATCTATTGTCTTACCAACCCACCTACTCATAGGACCTATATTTTACAGTTCAGGTTACCAAGGTGAAACTCGGGGTCGACTTACTTGGGATTCATCCATAACTGAGTAGGCTGCTACTAAAGCAGTTGCAGATCATACTATGATCACATTCACACTATTGCAAGATCCAAATCTTTGGGCCTCATGCAGTTCTACATCTGCAGCTGGACTTGCTAAAGGTCACCCAATGACACCCTTCATTTGTCGATCGTTGTTGTATCCGATGCAACATGCGAAATAATTGCAGAGTGCTACCAACGCTCCGGATCCAGGCGAGGAATCTCTTGCAGCTTGAGTAGGCATCGATAAGCAAATTCAGAACGTCAAAGTGTGCTTTTGACTACAGTTTCTCAAACCCCAACAATAAATTTTTCTTTTGTAGATCGGAGGTGGAACTTCATATGATCAAGGTTTAAGAGATCCCTAAAAGGCACCGCATGGTAGAAGTGGATACCGCTTATCGACGGCCCATATACATGTTCCACAAAGTTGATCTTGTTTTTGAGTGCGTATTGGATTTTTGCTGCACATTCTATGGCCACCACTACGGAATCGACCCCGTCCCTTCGTCTGCTTCCCTTTCTATGACGTACTTATTGTCCATCTCCCCTTTGAAACTAATGCCCGAAGCCTCATGCTCATAGCCTTTTTGCACATAGTCAAAGGAGTATCTGAGAATCTCTACCTTGCCTGGTCCATTCTCGCTGACAACAAGTTCCGGAATAGAAATTTTTTTTGTGTATGGCTCACAAAATGACACTCGTCTCCCTACATAAGGTATTATATACACAAGAAATTTAACGATGAATATGAACTCGTGAAGGCTACCGTAGACTATGAATCCCACTATGTGTTTGAACGTTGCCAATTCCAGAACTACCAACCCCAATCTTTCCGCATTTTGTACAGGAATACCTAACCACCAAGTCAAGGCCAGACAAACGGAATACATTATGTTCTTCAAATAGCAGGATCTGACCTTGAATACTATTGCAAGAACGAGTAATCCAGTGATGTAGACCCTGAAAGAATTTGGTATCATGCTTGTGTCAGCGTAAAATCCAACTACTTTTAAGTGAGGGAAATAGGAAAGGATTATGCTTAAGGCCATGAAGAACTTGCATACTTGAATATCGTTGTTCAGCAAGAACACGACCCAAGGTAGCACTGACGTTTCTACAGACCACAAACTTAAAAAGGTGCAGATCGCGCAGCCTAGTGATCTATCCAACCATGACGTTTTGTGTAGAAATCCCTGTATAAGGAGCAAGTAAGATAAGAAGAAAACCACAGTATTCTCTAGATAGCCTTCAATTAGATACACAGTTGTGGTATGTAACGGAAAATAAGAAGACAGTTGACACACACTCAGTAGTGTGTAAAGAAAGAAGCTCACAATTTGGAAGGTTTTCCAGATAAATAAGAGAAAGCAACGCCGGTCCGAAGGCGCCGGTTTAAAGCTTTCGTGCTTGAAAAAAGACATGACGTTGTGCGTTATACACAGACTAATTGAAGGAAGTTGTAGCAGGATAATAATCAGAGTTCATGGAGGAAATGTGAAGTTGGGGAGCGCCTTCTTCCAGAAATACTTGGCGTCGCCCTGTCCTCATTTGAGATCTCAAATGAGATCTTAAAATCTGAATTGGTGGGGGATTTGCTGGAACCCTATCTATAAATAACAATTACACATTTTAGGTCCCTTCCTGAGCCGAAGATGCAAAGATAACTTACGGATAGTTACTTTTCACCCAAAAAAACTACCCCAGGGCCTTTTCAGAAAACACAGAGTCCCCAGTTTCCAGAGACTCCAAGCTCTTTCCAGAGACTTCAAACTTGTTCACGTTTTTCATACTTGCTTCAAATTTCCATTGTCCAGTTCTATGTTTTAAGTTTATTTTCTTTCATATGTTTTCATAGTTTTCATAATCTCTCTTACTTAGTTTTTAGTTCATTTTTAATTTTTTTAAAAAATCATACTTTTAAAAAAAATTAATATTTAACCCTAAATTCAGTTTTCAGTTCAAAATTTCAATTTAGATTTTTTTTTTGTTTTTTTTAATTTTTAAAAGTTCATCTTCACATTGGATCCCATTATAATCAGAAGGGTTCTACTAATTTGAATGTTACTATCTCTGACATTGGAGAATTGTGCACTTTTCAAATCAGGGGTGTGTATCCAAACCAAACTTGAACCCCTCCTATCGAGGCATCTGGCAAACCAACAATTGTCAAAACCGGAACAGAATTGAGGAAGATGTCAAAGTAGAGGGGTCAAAAACTTTAAAAATAAATCACTGAACATTACAAAGGACGATTACCAAACACCCACAAAATTCCTCGTATGTTGCTGTGTTACTATTTGAGCTCCAAGATGATTTGTAAAAATTCAGAGGGCGCTCCTATAGCACTTTAAATCATTTAAAATGAAAAAATTGAAAAAAAACATGTTTTGCAATTTGAAAGAACGTATTTTCTTTACTGCTTTTTGTGGCTGGTCCTTTGCCTTTGCATTTCAAGAACGATTCATAAAGCTTGAGAAGGTGCTCCTATAACATTTTAAATCACTCAAAATGGAGAAGAATTGAGAAAGATCTGCCAAAGTGTTCGATCATAGGCAGGTGATCGATGATGAGCTGGTTTACCTTAGTGCTCTCATAATGGGGGTGCTGAAGTGCCCGTCTGTAGTGCAATTATTTTGTCAAGTAATGCTCTCATAATGGGGTGGCCACTTATTTTGGGACTGCCCATACCTCCTCATTTAGAGAAATTGCCCGCATGTTTGGAGCACAACTTACATTCATGAATATCCGTGTCCAAAATAGAAGGGATCTTCAGCTACTTCATAGGAGTGGGAGGAAATTAGGCCTACTTATACATGTGACATCCCTCACACTTTTACATAGTAGCCTAAGAACCCTCTTCCTCTTACACCTCCTGATGTACAAGTGTTCAAGCTCAGTTTGCATTTGCCTCATGTATCAGCATGGGTAAAGCCCCTGGGTAGGCTGGGACATTTCCAAAATGCAGGCTGCACTCCATTATTACCTCATCTTAGGCCCTTCTTTTGGCTCCACCTTACAACCTAGGGCTTTACCCTACATGTAATAGTTTTCATGCTATCTTTTTTTGCCTCTTTTTAGTCCCTTTACAAAGCACAATGGACATGACTTCTTGGATGTACCTCTCTGTCCCCCTTATACACCGAGAACCCCATGTTGCCCTTTTCCAATGGCGGTTTGAAAACTCAAAACTTCTAGTCCACAACCCGTAGAACCTCACATGTAACCTAGACCTGAACATATCAACCTTGGTTCAAAGGAGTGTGGGGTGATTTTTGACTCTTATGAAGAACCTTTAATTCTGATTTTAAAAATCAAATTAAAGTGGTTACGGTTCAAAAATCAGACCTGGTTCTATGTAACCCAAACCAAACCCTATGGTTAAGCTTCAGTTAGTCCCCGGTTCTAGTCTTCTTTTTTTTTCAAAACTCTTGGTTCCAGTTCTTAAAAACTGGGGTCTCAGGTCCAATTTGGTTCTGATTCTTAAAAAACCAAGGACTTGGTTCTGGTCCCAAACCTACTTCTAATTCAGACCTGGTTTTGGTTTGGTTTTTACTAACGAATGTAATGTCCAAACAATGTTGGGTGGTTTTAAAAATTTGTATGAAGAATCTCTGGTTCCCAATTTGAAAAATAAATTGGAATTGTGTCAGTTGCAATTCCAGTTCTTATTTCTAAATTCAAATTAGAAGGTTCTGGTTTTGGTTCTTCCTTTCTTTCAAGGATCCTGGTTTCAGTTCCCAAAAATCAATCCTGCATGATTTCAATTCTTGCGAATTGGGACTCAACAATTAACTCCTGATCAATTGATAGTGAACCAGGGTTCCAAACCCTGTAATTAAAAGAAAAGTATCCTAGTTCCAATTCTACACATAAATAAATCAGGAATCCAATTTTGAATCATATTTCTTAAAAAATATTGTGGTTGCAATTCCAATTTTGAAAATCAATGTTGGTTTGGATCCAGCTCTAATTAATAGTCCTCAAGGACCATAGGGGATAGTTACATAACACTGGTCCAAACTCAATGTTACATCACACTATGTAAAGCTTGAACTCCGTTCAAACTTAAAAGAGTTTAAAAGCCACAACACTACTTGCTATTGCAGCTGCTCTTAGAAAGAGAGAAAGTAGGTTCCAGCAAACAAGGTCAGCTCTTCGTTATACAAATTTTATGGGACTTTTTGACAAGGCCTGGGGGACATCATACTCTCAGACACATATATGATAATTTAAGCATGTGTAGTCCAAATCAGTGGTCTGCATGTTTATGGTTTTAGGCATACCCATTGTGTAAGGGTAAGTAACAAACTTATTTACACTGCATTTTAAGTATAAGATTTCTCCTCCACATTTGGGCAACTGTAAAATCATGTAAATGAAATTGTAAATGACTGTGGGGAACACATTTCAGAATTCAGGAACCTGTGAGAACTTGTTGAGAACCCTTGGAAACTTGATGGGAACAAAACGAGTAGAGATTGGGATCAACATCAAACCAAAAACTCTCAACACCTGGTGAATATAAAATAACTAGGACTTTGATTTCATGCATGTGAGTGGGGTGAAAGAAGATGCCCAGGGTGACTTCATGCTTTCTTCAAGCACTTGTTGACTTTGTGACAATGAGATGCTTTAGGAACCTACATGGAAATAATTTTAATGGGAGCATCCCGCCATTTACGGGAATCTGAACAGGTTGATGCAGCTGTAAGTTTATCTTCCAAAGGCCATCCCAACTCCCAAATGAGTAAAGCATTATGTGGTCTTCCTGGCCTAAGGAATATTGCACCATCTAAATGTAATTGTGTTACTATTGCAATAGTGTTAAGATTCTTAGACATGTCATGGAGGATTACTTTTTATTTTCTCAGATTTTAATCTTTATGAGGTTTTGTCCAATTACTCTTGTTGGTATGAAACAGGCGTTGTATTAATAATTCTAACATCAAATCGTGTTTGTGCCCCAAAATCAGAGACTTGAGTGACAACAACCTGACTGGGCCAATCCCTCCAGAATTGGGAAACTTAACAAGTTTAGTGTCATTATATTTGTATGGCAATCAACTCAGTGGAACAATTCTAATTTCATCAAATGATGCCAGTTTCGGTATCAATAATTTGACAGAACTAATAGCGCTGTAATATTTCACCCTTCATTGAATTTATTTACTGTCAAGAAGGCATCCAAATGTCAAACCTATTTCCTAACTTACATAAACTTTATGAATTCTCATGAACTTTGATTTTATCATGTATTCAAAAACATTATTGTTATAAGATTCATGAACTAATTTAAATTTTAAAAAAAAGTCAATGTCCATAATTACATCTCAGACAAATTTGTTCAATGAATGTAAAAGAATCTTTAATAAAGTTTTGGACACTGAAAATATGGATTGACTATTCAATTAAATCTGCCAGATGATAATCCATGGACTGTGATTCATGCCAGACAAATAATTAAAATCATGACCACCAGGCATGCACAAATTTGAAAATGCAATATGTTTAAATTATGTAATTTGGAAAATGAGTTATTACCAAATGTAGTTGATCTTTGGTGCCTAGCAAAGAACTTTATAGGAATTTTGAGAAACCATCAATGATTTTCCTAATCAAAGAAGTTCTCAGCATCTCTCATCATGTAAATGTGTCCCATGCTAACAAATTTAAAGAATCAAATTGGATGGAATTTAGGTCTTTTCCAATTCAAGTGGATTTTCCTATGTTAAAATATGTGTTGAAATATATATTCCTTTGCATCAAACATCACCAAGATTAGACAAGATTTACCCATATAATCAAAGTTCCCAGACCTATCAAGAGACTTTAACTTAATTGTTGTCAGAAAAATTGGGTACTTGTTTAACATCAATGTGCACAATTAAAAATTAAAGAATTAAATTAGTTGTTCATCAAACTTATAAAGGAACTTGAATGTCTCAAATGCCAATGATAGCTTCAAAGCTCATTTTGTTAGAAAGATAATCAAATTAAATTTCCATGTTAGAAACTTGAATACATATGAAAATGCATGATTAGTTTCAACAATATATTTGGAAAAGATTCAAGAGTTTCCCTAATTTACTGCAAGACAAAGAGAGACTAACAACTTTTCTTGAGTATTATGATGTATTTGGAAAGTTATGACATGTATTTTGTTTAAAGATGTGATTTATAAATGCTTGGCAAGTACTTAGCTACTTCTAATCTTATTTAAATTCCATGGATTTTTTTGATGATGTAGGGAATTACAAGAAAATCACTTAAGTGGAGAATTACCCAACCTTCAAAATGCACCCTTCCTTCATACAGTGTGCGTGCATCATCTTAATTAGGAGCAAGATTTATTTTCAAATTGCTGAGCATGCTCTATTTGTGTAGTTTGTGCATTATTCTAATGTGAATAAACCTTTGACAATGATGCGAATTTGATAACGCAAAATATAAGTTGGAAAATGGTAACTATTTACACATTGAGGATTTGAACCATGGCAACAAGTCTTAGCTTTGGTTTGGTTTTTGCAACTTGAGAAAGGAAGATATCAATATTGATTTAATTTTCAATTCAACATCTCCAGAGTTTGAATTAATCACATAGATTTAGTCAAGCTTTATGAAATTGCATGCAACAGAGATGTGATATACTATGACATGGTCAAATATATGAACTGGGTTACATAATCAGTATTAGTTAACTTTGGTGTTTCTTTGTTCAGCTGTCTTAAATCATGTCGTTGGGAGCCAATTTACATTTCTAAGCATTAATTGGATTTTTAGTCAAAATAGTGGAATTATGTTTACAACTGAGCTGAGTCTTTGCTTTGGGCAGAGTAACTTGAGTTTTTTGTACATACTATGTAAACAGTCCCTTATGGTCCTTCTAATGCATTTTGTACTTTGGTTAATTTAATCCCACAATATCTTTTTTGTGGACCAACAGTCTTTATGTTAATATAAATATGAAATGCAGTAATTACATCATTTTGTCGTCAAATAGACTCAAGTACAATCTTTGGAACAACAAATTCACCCAACATAAGCCAAGACCTGTCACTTCACACATTATTTTATATGACTTTGGGTTTTAAATATTTTACTAATATTTTAAATATTAATTTAAAAATATTTTTGGTAATTATTAACGATGTCATGAAGAGCATTGAAGTTTAATCATCTATAATGTTAATTTTTTAGCACATTTATGTTTTTTATGAAAACATTTACATTTCTAACCATAAATTATTTGATTACATTTGCAGAAGGATCAATATCAATAACATATCTGGATCTGTTGATTTAAGCAGCATCAATGTTTCATGCACTTATGAAGTGGACTTCAGTGGGAACAATATAATAAATGTTTTGTACAACCCCAACCTTGTTTTTAGTCATGTTTCTATCATGTATGCATCCTTATAAGCTTCATTAAGTCCCTTCACTAGCATTGAATTTAAAGACATCATCTAGAACCCTAAATCTTGTAGGCTATCATTAATCACACATGATCATTTTTATGTCCTTGTCAAAAAACCAAATGGTACAGCAATTGGTTATGTGTATGATTTATCTAAATTATGACAATTTCACTAACTTGAATTTTTTTTCAAAATACAAGAAGTGGTAAAAATGAAATACTTAGATGATGCAATGGATAACATGCATTGAAATTGGAAGTTTTGAACTTGACAACAACACCAATTTCTAATCTGTTGTAGTTTAACATTTTATAGGCTTAAAAACAACCCTTGTTGCCAATCATGGACAACAATTAAAGTTTCTTCACCAAATGCAACAAATATATATTATTTTTGCAATGCCAACTACACACCACCAAAAAGTAAGAATTTATACTCTCTTTTTTTCCATTTTATGAATGATAATAATTAGTGTTGTGTGAATATCAAAAAGAAATTCTTAATACTATTCAAGAATCAACAACTTGTTATATGCATTCATTAAATATTCTTCATATAACCATTCATGAACATCATGTTTCATTTTGTGTATTCTTACAAATTTCAAGAATGACAAGTTTCAAGACTTGATATTTAAGTAGTGTTATTAGATTACAAACTATGAAACATAATGTTTTTTGGTGAATGATTCTAATGGTCCTTAGATCTATCCAACAAGAAACAACCATTTAGTACTTATCATATCTATAACGGTTGGGAGTGCCTTCCTTTCTTTAATAGCAGTGGCCTCCTTTTGGTTGAATATTAAAGCACAAAAGGACAATAAAAATTGCCTCAAGAAGATTTTCATAAAATTGAACAAGGTAATCAAATAAAATCATAAACCTTTGTATTTGAGCTTTTGTACTTTGTCTTGGCTAATTGCACATGATTTTTAATTGTGAAGTTTGACCATATATTAACCTCGTGATAACAACATTAGATATTAAGATGATAAATTAAGCACTTGGAATCTTATGTGTTAATCAACATCAAACCAATACCCAAGTGGTTGGAATTAACTATTTTCTTACTAGTGGCTATGGTTTAATTCATCAATAGACAAAACTAAATGTTAGCATATTGCAACCACCTCATTTATATTCTTGTATTGTCACAACAAGCCAACAACCAAAGTAATTAGGGTTTATGATCTATTAATAGGTGGTTGCAATGGGGTAAAAAAAGGAGTATATTCAAACTAGGCCAGTGTATAAACAACAAAACTATAAGCAATGTTTGATTGAACTAAATCCATCATTAAAACCTCCTAGGTTTTTAGTAACAAAACTTGAGTAAAGTGTCACAAAACCACATTGCATTGATTGCAATGGTTTTGAAATGACCACATCGGAAAACCACATTGCTAATATGATGATGGTTAGAAAGTGACCACCTTCCAAGGAAGCAATAATCCATTATGGTGAAGAGTCATTCAATTAGTGCCCATAGTCCGAAAACTAAAGGTTTTTTTTAAAAAC
>Ga0209611_10004662_pt1 | contig 23342 bp, 26 predicted proteins | sample S1TSphgellanicum_3_FD_187693 | JGI IMG/M metagenome (GOLD analysis project Ga0209611, IMG submission 187693) | Host-associated microbial communities from peat moss isolated from Minnesota, USA - S1T2_Fc - Sphagnum magellanicum MG (SPAdes) (version 2) | ecosystem: Host-associated > Plants > Peat... | reverse complement strand
AATGATAGTCACGAAAATGCGGTCCGCTCATGTGCCAGTGGAAATTCTTCGTCTTGAAATACAGTGCGAAAACGTCGGCGAGAATGGCGTTCATGGCGCCGGCCATTTCGGCGGAAGCTCTTGCGCCCAAATCCGACGGCGTGGCGAGTGGAGCCTGGCGACGTTGTCGCAAGTCAGATTTTTCATCGCGGTGTTTGCTTTCCATGATCCCATTCTCGATGTGGCACTATCCAACACATAAAACTTTGCGGAGCGCTCCGCCTGTGACTCGCCATGAAAAGGTATTCGCCTCCGCGATTGCGGTCCATCATGGCTTTCCATGATTAATGCAAATGGCGACAGGTCTGAATCATGATCCGTTGGTGATGACGGACGAGAATGGCCCGACGAGCGATCCCGTGCGTATGCACGGCGAACCTTGCCTCAGGCACTCAGCGCGCGCAATTCACCTCGAGCAATGCCCATCACGGTGCGCACCAACAGGGCGCCGATAACCAGGGTCGAGAATATGAGCAAGACGACAGCGATGGAATCGGTCGCCCAACCTGGAGACACCGCGGAGAATTTCAGTGCGGCGATCGCGGAGGCCGCGAGCGGGAAGCTCACGGACCACCATGAAACGCGGAACGGGCAACAAAGCGGTAGGTTTCGAAGTCGGCCCAACAATACGGACAGCATGAAGAGCGTCAGGATATAGAGAGATTGCGCGAATAAGTCGGTGTGGCCGGTCGTTGCCACGTACGAGGAATAGCCGACCGAGAAGGGCGCGACCAAAATGAGTAATGTCGGCCTCAACGCCTCCGGCATCGGGGGTTCAAACAACAATCGCTGGAAAATCAGCGTAAACAGTGGCGTGGTGAAAAATAGGCCGACCGCAAGTCCGAAAACCATCACTCCACGAAGCGATTCGAGTTGCAGCGCCGGCACGGCGAGAGGCATGTCCAACAGCCCTATGACCGGAACGATCCATGCCGGCGTCGCGTGCGCAAACTGCTGGCGATCACTCATCCAGCGACTGATGATCATCCAGGCGAAAATGACCATTCCTATGGCCCCAGCCCCCCAGAGCAGTCGAGCAACCAATAGACTGGCGGGCGCCAAGATGATGGGTAACAGCAGCGAGCTCACAAAGATGGTACCAAATAGGTTGCCGGCAATGGGGTGCTGAAACTCCGCTTTGACCACTTCGGCTGCAGTCAGCCACTTGATCGTATATCCAACGGCCATCGCGAGAAATGCGGCGACGGCCAACGCACCAATCGCGTCGGCAATGACATCCGGCACACTGTAACGAACGCGGGCGAGTCGCCACGCCACGCTCAAACCGGTCAATCCCATGGCCGCGCCAAATAAACTGACCGGCAAGTAGTCAAGCTTGCGCGCGACGGGAGCTGCGGTGGCGTCGAACATAACTTCTCCTCAATATTGAAGGCCGTTCGGGCTCCGAGCCATCACAGGTTTCTATGGCTACCGCTCCCAGATCGCACCCATAGAAACGTGTGATAGCACGGCTGCGCCGCGAAAGGTAATTTTGTCGGACGAGGGGGATCTGCGGTCCCTACGCCCATATTGAAGGAGACACACATGAGACTGATCGCATATATGGTCGCGGCGTCGATGGCATGGGTAGCCGGGATCGCCTACATGGGCATTGCGCCGGCACGAGCCGACGGGGGAACTGTGCCGGAGTTCGGAACCTCACTTCCTCCCGGATATCGTGACTGGCGTTTGATTTCCGTGGCCCACGAGGAAGGCAAACTCAACGATATACGTGCCATTTTGGGCAACGACATCGCGGTCAAGGCCTACCGTGATGGGACGATTCCATTCCCGGATGGCGCCATCATCGCAAGACTCGCCTGGAACTATGTGTCGTCCGAGGAAAACAACAAAGCCTTTGGTGGTCCGCAATCATTCGTGGCGGGTACTCCGACGAACGTCCAATTCATGCTCAAAGATTCGCGAAAGTATGCCTCGACCGGAGGCTGGGGGTTCGTCCAGTTCAACGACGGCAAACCCATCGAGGCAGCGCGGCTCAGCGGATGTTTTGCCTGTCACGTGCCCGTGAAAGCGCGGGATTTTGTCTTCACAAAATATTCACGGTAACGCCAGCGCATCGATCCGATGTGTCGTGATAGCGGCGCGAATGGGATCAGATTGCCAGGTTGTCTCTCAGTTGTAGCATCAGGAGAATCTCGTGACCGATTGCATGGCTTGCGCTCCGCAGTTCAACCGCCGCGACGCGGTTAAGTTCATGGGCGGCTCCGCCATCCTCGCGGCATCCAGTGGCGCCGGTATAGCCGGGGCCGCGAGAGCGGCGACAACCGTCGACGCGTCGGAGCGTCCAGCAGGCGGCTTCTGGCCCAACGGCGCGCGTTTGGCCGTGAGTATTTCACTGATGTTCGAGGGTGGGGGTCAGCCGATCTCAGGCGCCGGAGGGATCATCCCGGATCCCATCGACGCGGGGGTGCCGGATCTGCCGACGAACGCGTTCTTTGCCTACGGCCACTACGAGGGTATTCCGCGTGTGCTCGATCTCATGGACAAACACGGGATCAAGCTCAGCTCCTTCATGATCGGTCAGGCGGTGGACAACGCTCCCGATCTCGCCCAGGAAATCGTGCGGCGCGGTCATGAAGCGGCCGCCCACGGGCGCGTTTGGCAGAACAGCTACCAGTTGCCCCGTCAAGAAGAAAAGCGATTTATTGCCGATGGCGTGGAGACGATCGTACGGGTGACCGGCCAGACGCCGATCGGCTGGAATGCCTATTGGATGCGAAATTCGATCTACATTCTGGAGACGTTGCAGGATCTGGGGTTTCAATATCACATCGACGAGCCAAGCCACGATGAGCCGTTCATCATTCCGGTTCGTGGACGGGATTTCGTGACCGTCCCTTACACCTTGCACTTGAACGACATCATTTCCTTCCCCTTTGCCGGCTGGAATCCCGGTGCCTACGAGCAAGCGCTCAAGGATGAGTTTGATGTGCTCTACGACGAAGGTGCGCACCGCCGGCGCATGATGGTGATCAGCCTGCACGATCGCATCTCCGGCCACGCGGCCCGGATTCGCCCGATCGACCGGTTCCTGAGCTACGCGAAGAGCAAGCAAGACGTTTGGTTTGCTCGAAAAGATGAAATCGCGCGCTGGGCGCTGTCTCATCGCGCCGATACTCCCGTTATCGCCCGGGGCTCTCCGGCTGTAACCGGGTTACCTGGGCCGACTTCCTGAGCAATCGGCTCCGACACCTCACGAGATCGAAATCAAACGATGAGACATTCCTACCTTGCCGCTTTAGCAACACTCAGCAGTGCGACAGCCCTTGGCGCTCAAGTCACCGATTCGGATGCGCTCGCCATCTCGCGCCCGCAGGAACTGATCGTGGCAAGCGATATCACGCCCACACGTCGTGCGTCGCTCCTCACGCCTGTGAATGCCTTTTACGGCTTCTGGGTCAATGGCAGCACGCAATTGCTGGATCAGGCGATCTCGCCGCACTTCTTCGACCATGCCTTGCCGCCGGGACGACCGCAAGGACCCACGGGGCCGATCGCTGCATCGAAAGCCTTTCTCGCCGCGGTACCGGATCTTCGTCTTGCCGTCCTTCAGCAACTCGTGGTTGGCGATCGCGTCGTCTCGCACTTGCGCTTCACCGGTCACTTCACGGGGACGTTCGGCGACACCGCCGGAAAAGGTCAGCCGGTCGATTTCATTGCCACCGACATTCTCAAGATCGGAGACGGTAAGATTACCGACAATTGGCATCTGGAGGACAATCTGACTTTCCTGCGACAAATTGGCCTGGTGCCAAGTCCGTAAGTGATCCGAAGACGACGAGTATCGAGGCTGGATAGCCGCCGAGGTTGTGGGTCGTTGCAAATTCGCCTGGGCTCAGGAGTGGACGTTCGAGTTCTCGGGTATTTTAGGGGTCCTCTCGCGTTCCGCTCCGGGGGTGAGTCGCGCCTTTAGCCGGGGGGATATCCAATTGAGAAATGTCCGCAACTTCAGCGGCATGATCTTCCGCGGCGCGTAGACAACGTTCACGGGCAGTGGCTCTTCCTCGAACTCGTCCAAGACGATCCGCAAGTCACCGGACCGCCTCGCGGCTTCCATTTTATACGACATGACTCGGGCCAATCCCGCGCCCGCAGTGGCCGCCTGAATCGCCGCCTCTGACGTGTTGACACACAACCTCGAATGAATGGGCGTCACAATGGCGCGCGAGCCACTGGCAAACTTCCAGCTGGTGGGCGTGACGAGACCATCCACCGTGATGCAATCGTGATTGACGAGATCAGCCAGGCTGGTCGGAACGCCACGAGCCTGCAGATAGCCGGGACTTGCACACACCACGACGCGGATCGAACCGATCCGGGTCGCGATCATGCTGCTATCCGGGAGAACGCCAATCCGAATGGCGACATCAATTCCTTCGTCTGTCGTGCTGACGACGCGGTCCGTCATGACGAGCCGTAACGATATCTCCGGATACTTCTGCAAGAATTCGATCGTGAGGGGCAGCAAATGCATATGCCCGAGACCCCAGGGAGAGGTCACCGCCAGATCGCCTTTGGGGACTTTGTATTCGCCGGACACCTCACGCTCGGCCTCGTCGACCTGCTCGATGATCCGTTTGCAGGCCTCGATGTACGCTCGTCCGGCATCCGTGAGGACCATCTGCCGGGAATTTCTTTGGAGCAGCTCCGCTTTGAGCCGGGTTTCCAGGTCGGAAACCTTGCGGCTGACGGTCGCCACCGGTATTTTCAGAAGTCGTGAAGCAGCCGAAAAGCTGCCGGTCTCCGTGACGGCGACGATAATCGACATCGCTTCCAGGCGGTCCACGTCTTCGCCACACCACTTTTCGAGAAGATCCTTATCGATCTTAGGGACTGATGTACCCATTTGCAATCGGCTAGTGTTCGGTGCACGGATTCTGTGGCAGCGCGCGATGCGAATAGATGCGGAGGCGCCCGATGCAAAGGCTCATGGTTCTTTATTACATCCGATCCGGCTATTTGCGGGTCACCGCGAAGACCATTGCGGACGCCGCGCGATCGGTAGGGGCCATCGCACGCATCAAGTCGACGAGAATGCCGTTTTGGCCCTACGAACCCGGGCGGGGAAGTGCCGCGAGCGGCGAACCGTTCTTCGGCGTGGGAGCGGTCGTCATTTGTCCGCTCGGACAGGGCAGCGGACTTGTCGCCTTTGACGGAATGACGGGCAGGCGGAGCCTAAAGGCGCTCGCCTTGGGGAGGGCCGTCAAGGCGCGGGCGACGGTTCTTTTGCCGACTGGTTCCTCGAGCGATTCGCAACCCCTTGCCGGCGTTGAATCAAAGTTCAACGCGGATCCTCATATGAAAGAACTGCTCTCCGCGGCCGTCGCGAATTCCAAAGCGTGCCAAAACTGGCTATCCAAGCCTAAGCCGAATCTCGAACGGGCCCGCGTCTCGATCGCTCACGTGATTCGCGATGTCAATGACCTTGCGCGAATGCTCGAGTGAGCATTCGCGTCGAGAGGGCGCAACGCAAGGTATGGATTTACATGATTGCGTCGGCATTATTGTTACACCGAAGATGGGATCATGACTGGCGAACCGACAATGAGGGAAAACTCACCCAGTTCAGGGGGACGGGATCAGCTGAGCGCAATGGCCATCCGCGGCGCTTCCCCCCTTGTCGCACTGGACAATGAACCGCCGGCAGTACTTATCGTAGATCAACCACTGGCCGAACCGTTGTCGCGTGGAAAGGTATTCATTCAGTACCGGACAGAAAATATTCGCATTCTACCGGTGTTCGGCAAGGGTGCGCTGGCGGTGTCACCGAGAGTGGGTCATCTCCATATCACTGTGGACGATGCTCCCTGGCACTTTGTCGATGCCAGTGGCGAGACCGTCATCATCGTCGGACTGGCTCCAGGTATCCATTCGATCCTTTTTCAATTGGCCGATCCTCAGCACCACGTGATCACCAGCCAGACCGTGCATTTCGAAATACCGGACGACTCACGCGGATGAGCTCGTGCGAGCGAAGCGTTGCGGCTCTCGCTCGGGATTGGTTTACGTCGTGCGATGCCACCCCATCCTGATCATGGTATCGACGCAGTCCGCCGGCAAATAGGAGCGCCAGGTTTTCACATTGGCCTCTGCCCGCCTCGACAGCGCTGCGTCGTGGGATCCCGGCGGTCGCGAGATGTCCTTGGCAGGCGAGCGTCCACTCCGTGCTCGCGCTATTGCTCGCCGCGCGCTAATCCCGGTACTCATGCGACGACCGCAGTTGAATGAGGGTCTGACACAGGCGGTGGCGCCGGAGCTTCACGCGTTGGGTCGTGCTCGATGGGGTCGTTCGCGAGGCGTGGAGGTTCGCAGATGCCGAATCGATAGAGCAAGCGCATGATGCTCAAGGTGCCGACCAATATTGCGCTTCCTTCGAAGAATATCGACGCCAACATCGTGAGGGTCATGGCCGGTGCGCCCACATGATTGGGTCCCGGGAGTGCAGTCCCCAGTCACGCGGACGAACCGGCGCCTCCCGATATCGGTGAGCTATGGCGCTGATGCAAGCAACGGCCCGCGGCGACCGCAGACCGCTCCATCCGGCGTGTTGGACGGGCAGAACGCGCTGAGGAAACGCGGGTGCGCACCAACTGAGCGAGCGCAGTACGGCGGACGGAACACCGCTCCGCAAGGCCGTTGGAATCCGACACTCCGTACCGCTTGCGACCGCTCCCGAGAGCGCGCCAATGAGTTTCACGGTCAGGTTCGGCCACTGTTTGGCGAGATGGGCGGCGAACACGCCGGCATAACCGATCAAAATACCAGAAGAGGTCATCGCCCCGTGTTCGCGCAAGTGTCTGGCGACCCAGCGCACCGGCCGGCGGGCCATTGCTTGCACTACCCAGTGAGTTCCACCCTTCGCGCGTCCCGGCACCAGATAGTCCTCATCGATCCCTTCGGGAATATCGACCATCCCGAGCGTGAGCACACCTTCAGGCGTCTGTGGCAGGTTCATGTAAGCACTTTGCAGTGCGCTGAATAGAACGTCTTCGTGAGTCACATAGCATTTTGCTGGAAGGACCGTAACCACGTCATGGGGAGACTCAGCCGCGACCGACAACAAGGCGGCCGCCACCGTCAAGCATGAGGTCAAGCGAGACTCACCCACGAAGCGACACCGCCCACGTACCGACCATAACGTGGGTTCCCAGTGCTCCCGGTGACCGTCAATCGCAGTCACCATGATCTGGGCCGCCGGCGCGATACGCCCAGCACGGTGCAAGGCTTTCTGAAGGAGCGTTGTGGGCTCGCCGAGGCCGCAGTACTGCACCGAGGCCGGCTTATTGCTCGGACTGACAGCGGGCGCCCACTCGGGGCCATGATCATCCGCAACCACAACGCACCAGTGGCTTCGCTGGTTAGAGTCACGCTCTGTCACGAAAATCTCCTTGGTCGATGACCGATGGTTTCAAGACTAGACCTGCGCGCAGCCCAATTATTGTAGAAGATCCTCGTCACTTGAATCGCCATGCTGCAAGTTCAATGAGCAGAATGAATGCTTCTTCAGAACGCTGGGGATGGGTTGGTACCAGATTTGCGCGACTACCACTCGTCGAGGCCAAGGACGGGATCGGTGTAGGGCTTCGCGAAGAGCGCAATCTGGAGTTGCATGGAGTTGCGCCAGGCTTTGTGCATTTTCTCGACGTCGTCGGCCGCGTGACCCTTGGCGGCCAAATGCGGTTTGATGCTGTCGTTCATCACCATGATGAAGGCAATGATGTCTCTCAGCGCGATATAGGGAGTCGACTTCACCTGATCGGTCTGATTCTTCTTGACGCTGGTGTGTCGCAGAGCAATCTCCTGCTGATAGTTGAGCCAATCTTGATCATATGGTCGAAGGCACGTGTCGAGGATCCACTGTTCAAAGCGTCGATTGCTCTTCGCCAGATAATCGGGAAGCGCCCCTCCCTCGGGGTCTCGGGAGTGCCTCGCGAGGTGTGGGATGCTTGCGATGATACCGCTACGCCAGTGGGCGACGATCGCTGTCGTTTGATCGGCGAGAACCTCGCCGGCGAGTGCAAGGTAGCGCCGGTCTTCTTCGGTAAAGCCGACGCTGATCATCAATTGATCGAGCTCCCGTAAGGAGACTGGAGACGCAGGTACTGCCTGTGTGCCAAAGGTGTATCCCGGAATATCTTTTCCGACCTCTTGCATAGATAGCACTCCATTGGAGATGACGGACAACGCGTTTGCATCATCGCCGATTGATTGACTTGCGCCATCACACATTTCTATGGCCGCGGCGTGCTGCAGGCTATGACCGCACATTTGCCATAGCTCTATTCAAGCGCCGGCCATGTCGTCCAAGAAACGAAAGGCCGGGATCCGGATACTCCCTCAACAGCACCGATCGCTCGGAGTTGGCAATGGCGGAAAGCTGATGCCATCGGCAACCGACCGGTCGGCCAAATGGCGGCGAACAACTTGGAGAGATGAAACATGATGCCAATCACTCGTGCAATCAGCCTTTTGCTGGCCGGCACCCTGTATTCCTCAATGAGCAATGCAGTGAGCCCGGTGATCGCGATCAACGATGAAGCGAAGACAGTCGATGTGAAACCGCAGGCGGTACGCGGCGGGCTCTTTGTGCTGGAGGGATCGGGCGGCAACGTGACGGTAATGAGCGCACCCAACGGGAAACTGATGGTGGATGCAGGAATCTCCTACTCGAAGGCGAGCATGACGCGCGCGCTATCGAGTATCTCCAGTGCTCCGCCGCGGTATCTCATCGACACTCATTACCACTGGGATCATACGGACGGCAATTTATGGGTTCATCAGTTGGGCGCGACGATCATCGCCCAGGAAAATACGTTGAAGCGGTTGTCGGTCGACACGCGAGTGGATGACTGGGAGTGGACATTTCCCACCTCCCCGGTGGAAGCGCGTCCCACCGTGCTCATGAAGATCAGCAAGACGATGAATTTTCACGGTACGACGATCAAGCTCAATTACTACGGACCCTGCCACACGGATTCGGACATCTCGGTTTATTTCGTCGAGCCGGATGTCCTGGCGACGGGGGACACCTTTTGGAATGGATACTATCCGTTCATCGACAACGAAAATGGGGGAAGCATTGACGGAATGATCCGCGCCGCCCAAGCGAATGTCGCCCATGTGACCGACCATACGATCGTCATCCCGGGCCATGGGCCGCTCGGTAACCGCACGGATCTGATCGCATTTAGGGACATGCTCGTGACCATACGTGGAAACGTAGCGCGCATGAAGAGTGAGGGAAAATCGCGTGACGAGATCATTGCCCTCAAGCCAACGGCGGATTTTGACGGGAAGTGGGGTGGATTCGTCCTCGATGGCGCGTTCTTCACGCGGATTGTGTACGACGGCTTGAAGTGACGGGACGGACGCGCATGGTACCGATCATGATGTGCCGTCCGTGGCGTAGAGCGCGACCTCTCGCTGTATGCTGTCGAGCTTCGCCGCAATCTTCAGTGTCTCGGCATTCGGAGGGCGCCGCTCAGTCAGCGAGTTCAGCCGATAGTAGGACACCCAGGTCTTCCCGGTTTCATCCTGAGAAATCAAAGCCTTTAGAGGCAGGTCGATTCCGAAGGTCTGATCGATTTGCATGAGGGGTGTCCCGCCCCGGGCGTTGCCATAAATCAGCACCTCGGTCGGCCGCAGGGTCAGCCCCACCTCGGCGGCGCCGGCCGCGTGATCGATGCGGGCAAAGATCGACATGCCATGCGACGCGATATATCGCGCCATGCGGGCGCTGGTCTCATGGGGGTCGTATGCGCTCGGAAGCGTCTGGAGTCCGTCGACGGTCATATCTGAGTCCTCATGGGTTCATCGGTGATCACCCGAACCGCAAGGTCGTCGAGTCGTTGCGAACGATACAGGATGTAAGACCCTGCCCAAGCGGCAATGAATACGGCTATCACGACGAATCCGCAGTTGTTGAGGTGGTGGCTGAAGTAACCGACGACATTCCAGGCGGATCCGGACATTCCCAAGCCCTCCTTGACCAGACCGAGCACCTCGATGCCGCCAATGAATACCGCAACCAGCACGGACATGAGGGTGATGGTCATGTTGTAGTACATTTTTCGCATCGGCTTGACGAACGCCCACTCGTACGCTCCCAGCATCATGACGCCGTCGGTCGTATCAATCAATGACATCCCGCCCGCAAACAAAACGGGGAGCACTATGATGCCCGTGAGCGGCAGACCCCGGCTCGCTTCAGAGGCAGACAGACTGAACATCGCAATTTCAGTAGCCGTGTCGAACCCCAATCCGAATAAAATGCCGAGCAGCAGCATGTGCCAGCTCCGGCTCACCATGCGAAATAGCGGTCGAAAGATCCGGGCCAAGAAACCTTTGCGGGCGAGTATCATATCCAGGTCGCTCTCGACATACACCCCGTCCGCGCGCGCTCGTCGATAGGTCTTATAGATCGAAACGAATATGACGAGATTGACGATCGCGATGCCGAGCAAGAAGGCGGCGGAGATCATCGTGCTGAGGGTGCCCCCGAACTCTTGAAATTCCCGAATGCGCCCGAGCAACGTCGTCATCGAGACGACCGCTACGGCAACCAGGAAAACAACAGCCGAGTGTCCCAGTGCGAAATAAAATCCGACCGTCACGGACCGCCGATGCTCCTGGATCAGCTTGCGCGTCACGTTGTCGATCGCCGCGATGTGATCGGCGTCCACAGCATGACGCATGCCGAGTCCATAGACCAACAAGGCCACTCCCATCAGCGTGGGAGTGTGCCGAAACATGATGAGAGCCCAACCCCAGGCCCCGAGATTCAGCGCGGCCAGAAACAGATACATCGCGACTATCCGCGCCTTCAAGGTCGACCGGCGCTCGCAGAGCCCTCCGACGAGCGGCAAGAGTCTGATCACCTGGCGTATCGCATCGCTGCCCGAACGCCTGTCATTTGGGGGCTGTCCATCGCGCCTCCACTTCGGCCATCTTCAGGGCGATATCGGTCGGCGAGAGAATCTGCTTGCGCAATAAAATGTTGGAGAACGCGACGATCCAACGTTCGTAGTAGCTCAATTGACCGATGATTTCGGACCCAAGCGCCTCGACCCCGCAACGCTTCTCCTCTGTGTTGAGGATCTTCCGAAAGTCCAGAACATCGGCCAGGGCGTGGCAACGTTTCTCCCAGGGCTCGAGGGGATGATCCGTCCTTTGTATGGGGGCTCCGGGGAGTCCACCGATGTCGTTCGGCAGGCGTTTGATCAGCCGTTCGCTCTGATTCATGGGGTAGCACTCGAGTTGTCAATGGAGTTGTCAATGGTCTTGCCGATGGATACGGGAATGACGCCGATCATCGCATCGCGTGTGACCAGAGAGGCGAGCTGATCTTCCGTGTAATGCTCGGTGCCCTGCGGGCGGCGCGGCAGGACGAGAAATCGGACGGCCGCCGTGGAGTCGCTTACCCGGATTTCCACGTCATCGGGGATGATCGTCCCAAACTCCGCCAATACCTTGCGCGGTTCGGATACCGCTCTCGCCCGGTACGGACTCGCCTTATACCAATCGGGCGGCAAGCCCAGAACCGGTCGAGGGTAGCAGGAGCAGAGCGTGCACACGATGAGGTTATGAACCGTCTCCGTGTTCTCGAGGACAATCAATAGTGTGTCGTCATAGAACGTGATCCCGAACTCCTCGCAGGCACTTCGGCCGTCCGCCAACAGGCGAGCTCGGAAATCCGCATCCACCCAGGCACGCGCCACGACTTTCGCACCCAGCGCCGGCGTGCGCGAATCCAACACTTCGATTTGCCGGCGTATTTCCTGCGCCTCAATGAGTCCCTTCTCGATCAATAGCTCCGTGATGGCAGTCTCGAGCATGTCGTAGTAGCCCGGGACTTGGTTCTCGCTCTGTGCGCTCGCATCGTGATGGTGATCATGGTCGTGGTCGTGTTCGTGTTCGTGCTCTTGATTCGCCATGGCGCTACGTCCGCTCGAGCCACGTTTCGTAGATTTCGCATCTGACACCATCCTTCGGGGAGCCTTGATACGAAGGCCATACCTCGGTCATGGGAAATGCGACGCGGTAGTAGTGACGTCGCGAGCCAGCGTTGCGGCCGAAACCTTCCTCCTCATTGTCGACCGCGCGTGGCTCGATGACGGACTCGATCCGGCCCAACTTTCCCCGCAGGTAGGTCGGCACTCGATAATGACCGATGGGAGAGCGCACGAGAACGCGAACACTGATCCCCACCTCGAATCGGGGCAATTCTCCGAGCGCCGGTACGACCACCAAAGCGCCGATGCTGTGTGTATTCATGGACTTACTTCACCGACCGGCCGAGGAAGTCTCGAATCAAGAGCGCAATCTCGGGACCGTTGGACTCGAGCGCAAAGTGCCCGGTGTCGAACATGTGAATTTCGACGGCCGGGATGTCGCGCTTGTAGGGTTCCGCCCCTGCGGCAAGGAAAATCTCGTCGTTCTTCCCCCAGACAATGAGCATCGGTGGCTTGTACTTTCGAAAGTACGCCTGCCACTGCGGATAAAGAGGAATGTTGGTGCGATAGTCGTAGAACAGATCAAGCTGTATCTCTTGGTTGCCCGGCCGGTCCAAGAAAAGCTGATCCAAGGTCCGCGCATCCGGACTCACCAACGAGGTGTCCTTGAAGCCGTTGGAGTATTGCCACAGCGTCGTCTTGGGCAACATCAACCAGCGAATGCCTTCGCGTTCTTTGGACGCACCCGTGTCCCAATAAGCTTTGATCGGGTCCCAGAACGGGCCGATGCCTTCATCATAGGCATTGCCATTCTGAACGATAATGGCGGTGACTCGGTCGGGGTGTTTGGCGGCCAATCGAAAGCCGACGGGGGCACCGTAGTCCATGACATACAGCGCGTAGCGCTTGATGCCAATCTGGTCCATCAGCTTATCGACGATGCCGGCATAGTGATCGAAGGTGTACGCGAACTGCGTGTGGTCGGGGGCACCGCTATATCCATAGCCCGGATAATCGGGCGCGACGATGTGGTACCGGTCGTCCAGGCGTGTAATCAGATCCCGAAACATATGCGATGAAGTGGGAAAGCCGTGGAGCAGAAGTAAGACAGGGGCCTGTTTGGGACCCGCTTCGCGATAGAAGACATCGACCCCGTCGATTTTCACGGTTTGGTAATGCACTTGCATCGCTGCCGTCGCCGCCGTCGATGCCAGTGCGGGCATCGTCGCGTCCGCAAAGGACGCGGGCAAGACGATGACATTGAGACATATTGCTGCAAGCCAAGGTAGAGAACGTTTCATAGCGATGTCCATTTGTGTATGAAGTTAGGATAAGCACCAGAACACTGATCGCGGCAAAGGCTATCGACTGCGCGCGACGGGCGGTATCCAGTCTTTCTATGACGATGGATCAATTCACATGGACTCGCCGGCATGTCGTCGAATAACGCCATTCGCGTATTGCCGTATGGACTCGCACAAGCATCATGTCGCCGTCTATAAATCGCAAAAGCCGGCGTTCGCGGGAGGGCAAACATCATGGGAAATAGATTCGCCGAGATCGCATTTACGCCGAGCGTGCGTGCGGTGCAGAAATCCATGGGTAGCAGTTCTCATTACGATAAGACGATCGGGGGAGAGCCGTACAACCAAGAACTCGGGCCGGATGAAGCGGCTTTCATTGGGCTTCGTGACACCTTTTACATGGCGTCCGTGAGTGAAACGGGATGGCCGTATGTTCAACACCGGGGCGGGCCGCCCGGATTCATCAAGGTGCTGGATGCGACCACGCTGGGCTTCGCGGACTATCGCGGTAATCGCCAGTACGTCTCCGTGGGAAACGTGCTCAAGGATGACCGGGTGGCACTCATTCTTGTCGACTATCCCAACCGTACCCGACTAAAGCTCTTGGGCCATGCGCGAATTGTCGGGGCTGACGAGCCGGAGCTTCTTGCCGCTCTGCATATGCCGGCCTATCGTGCCCGCGTCGAACGTGGGTTCATCATCAAAGTAGCGGCGGATTGGAACTGCCCCCAGCACATCACACCGCGCTATACCCAATCGGAAATTGAATCGGTGGTAGGGGGCCTCAAGGAACGGATCGGAGACCTTGAGTCGCAACTGCAAGAATGCAGATCCACCCAGGCCCCGAACCCATAGCGAATCGATCTAGGGGAGTGAACACCTCATTCCAAGCGTGTATGACGCGCGCTACTCGAAAATCCGTCGGATCGCGCCTCGGGTAGCGTGGCACGCTTTCCCGTTCGCCGTGCAGTCTCGTCCATTTCGCGGCAGTCGTGAACGGCCATCAAATCATGGAGCACGCTTACGAGACCCACCCCCAGGATGACAAGCAGGCCAAGCAGGATTGCTGCGGAACATAACCAATGCATCAAACTTTTCCTATTCATGAGATCAAGGACCGCGGTCAGAAAAGGTTAGCGGGCGTGTAGGGAGCTCACCATCATGGCTTTCCATGACCGGCAGTCCACATTGGCGCGGCTCAACGCGCACCACAGGATGCTATGACTGACACGGAGAGTGCGCGCGGGTAGTGTCCGTTCCATGGTGATTAACGGAGGACAAATGGACCAGGACAATCAGGGGTCGTTCAGCGTCTCGTGGTTCGGCGCTAACTTGGCCGACGCTGGCGGAAATCGCCCACTGCGAGATTCCGTCAGGGCAGGGCGCGACACGCCGGCGAGCTTACAGCCAATCGGCCGCGATGAGCTGTCCCCATCCAACGGCCAATTGCAACAGGGAATCAATGCACTCATTGAAGCAATGAAGTCGGCCTTGGAGGGCGACGGAGTTCGCGCGCGCCACTACATAGCGAACGCCTGTGCGTCATTGGCGGACACGGACAGTGACGTCGACGCGCCGGCTGCAGTATCGGAAGCGAGCGCGACTCGGTGCTGTGGGGGACTCGCGCCTTGGCAGGTCCGTCGCTTAAGAACGTACATGGAGGCCAATCTGAGCAGCCCTATTCGTTGCGAAGACCTGGCCCGCTTGGTGCGCCTCAGTGTCTCGCATTTCATGCGGGTGTTCAAAGATAGCTTCGGGTGCGCACCGCATGCGTTTCTCATCCGTCGCCGGATGGAGCGTGCGCAAGGTTTGATGCTGACGACGGACGAGGCACTCGGACAGATCGCCTTGGCCTGTGGGTTGGCCGACCAGTCCCATTTGACTCGCCTGTTCCAGAAATGGGTCGGTGAAAGTCCTGCGGCATGGCGCCGGGCTCGAATGAATGCGCTCGAGGAACATTCGAGCGCAAGCTGAATCAAATAGTGAGTTGACTTGAGCACGCCGGGGATCCGCGCGCAGGACATAAACATGATGCTCTCCCGAAACGTTTCAATTGCCTTTGTTCTCTTTTCCATCGAAGCAGCGATGCGAGCGGTCGCCGGTCAAGCCCCGGGTGCTGCCGCCGATCCAAATGTGCCGCTCAGCCATCGCGACCGCGTATACACGGCGGAACAGTTCTCAAACACGGTATCGGTGACGGATCCCGTCGACAATCGGTTGCTCGGCGTGATTCGCCTTGGGGATCCGCAACCTGCGAATTTCAGCCCCCTTTATCGGGGTCAACTGTTGGTGCATGGCCTGGGCTTTTCCCCGGATCACCATACCCTGGCAATCGTGTCGATCGGCAGCAATTCAGTCAGCTTCATTGACACGGCGACCAACGCCGTAAAACACATTACCTATGTCGGCCGGTCTCCTCATGAGGCATTTTACACGCCGGACGGTCGCGAAGTGTGGGTCACGGTGCGCGGCGAGGACTACGTGTCGGTATTGGATGCCGCTACGTTTCAAGAAAAGCTTCGGATCACGGTGCCCAATGGTCCTGGGATGCAAATTTTCTCCCCTGACGGAAAATTCGGCTACGTATGTTCATCCTTTACGCCCGAGACGGTGGTCGTCTCCGTCGCCGATCATCGGATTGTGGGGCACGTCAAACAGCTGAGCCCATTTTGCCCGAATATTGCGGCAACACCCGACGGCCGCCAGGTGTGGTTGACTTTGAAAGATGTCGGCAAGGTTCAGGTCTTCGATGCTCAACCGCCGTTTGGGCTCCTCAAGACGCTCGATACGGGTCCGATCACCAACCATGTGAATTTTGCATACATCGGGGCAAAGACGGTGGCCTATGTCACGATTGGCGCGCTCAACGTGGTGAAGGTGTTTGGCACAGAGGACTTTGCGCCAATCGCGACCATTCCCGTCGGGAAACTTCCCCACGGCATCTGGCCTTCGGGCGACGGCACACGGATGTACGTCGGACTCGAGAACGACGATGCGCTGATGGTCATCGACACGGCAACCAATAAGGTCGTCGCACGGTCTCCGATCGGGCAAGCGCCGCAAGCGATCGCTTACGTGGCCAACGCGGTGCCCACGGGGTCCGGCACCGTGGGTTTGCAGCCGCTCGGCGTCGCCGCAAACGCGGTGCACCTGACGCTCGGGCCTCTCGACAGAAATAGTGACGCGGGCCCGACTCAAGCGCCCACCAGCGTGTCGTTGTTCGATCAAGGGTTGACGCAGGTGTTGGAGGCTGCCGTCTCCGGACTAGAACCGAAGTCCAACTACGTACTTGCCCTCGGCCGGGACAAATCCGGAGGCGGAGTGCTCCAGCCGCTGTCCGCGTTCACCACCAACCCGGCCGGGTCCGCGATAGTGAATGCGGTGGGGCCCATTCGCGAGATTGTGAGGGAAGCGCCGCTGGCGGAGCGCCGGTATTTGGTGATCGCGACCGGAACTGCGGACGCGGTTGGGCCGGCGGTGCAAATTCAAAGTGAGCGACCCACCGGCACCAGTGTCAACGGAGCCAATGATGAGTGATGCAATTCGAGTGGGACATATTGATCTGAGCTTCCACAATGCCAGTGCCCTCGAGGTGGAAGGGGTCTTAAAGAAGCATGGGCATATCGTTGAGCGCAGCGCCGCTCCGCACGAAGCCATGTTCAAAAAGCTGGAACACGCTGAGGTCGATGTCCTGGTGTCAGCCTGGTTGCCGTCGAGTCACGGTGTGTATCTTGCGCCGGTACAGGCAGACGTATTGAAGGTCTCGATCTTATACACGCCGTATTGCATCTGGGGCGTTCCGGACTACGTTCCAGAATCACTACTGGCGTCAGTGGAGGATCTGCTGCGCGCACCGGTGCTGCTGCGCATGGAGAAGCTTATCCAGGGAATCAATCCGGGTGCGGGCATCAGTCGCTTCTCCAAAGCGATCGTCGAGCAGTACCGCCTTGATGGAGCGGGGTATCACTTCGAAACCGGCACCGAGGCACAGTGTTTCAACCGGTTTGAAGAGGCGGTTGTCGGCAGGCGTTGGGTAGTGATACCGCTTTGGCACCCGCAGTTTCTGCACCATCGTTACCGCATCCGGGCGTTATCTGAACCGAAGGGGCTCCTTGGCGGCGTTGATGAAGCCACTCTGATTGTGCGGCGCGACGCGGAATCCCGGATTGGGAAGAGAGCTATGACCGAGTTGTCCGCGCTCCGTCTCGGCAATGCTCGAGTCAGCGAGCTGGACGACAGGCTTCGGAGCGCAGGTCAATTTCAAGAAGGGAAAATTCAATGAAAGCTGTTGGATATCGTTCGCCGGGGCCTATTGAACGCACCGATGCGCTCATCGATGTGGTCGTGCCGCTCCCCAATCCTGGTCCACACGACTTGCGCGTGCGTATCCGAGCTGTGTCAGTAAATCCTGTTGATGTGAAAGTTCGGGCTCGGAGTGAGCCTGGCGCCGGCGATACCAAGATCTTGGGGTGGGATGCCGCCGGCGTTGTCGATGCCGTCGGAGCCGATGTGACGTTATTCAAGCCAGGCGACGAGGTGTTCTACGCGGGCGATCTGGGCCGTCCCGGTACCAATTCAGAATTCCATCTCGTCGACGAGCGCCTGGTTGGAATCAAGCCTCGAACCTTGACCTTCGAAGAAGCCGCGGCCATGCCGCTGACGACCTTGACGGCTTGGGAGCTCCTCTTCGATCGCCTGAACATCCCATATGGCAGAAAGGGACATGGCGACACACTTCTTGTGATCAATGGCGCCGGTGGCGTGGGTTCGATTCTGATCCAACTGGCCGCCCGACTGACCGGGTTGCGCGTAATCGCCACCGCATCGCGCCCCGAAACGATATCTTGGGTGAAGCGACTGGGTGCTCATCACGTGGTAAATCACCGAAACCCACTCGATAGGGAGTTGGAAGCGATCGGGATTCCGCAAGTGCGGTACGTGGCAGCACTCAGCGCGACCCATCACCACCTGGGCGCCATCAAGGCGCTCATTGCCCCCCAGGGCCATGTCGCCGTGATCGACGACCCCGTTTCGTTGGACATCGTCCCGTTCAAGCAAAAAGCCATCACTTTTTCATGGGAACTCATGTTCACTCGATCCATGTTCATGACGCCAGATATGTCAGAACAGGGCCATATACTGAATGAGGTATCCGCACTTCTCGATGCGAAAGTGCTGATGAGTACCCTGTCGGAGACCTTGATGCCTATCGAAGCGGCGACGCTCAAGAAGGCGCACGCCCGTGTCGAGAGTGGTACGGCATTCGGAAAGTTGGTGGTGGCGGGCTTTGCTACTGAATCTGATGCACGCTGAGGTCCAGCGCGCGTCGTGACCAACGAGATCCTCCGGTCACAACTGCGCGCAGAACCTCGGTCCTCATGCCTTCAGAAATGCCAACAACTCCTCGTTCACACGATCCTTCAGTGTCGTGCACATCCCGTGGGGCGCACCCTTGTAAATCACCAGCTTCGCGTTCTTGATGAGCTTCGACGAGATCAGCGCCGAGTCCTCATACGGCACGATCTGATCGTCGTCCCCATGCAGCACCAGCGTCGGCACATCGAATCGCTTCAGGTCCTCGGTCTGATCGGTTTCGGAAAACGCCTTGATGCAGAAGTACGACGCCGGAAAGCCCGCCATCATGCTTTGTAGCCAGAACGATTGACGCACGCCCTCGGAGATCTTGGCGCCCGGCCGGTTGTAACTGTAGAACGGCAGGCTCAAGTCCCGCCAAAACTGGGAACGATCCGCGACGACGCTGTTCCGCAGTCCATCGAAGACGTCGATGGGCAGCCCCCCTGGATTCGCGGGTGTCTTGAGCATCAGGGGTGGTATCGCGCCAATCAGCACCGCCTTGGCAACACGCGAGGTTCCGTGCCGGCCAATGTAGCGCGCCACTTCACCGCCGCCGGTCGAATGACCGACGTGGATTGCCTTGCGCAGATCGAGATGCGCGGTGAGTTCCGCGAGGTCATCGGCGTAGGTATCCAAGTCATTGCCGTTCCACGGTTGGCTCGATCGGCCGTGACCGCGGCGGTCATGGGCAATGCATCGATAACCCCGCGAGGCGAGGAAGAACATTTGATCTTCAAAGGCATCGGCGGATAACGGCCAACCGTGACTGAACACGACAGGCTGCCCCGTGCCCCAGTCCTTGAAATAGATCTCCGTACCATCCTTCGTGACGATTGTATTCATGGGGCGTTTTCCTTGCGGTGGTTGAATTGCGACTCATGTTAGAGCGCGACCTCCGGAGCGCCTATCATGGCTTTATATGGTGGGGAGTGAGTGTCTAAGGTCGGCCTAATGACCATCCGTGGGTATGCTGAGGCGGCCGGCCATGCGAACGAGTTCTGCGAGCGAACCCGCCGCCATTTTCTGCATGATCTGACTGCGGTGAATCTGCAGCGTCACCTCTTTGATGCCAAGAACTGCGGCGGCTTGTTTATTGAGCAAGCCTTTGACCACGAGCGGCAGGACCTCTCGTTCGCGCGGGCTGAGCAAGGCAAACTTCTTTTCCAATTCCGACAAAACGGCGCGCTGCTCTCGAAGTAGCCGATCTCTGGCAAACGCAGTGGAGACCGCCGCGAGGAGTGCGTCGGGATCCATCGGTTTCGTTAGGAACTCGATCGCGCCCGCCTTCATGGCTTTTACCGTTGACGGGATATCGCCGCGGCCGGTGACGAATATGATCGGGGGGCTGCCTTCCTGCGCGAGACGAGATTGCAGCTCGAGTCCGCCGATACCAGGCATTTGCAGGTCGAGAATCAAGCACGCTGCGTCGTCAACTCTCGAGTGCTCGAGATAGTCGACTGCGGAGCTGAACGTAAACACGGTGATCTCGACGGAATCGAAGAGATTGTTCAGTGCTTCGCGCACCCGCGGATCATCATCGACCAGATAAACGACATTACCGGCCGGCTTCATGGGTGACGATTTTGTGGCGCGCATAACCCAAGGTCATAGTGAACCCCCGGAACGCAGCGGAGCGCAAACTTCACGGGCAATCGGCAATGTGAATGCCAGAGTAGCGCCCTCCGCGCCGTTGGCCGCCGTCGCCCAGATGCGCCCACCGTGTGATTCGATGATCGAGCGGCAAACGGACAATCCAACCCCCAAACCCTTCGATTTGGTGGTGAAGAATGCTTCGAACATCTTGTCGCCATCGGCGATTCCTGGCCCGCGATCGCTGACTTCGACGGTCACCATATCGGTGTCGTGCATGAATGACCTGATCACCAGGCTCTTCCGGCGGCCGACGACCAATTCCATCGCATCGATGCCGTTCTGCACCAGATTGGTCAACACTTGCTGGACTTGCACCCTATCCACCATGACACGCGGCAGATTCTCGCTCAATTCCGTCACCACCGTGATCGAATGGCGGTGGTGTTCGTCCTGCATCAGTTGCAGCACCTCGCCGATGATCTCGTTGACGTCCGCGGCCAGCCGGTCGGGAGGCGTCTGCTTGAACAACGACCGGATTCGCGTGACTATGGCGGCTGCCGATGTGCCGTCGCGCACGATTTTCTCCACTGTCTGACGAGCGCGCTCCAGATTGGGGGGTGTTGCACCCAGCCACCTGAGACAGGCGGCCCCATTGAACACCACCGCAGCCAACGGCTGATTGATTTCATGCGCGATCGATGCCGAGAGTTCGCCCACTGTCGCGACCCGGGACGCGCGCGCAAGCTCGGCCTGGGTCGCGCGAAGCTGCTGTTCTCTCTGAACGACCGCTTCCTCGGCCCTCTTTTGCTCGTCGATATCCACGTGAACACCGTACCAGCTGGTCACGTCGCCGGTCTCTCGATCGTATAACGGGGCGGCCGCCGCCTTGAACCAACGGTAAATGCCGTCCCTGTAGCGATACCGATAGATGGCTTCATAGGGTTGGCGTTCCTGCCGGGCGCGATGCCAGCGTTGTAACGTGGTGTCCACATCCTCCGGGTGAACCAGGGTCAACCAGCCATAGCTTTGGAAGTCCTCGAGTGCCAGACCCAGATTATCTACGCAGCGCTGATTGATGTAGTCGATGTCGCCCACCGCGTCGGTCCGCCACACCATGGCCGGTATCGTCTCCAAGATGAGACTCAAGCGCCGTTCGCTTTCCTGCAGCGCTTCCTCGGCCAACTTCTGTTCATGCACGTCGGTGTGCGTACCGTACCAACTGAGCACCCGCCCGTCTTCCGCGAAAAGCGGCTCTATGCACACCCGCATCCACCGGTATACGCCGTCTTTGCGGCGGAACCGATAGGTATGGTCAAACGGGCTGTGCGTCGCGACAGCGGCGAGCCATCGCTGCACGACCCATTCCTTTTCGTCGGGGTGCAATAATGCGCTCCATCCCATATTGACGCGATGCTGATCCGTTGATTGTCCGTGGAACTCGACACATCGCTTGTTCAAGTAATCGACGTTTCCATCCGCATCGGTGCGCCATACCAAGGCCGGCACCGCGTCAATGGTGGTACGCAGGGTGTTTTCGCTGTCGCGCAGCGAATTCTCGCTAATTTTCCAACGCTCGATATCCGTCAGTACGCCATACCAGCGAACGATTCGACCGGCCGCGTCGAACGCCGGTTCCACCTGGGCATGAAACCAGTGGAATTCTCCATCCCGCCGGCGCATGCGATGGTCGATATCCATGCTCTCACGGGCGGGAACACAGCGGGCCCACTCCGTGGCCACGGCCTCGCGGTCTTCCGGATGAATTACATTGAGCCAGCCGGCGTCCGCCAGATCGTCGAGCGTCATCCCGAGGTAGTCCAAATGCCGTTGATTCGCATACTCGTGTTTGCCCTCGGCGCTCGCGGCGGCGATTTGACAGGGTAAGTTATCCAGAATCTCCCGCAAATGCGCTTCGCGCTGCCGCGCCGCCGTTTCATTCTGCTTGCGCTCATCGATGTCCCAGGCGATGCAAACCCAACGTTCAAGACGCCCGCCGGGCTCTCGGATCGGCCGACTTCGCGTTTCAAACCACCGATAGTTGCCGTCGGACTGCCGATAGCGATATTCACCGTCGAACCCCTCGCCCGAACGCCGCATCCGCTGCCATTGTTCAGTCCAGGAAGCCGCATCGTCAGGATGCAGCACGGCGGCCGGATCGGCCCGGATCTCAGTGAACGTCTTGCCCGTATACGCTTCGAATTGATGATTCACGCCCTTGAGTTCGCCGCCCGGGTTAAGGGCCCACACCATCGCGGGTATCGAGTCTTGCGAGCCGATCCGTCTCCCCAGCAAAAAGGTGGTGAGAGCCAGGGCAATGTTGACGGCCAACAGTAACGCGAGCGGGGCGGCGCGGAGCGGTGTGACCCCCAAGCCATACACGGCGGCCGCTCCGACCCACGTCGCGATCAGAGACGCTCCGCAGGCGATGGCCGATGCAATCGCGAAGCTGCGGTCGGGGGCCTTCGTCAACATCTGAACATCTGCGCCTTTACTCCGTCATTGTGTACCGGGGCCCCCTGTCCGTCTCCAGTATTCACGCGCGGCAATAAGGGTTTCCTATGATGGCCTTCGCCGCCATCATGTCTTTACATGAGAGCACAATGGACTCAATGGATGTAATCATAGAGAATGGTAATTGAACGTTTCTGTGACCGAAAGTGTGGCCCAAAAGGTCAGCTAATGCCGGCTCCTCATCATCAACCGCCGTTGCGGGTGTCCCGGCATTGACGAAATCCGTCATCGCGGTCGTTGATGACGACGAGCATGTTCTCGACTCTTTGGAGAACTTGCTCGAGTCCTACGGGTACGCCGTGCGACCGTACGGCTCGGCGGTCGCATTCCTCGCAGACGAGGCCCGGTTTGACATCGATTGCCTGATTTCCGATGTCAGCATGCCGGTAATCGACGGCTTCCAATTGCAGCAACGCGTGGGTGAAGAACGTCCCCGACTACCAGTCATTCTGATCACGGCGCGTCCCGACGTGAATCCTAATAACGCCGAATCGCCCAACAATCGGCGCCTGCTGCAAAAGCCTTTCGACAGCATTGCCCTGCTCGACGCCATCGCCTCGGCCACCCT
>Ga0209611_10004659_pt1 | contig 23354 bp, 23 predicted proteins | sample S1TSphgellanicum_3_FD_187693 | JGI IMG/M metagenome (GOLD analysis project Ga0209611, IMG submission 187693) | Host-associated microbial communities from peat moss isolated from Minnesota, USA - S1T2_Fc - Sphagnum magellanicum MG (SPAdes) (version 2) | ecosystem: Host-associated > Plants > Peat... | reverse complement strand
TCTTTACGTCAGTCATATCCTTTGTCCAAAGGTTTTTTTTTCTTCTTCTTCCTGGTTTATTTCCTTCCCATTCTGTACCCACTGTCTCTACCGAGCGGAGTTAGGGGAGGCTTCATTCTTCCTTTACTATATATGATGTATATTCTTTGAATTGGTTTTCACCATTCCTATCATATAAGTGAGAACTGATGATCAGGTTTTCAATTAGGGTATCACTTAAGATATCTTGAAAGATTCAGAGATATCTGAATGATACCCAAGTGATATTAAGGATATTTTTGATACTCAATTAACATTGGTATTTACCCTAATTAATCTAATATTTTAGTAATAAATTTAGGCCTTCACAACAATAAGCCAACTAAGAATGTCCCCACCATCAATAGTAAAATGGTTGTTCAATGGATGATGTATAGCCCTTCCATAGGGTGAAACTAAGTTTGGAGCAACGTTGAACTTGAACAATGATTTTAAATATATCTTATGTGTAACTATAATTAGCATACTTATTTACATTTCTATAAGTGTAAAACCTCTCATCCACATTTATTTAAGTGTAAATGTCTAATTTTGGATGTGTAAGTGTAAAATTGTGTAAATTCATTTTAAGTTGTGTAATACTATGTAAATGTAAATTATTTATAGTTATTTATCATGTGATTGGTTTATAGTTATTTATATATTGTAGTATTTTAACAAATTTAGCATACGATGTCAAATAATTAATTTAAATTTAGTTTCTTGATTCAATGCCTAGCTTTTTAATTCTGAAAATTTTGAGACTTAACACCGAAGTTAGTGTAAGGTTCCTATGCCCCAAATGACTTGAACTGTTTTTGTGGTCAGGTGTCCCGACTTAAAATTCTTCCCTTCAGGATGTCCAGAGATCCTTCAACTTCAACAAAGTTTTAGAAAATTTGGCAAATTAAAAAATAAATTTATAAAATTTTTGACAAAATTTTAAATTTATGTCAAACCCGCCAAGGTGTTATGGTAGTAACATTCATAATATATGATGAGAACATATGAATTATTTAAAATCAATCTTTTGAATTTAAAAAATTCAAAAACAATTTTACAACAATGTAATCAATGTTTTTAATGTTCAAAGAAGTTTTTAAAGGATTTGAATTTTTTTGAAAATGCCATTTTTGAAAAAAATTAATAAAGAAATAACATAATAGTATAATGAGACTTTCTTTTGGGTTGTAAGATTTTTTTAAAAACTTATTTTGAATTATAAATCATGAAATATAAATATTTTTCTTGATATTTTTGTGCCATGTCAGCATGACTGGCTAGCCCGACTATTTTTTAAAGACTCACTTAAGGGGCCACTGTTTGCTCCTTACGGTGCAACTACACCCCCTTTTTGTTTATGATTATTTTTAGATTCCTTTTTTAAATGATGAATTTTGAAGTATAGCCTTTGCATAGACTGTGCTCTTATTTGTTGTTTTGTTTTGTGTGGTTGGGTGTGTGTATGGGTGAACAAGTCGATCTAATTTCCACCCACATAACAACTAGTGACATCAGTGGTTTTTTTGTGGCAAACTTTTGCCACGTGGAGAAATTTTATTTCTCATTCTTTTGGTTGAAAATTCCCTTCTTCAACAAAAAAAAAAGATTCCAAAAAAAATCTAAAAATTTGTCATGTTTTCTACACATTGTTCAAGCAAGTGGCTAGGATATAAGAGGGTTTTGATAAATTTCTACTTTCATAACTGGTCTATTGCCAAAAGTGGCTAAATCTCCTAGTGGATGTTTGCCGCTGTGTCAACATCACAAAATTGGAAAAAAAAAAAACATTGAGCGACATGTTATTGGTAAGCATTTGGTGACTAGACAACTACAAAAACAAAAGACCAATTTGTACACCAGAACGTGGAAAACGAACACATATAGAATAACAGCAATTTGTAAGCAATATCTTGTAAGTTTATTTGAATAGTCAAGTTTTCCCAATGCATTATAAACTTGTTGAACTGGAAAAGATGTAATTCCCTAAATGAACATGCAAAGATCATGGCCCCTAGGTGGCTATGCAATCTTGGCATTCACATCCTTTTTGCCACTTCATCATCAATGTGATCTTTTACCACTGATCATTTGTCCATTGAGATTTTATTATCATGTGACCACATGTAATTAATGCATATATACTTTCTTATGGAATTGCAAGTGATGCAATTTTATCATTTATATTTAAACTTGGCTATCTCCTGGAAAGAAATATCCAAGGTATTTACATTTCTCAAAGTCTAACCAAAATATGAAAAATGCATTTTGGAATGTATTTGTGAGTTTTTTGCTTTGTGCATATTTACAGCCTTACAAGGAAGTGTTTATGCTCCCCTTCACCCCCAATTTTTTTTCCCTGTTCCATCAATGGTAAGGCTTCTTGAACGGTTCATATCTACCCAAAAAAAAGGGTATAAACAGACCTTGAAGTGAACTCACCACACACTATCAAGTTTAACCAAAATGAATTAACATCATTTATTGATTTTGAAGGGTATGGGATGGTTTGGGTAAACCTAAGATGCAAGTTTGTTTGTGAATATTTTCAAAATACATTTTGAGTATCTTTTAGAGGAATGATAGGTAGTATATTTCAGTTGTGTTGTTGAGAAGATTATAATTTTTGAGGGCACCTAGTGCATTTGGAGGGCACCTCAAATTGAGGAGGTAACTTGTGCCTACAAGAGGTGTGTTACACCTATTACCTTACACCAAAGGTAATATGTGTAATAGGTGTAAGGTAAGTCGAGTAAGATGTGTGAGGGCCTCCCTCTCCTATTGTTTCATGATCTACATATGTTTAGGCTCATCACTATGCCAAACCATGGCATAAGCAATGAGTTCTATTTTATTGTAAAGTCCTAGAAACTTGTCATATTTCACCATAGAGTGATGAATTCATCACCTGTTGAATAAGAGAGTATAATAATTAATTCATGATTTAATAATTGAATAGGACTTGTCATTTATGCCATACATGTTTTGTTTTGATGTACTAATGTATCATTATGTTTGTGTCCAACTTTGGTTATATGCCCATAAGGCCATGGGTGGGGGAGATTCTCAAAAATGTGGGGTTAAACTCAGCTATTGCCTTGTTTTGGGCCCCTTACTTCAAGAGTGCCCCACCTCCCCCTCCCCCCTCCTTTGAGGGCTTACCCTACAATTGCTAGATTTGAAGACCCATGAGATGGCAAAATGCATAATGTAAGCAAGGTCTTTCTATGCAATAATTTGGATGGAAGTGTAATTAAGTAGGCCCAAATGAAGATTGGGCACAATGTTCAGAGAACTATGGCATAATCAGAGTAAATTCAGAAGCATGTTCACGCACTCAATGTAAAGTTGGGCATGAATATATTGGTTACTCATAATTTCAACAATATTAGAAATTCTTTTATTCTATGTCTACATGCAATGAATTTGTAAAATAGACCAGCATTTACAAAAGAGTGCCCAAACTCATGTGCAATAGTTTGCATTAAGTTGAAGATGATGACAAAGTAAATATCCAAGGATTGAGTAAATAATACAATTTCAAGGACTACTCTTTTTCTACTCGAACATTTTGTGTAGAGTAATGCCCTTGCAGCAAGACATTACACCCCAGACCTCAGGCTCCACATTTGGTTCACAAAGTGTAATGCGCTCTTGCCTTGGGTTGTAATGACCTCTTGCCAGGGCATTCATTACCTGGCATAATGATCAAGGCAGGCCAATATGGTAGGAAATATGGAATGCAATTTCACACTGTACTGGTTGCAGCCCCCTGCTGTATGGGTTTATGGAGATGCGAAGTAATAACCATGCAGTGCCCCTTGCATGGGGGCACTTTGCCAAATGGAATGCCTACCCATGAGGTCATTATGTGTGTTGAAAATACTGGTTTGTATTCCACATACAAAGAAATTTTGCCATAGTGTTCAATATGTCACATTTGGTCACTTAGGCTAACTCTCCTAACGCATGAATCACAGGTTTTTTTTCAATTGAGGCAAAGGAGCTTACAGAGGTTTAAGAGAGTTTCTAACAAGCTCTAACATCAATTCAAGCTTTTCAAATTCTCCATGTTCTGAGAGAAAAAAAGCTAAAATCAATTGCGCATTATGATAACCAAACCCAAGAAACCAAACTCTGAAAAATAGATGAATAACAGTGAAGAGAAAAGAAATTTTGATGTCCTGCATAGACACTGTTGAAGATGTAAATTCATCATGTCTATGGTCTTACACCCTCCAACAAGAGAAACTATTGTTGTTTTGTGGCTGCAATAGTTTGCAAAGCACTTGAGGTTCCTTCAGGATCTTGTAGAATAAGTATTGATTAAGTTTGGAACTTTCCAGTCTATACTGAATGGCAAGAGAATAACATGATCAAAGGGGAACATTGATTCCATGCCCATTATCAGTTGAATGATTCAGTTGTAAATCACACATTTCATGCATTGCATGATTCTCATGTTGCATGTTATATGACTTCAACATTTGTAGGTGCAAATCCCTGCTCCACCACAATAAAATTTTGTTAGAAATTGCAAGCATTTGAGTAGAATGTGGTACCAATAATGGAGAAGTTAATCTGCAAGCGGATGAAGAAAAACAAATGTCACTTCTTTGATAACACATTTGCAAAACTCAAGTTGGATTTGGATGCATATAAGGCTCTAGATTGAAGTTTATTGCAGGCCAACTTAGGGATAGTTTCATGCTTAGAATTTTGTTGCAGCTGCAGGATTTTTTGTGATCCAACCTCATTGGTTGGCTGCTTAGCCTCAATACCATGAAATTGCAAACATGCCTCTGTGAACTTGTGAAGCTTCAAATGACAACCCTAGTGGCAGATTGTCATATTGAATAACCTTGGGTACATTTGAAAACCAAGTACCAACCTGATTGCAACCATCATTCAAGCCAAAAACAAGAGATTACAGACTTGGGGTGGGTGACAATTTGCATTGAATCAATAGATCAGTATCTGATTAATGTAGACTCACATCCAATGGTGTTTTTGGTGGTGAATTTTGCAACTTGGTGAGAAGAGAAAATAAAATAGAAATATTTTGTCATAAATTCCTTGTTCTTAAGAAAAAATTGCAATTCAAGAGTTTGTTTTTTTGGAGAAAATGTTGCCACATTTTTATTTCAGGGCAATTTGTCATCACTTTTCTGTTGTTAATTAATGCTAAATGTATCTTCGGATGCTTGCTGCCTGCTGCTACATGAGAAAATTGAAAAAGAAAGTAACCTGGTCACATCGGTTGCTTCAGGACTAACAAGTAGTAAAGAACAAATCTAGTTTGCTACATAATGCAATGGGCTTCCTTATTGTTCATTATTTTCACCTCATAACCTGGTGCTAACTTGTTGCATTCCCACCATCCACCTCAAACAAAAGTGAAAAAACATATAGCTATTTCACTACCTCTGAAGGCTTCAGTTTTGATAATGGCAGCAAGGCCAAGATGGAAGAAAGAAATTCAAAGCAAAGACAGATATCTTCCAATTTATAGTTCAAATTCCATACAAAAGAAAGACCAGTCACCAAAAAAATTCCTGAAAATCTAAAATACTGTTGATTTATGGAACAATAATTCTGGCTAATCATCTCACTGTAATATTCAAGATCACCGGGATGCCACTCTTGAAGTTTGTACAAGTCTTTTGAGGAGAAGGCCTTGAGCGCCTTCCAGAAATACTGGATGCTCATGAGGTCACATCGCCCTGTCCTCAAGAGATTTAAAGACTTGAATTGGTGGCGGTTGTAGGAAAGAAAAAAGATTTGTTGGAACCCTGTCTATAAATAGTAATTACACATTTTGACTGTTACTTTTCTCTCTCTCTCTCTCTATATATATATATTAAAGACCACCAAATTCAATAATTTGATTGGTCTAAAAAAATAAATCTTTAGGCCTACATGTAACCCTATTCTACCAGCATTGAAAAAAAATGGTCTTTTTCTAGCAATCCCATTGGTCCTCCAAAAATTCTCACAAACTTATCAAACCCTATTAGACAGGGTTAACGAAGATATTTATAGACCTCTGTGGTATATTGGAGTTTTCATTGTTGGCAAGTTTTCATGGATAAGTGTGTTTTAAGGTTTGGGAAGGGGGATTTGAGAACAACAATAGTAATGAGATGGTGGCAAGAGGAGTTGTTGCTACAACAGATATAACATGTATAGTTAGAGTTGTTGATGCAAGAAAGATGGTGAAGCCGCAATATGAAGCAACAATCAATCTATCTCTAGTTGCAACGTTTGTGGCTTTTCTTGTGTTCTCATCCCATCCAACCATAGGTAAGGAATAGAATCAATAAAAATAAGCATGCATTGTTTTGATGGATTTCTTGAACATGGTGTACATTGTTTCCTATTAAAGGCAGATCAATAATGAACTTCTACAATGGCTAAATAATGATTTTGGAAAGCCATGGCCAAGCATAAGGTTTGAATATGTGGTTTCCATTTTTCTATTATTAAGGTCTATTGTAACTTTGGGTATTGATGATGACTATTTTGTATGTAGATGTTCAAGATGTTTACAAAGTAGAAAAAGAGAAGATGTTATTGGGAAAAAGGTTGGTGCTCATCACATTGGACTTTGATATTAACATTCGACATCCTTATAAACCACTGGTGGTAGCCATTAGGAAATTTTCGGTGGCTATAAATACACTTGTGCAAGTTGCATGGAATTTTGTGAATTATGGGCAAGCAAGCTTCTACAAGAGCTTGGCCTCTAGTCATTTAATATCATAAGCTTGCAATTAAGCTGTAGCTTTAAAAAATCAAAAGGGATTTGTATTTTGTGAAGGGTTGTTTCCACAATGTTCATACCATGCTGGGATATTAGCTTCTTGCATATGTGTTATTTGCCTTTAGTGGCAATGCCAACTAAAAAATGAACCAAAAAGTGTAAGTTCTTAGGATTTCTTGACCTTTCTAATTGTTGACTTCCCATTTTGAAATCAACATTTTCAAATTGCCCCAAGTTCAATATAGGACAATTTTCCTTTTGTTATTTAGACTATGATCCATGTGGGGTGTTTCTTAGTATTACACACAAGGTCAAATTGGAAAGCAATTGATCATTGTGTTATATTATGGACACATGCAAGGTGAGTTTAAGTCCTTTTTTGAATTTCATGACTTATTTTAGATTATTGTAGCTGACACACCCCCAACCTCCTTGATAAACTCAATTGTGAGTCCAAAGGTGAAAACAACAAAAGGATAAGGAGTTAGGGTACATTCCCTAGTTCGCAGCACTTCGGGGGTAGAAGGGCATGTTAAAGCTCCAAGATGGGGACTAGAACGAGTAACAAGCAGGTCAATTATCCACACGAACTTGCACAAACCAAACAACAAGTCGGTTAGTGCATAATTGGAGCATTTTTGGTGCATGGACGAGCCATGGGCAAACACAAACTCACAAGACTCACCATGGCCCGGACTCGGAGGAAGCCACCACCTTCCCCCTTATAGTATTCTCTGTGCCTAGCCACGGGGCTTGCACCCAAATGTCATTTTGTCTTGGGATTCTCAAGTTGAGAGTCCTAAAATTCTCGAAATTGGGACTTCCACAACTTTGGAGGCCCATAATTTCTTTTGAAGACCTCCAATTGAATCGTGGTTTGAAGCAAAGTTGTAGCCCTTGTTGAGAGTTTTCCAACCATATGTGGCATGCCTCCTGCACATAAGTAAGTCATGGCCATTCTTGAATTTTAGTGGTTGGGAGTCAAATTGGCAATTTGACCCTCGACCCTTCTTTTGGCCATAACTTATGTTTTAAGTACACAAATGGGTCATGCAAGCCCATTTTAAACATCTACGCTCTAAGAGCTTTGCAACGGTATAAATAACTTTTCAATCCAATGAGTTTTGACCTTTATAATATGCCTCTAAAGGTTCGGGACTCCAATTCCCAAAGTGGGAGCTCACTTGGGAGTGTGGGGGTTCATTCCCTCACCCTCTCCTACACTCCTGAAAGCATGAAATGCAATTCTTGGGCTTCACTTTTGGCTTGCACCTTTACAAGCCCTTATCTTAATTGCGAGCCCAAAGCTAAGATCATGACAGTAACCTTTCAAGAATCATTGTTACTTGTCATTAAAGGGACATTAGGCAAAAATAAGTTTTTACAATGTTTGAAAATGTTTAAAATTTTTGTCATATTTTTACAATATATGGGTTCCCCACTACCATTTGGGTGAAGCCATACTTGGGTGGTACCACTAAAAACCACCCACCCCAAAATCACAGGAATTATTGGCTTCATTTTAATTAATGAAAGGAAATTTTTCAAAAAATAATTCCCATTTTCTTTTTTAATTGGTACTCAAGAACTATCACTTTTGATTGGCTTGGAGTAAACCCTCTAATTCACTTGCACACTAGCCAAATCACATGCCGGTGAGTCATTTATCTAAAATTTTAATCTTAAACTAGCTGTCTCACACATGCTTTTCCTTTCCACATTGAATAGGAGTGTCTTAACTTGGATGCAGACTTCCCAAATGGTTCAAGGCTTCATCACTTGGAGTCCCCCAACTCCATCTTGGAGCCCAACTACAAGTTTAACACTTAGATTCATTTTGGAAAGACCCCACCCCCCTCCTTAAGCTTCAACCTAGTTTTGCACACCTTTGTGCAGGCAACAACTTATTGCATTAGGAGTTGAACCTAGATTGGCATTCAAAGCACATCATTCATGCCAACATGGGGGCCACCCCATGGTGGTCTTGGCATGGGCCTTGGCCCTCAATTGAACAAGCCCACTCATGGTTTCGCTTAAAAGGGCATGTCATTCTCCCCCATTTTAGAAATATCAACACATTCATTGATGTTTCCCAAAGAATTCACCCTTCAGCTATTGCCCACACATCTTTTAGATCCCAATGTTTTAAGGTAACTACTCCCCAAATTCTAAATTTTCATTTGTGTTGTCTTGTTCATTTGGTTTCTAACAAGAGGAATCATGGGTGGGGTGTGCACCCAAGGTTCAAACATAGCCATTTTCTATGTTTACAATTCTAACTTTCACATTTGTCTTCCACTCAATTATTTTCATTTTTCCTTGGGGTCTAATTTGGGTCTAGTTCAACAACCCTAACCACCATGATGAGTAAGGGTTACAAACATGTCAGCAAATAGTGTCAAATTGGGCTCTATGACTTGAGTTCCTTTTTCCCATGCGAAACATGAATCACAAATTCATGCATGAAAAGTCTTATTTCGATCGAGAGTGTACTATTGTATTTGCATGCACCATTACCCAAATCTTGCCTAATTAAACCTTAAGAGATTTTTAAATTTCAAATCCAACTCCCAAGTCCATTTTTGTTGGTTGCATTTCTTTACTTTTTCCAACCACTTCTTCCTTTTATTGACCCTTAACCTTTTCACTATTGACTAAACCTGTGAGAACCCTTAACATCTTTTGTTTAGATGTTTGTTATTTTTTCTAAAAGCTCTTCCGCACTTAAAAAAAGGTTGATGCCCTCATCAACACTTTAAGAATTTTGGGGTTGGGCTAATTCTTCTTGAATTTTTATTTTTTTTGGGTATTTTTCACTCCAAGTTCATGCCCCTTTTCTTGTTCGGACTTGGCCACCATATAATGTAAGTGGTCCAAATATGAAGGTTTCACCTAGTATGCTTCTTTGGGGTGGTAACCTTTATGTTTGACCATATATTATTCGTTTTGCAAACATGTATGCTTGACTTGGATGATGCCTTTTGTTTTGTTAGTGAACCTTTGATCAATGACATCAACTTCCAGTCACATCTTTTGCTTCTGGTTTGGTTTTTTTTCATCATTTAGAAACAACTTTAGTTTTGAGATGTGAAAAGTTGGATGTGCCACAAATCTAGTTGGCAATTTCAATGTGTAAACATTGGGTTGGGGGTTTGCAACTATTTCATACAACCCCACATATTTGGTGGTGAAACATGGGGCCAATCCATTGGGCATTTTAAAGTCGTGGATGTTCAACCACATGTGTTTTCCAACCTCAAATTCCACATGCCTCCTTGTCTTGTTGGCATGTTTTTTATATCGTTTCTAAGCCTTTTCTAGGAGCTTCTTGACTCAAGTGTACATTTCTTGCCACCTTTTCACCATTTCTATTGTTTCCTTGGAATAATCCCTCCTCCCCATGGGAATGGTTAGGTCCATAGGCTTCTTGGTATTTTTACCCAACATGAATTCAAATGGGGACATCTTTGTCACTATGTGCATTGTGGAATTATAACTAAACTTTGCTAGGCCTAGGTGGTTGCTCCAATCCTTGTGATTGCCCACATAGTTTTTAAAGTATTAATTCAACACCCCATTGACCTTTTCTTTTTGGCCATTCATTTGTGGATGAAAAATGTTAAATGACAATTTCGTCCCCACCTTCCAAGACAAATGTTTCTAGAAAGCCAGTTGTGAACTTTGCATCATAGTTGCTAATTATGAATTTATGCATCTCATGATGTTTCATCCACATGTCAATTTTTTTTTTCTCATACCAAAGGTGGTTGTGGTTGTTTTAGTTAGCATCATTTTGGCCAATTTCGAAAATTGATCAATCACCACCAACATGGTATCCATCCCATTCAACTTTGGGAGTTGGGTCATGAAATCCATGGAAACACTTTCCCATGATTCATTGGGGATCCGCAAAGGTCAATACAATCCAAATTTCTTTTTGCAAATGGACTTTATGCTTTGGCATTTGACACAAATGCACATGAAGTGTATACATCCTCTTTCATTTCAACCCAATATAACTATTTCCCCAATGCCACCCTTGTCTCCTTTTCATCATGGTGTTTTGCAATTAGAATGTCATGCTCACTTTACCCGATTTTAAAACATAACTTATCAATTGGCACATAAATCTGGACTATACTAGTCCTTCTTTGAAGTTTATGCCCTTGATTTTTTTTTTGCTTGAAACTCCATGAAGTAGTGTTGCATGAAAGGATTTGCCACATAATATTTTTTTCTAGGCTATTTTTGCCCACAAAGATCGTTCATAAGTATTGAATCTTGGTGGAAGTTTTTTCATGATATTCCTCCCTTTCAACTTAAGGTGTCCGGGACCACATTATCTCAACTTGGTTTGTGGATTAAAGTGGTTGTACACTATGGTGTACGCAAAATCTTGTCATAATGTTGTAATTTTCACTGCATTCAAAAATTGATGTGGCATATTACACAATTGGAAATGGTTTAATGGTGAAAATGTGTAATCAATAGTGATTCACATCTTAGTCTATTGAAATGTTGAGGAATTTTTGCTAGAAAAATAAATTCAATTTCAAATTGGAATATTTTTTTGTAACATGAGTTTTGTCATCAAACAATATATTTCACCAAAAGGACCATGAAATATAACTTTTAGTTGGAGTTTTTGGATGAAAATTTGGATATACAACTATATATTTAAACATAATAAATCATGTTTTAAATTTTTTGACACAATTTGTTTACATTTCTTTCATAATCTAACATTGACACATTTAACCTTCAATAGTACATTTAGGTGATATAATAACTTATTTTTGCAAAACAAATTGTTGAAAGTCGTACTTTTAATCAAACTATAGTTGAGCAAGATGTTGACTTTATTTATTCACAATTGAAGTAGTTTTTGAATTACTAAAAGAAGGATATATTTTTAGCAAATGGGGTGTTTGTAATGTGATTACTGTTCATTTAATTAAAGAAAAAAATGAAACAATTTGATATTCATTATTGGTTTAACTTAATTTATTTTCAAAGCTTAATTCAACTAAACTTAATTTTTAGAAACTTTCAAAATAAATGAGTTTTAAGTTGTAGTACTTTTAATAATTGATCTAGATCCAAGTTTGACTCCTTTTGTGTAGACCATAGTGTGCAATTACCCATCAATTCCACATCCATTGATGCTAAAATATCATTTTGACACGATTATTTGACATGGCCTTTGGTTGCATCTTGAAGTATTTCAAAGACATATTGTTCATGAACATCTTCGTCTTATGGGTCTTGAAGTAATGATGTCAAGTCTTTAAACAATTATCCATGGCATACAACTCTTTTTCATGAGTTGGCCACCTTAGTTGGGCCCCTAAAAGTTTCTTATTTTCAAAAGTTATTGAATGCCCATCTTGCATGAGGACATTGTCAATGGTGAAGTCCTTCGCATTAGTGTGGTCTTTGAAAGATTTTGTGAAAGCTAGAAATTTTAGCAAGTGATGGTGAATCCACAAATTTCTTTTGTTGTTCTTCATGCCATTCAAAGGACAATTCCTTCTTGAGGATATCTAAGAGGAGCTTTTCCACTTGCAAAACCCTTTGATGAACTTTTCATAAAAATTCACCAACCTAGAAAAAATCTAATTCATTTGCTTGAGATTGGCTTTTGCTAGTATTTTATGCCTCAAACTTCCTTGGTTTAGGACTTATTCCCATTTGAAACAACGGTGTATGCCCAAGGAAGTTCATTTCTTTCTGGGCAAATTCATTTTTTGTTTGATTTGCAAAGAATTAATTCTCCTTTAGTTTCTTCAAAACATACTTTAGGTGCCCCATATGTTCTTTCATGGCTTTGGAATACATGAGGATGTCATCAATATATATGATGATGAATTCATCCAACTTTTTGTGAAAGATTCAATTCTTTAAGGTTGTGAATGTCGAGGAGTGTTACACAACCCAAAAGACATGATTAGGAACTAATAAGAATTGTATTTAGTTCACCTTGCCATCTTTTCAACATCATCCTTTGCTATTTGGATTTGTTAGTACCCCATTTAAAATCAATTCAACTAAAATATTTAACCCCATTAAGCCAATCTAGCAATTCATCAATCTAGGGTAGAAGGTAGTTGTTTTTCACAATTATTTTGTTTAAGGTTAATCAATACACCTTTTCAAATTCTTGTCATTCTTGTCCACAAACAAGACTAATGCCCCATAAGGTGACATGCTTTGTTTAATATACCCCAACTAAGGAGATCATTAATTTGTGTTTTTAGTTCCTCTAGTTCCTTTTGGTTTAACTTATATGGTGCCTTGGACGGTAGTGTTGAACTAGGTGCCATTTCTATTTTGTGATCAACCTTTTTGTAAGGAGGAAAAGATTTAGGCAAGTCATTCATCAAAATGTTCAAAAATTTATTAAGTGAATCTAAAATACAATTGAGAAGATGCTAGGTCATTTTTGGCTTTACTTCTTCCTTTACTCACTTTGCCTCAATAAAACTAAAAACCTAGTTGGCTCTAATTTTGTAAAAGTGACCAAGTTTATCTTAATGTCTAACAATGTAGACTTATATTTTGCATTCAAGTTCATTAACTTAAAACCAACTTTGGCACGGACTTTAATTTTATGTCTATTATCGAAGGAGTCTATTTTGTAAACATTCAAAAATTTGTGTTCCTTAAAATGGCTTCAAAACTATCTATGTCACATAGGATGAACTTCTCAAAAAGTCAAACTCTTCTAGTGAACAAATTTACTCCTAACACTATTCTAAGCGTTTACTTTGCCATTCCTTGTGTCATATGCACCAAAATGGGGTCATCTACCTTGGTTTTGACTTCCAAACATTTTGTCATCTATGGAGTCATGAAGGAATTCATCATTCTTGAATTTAAGAAACAATAAACACCCTTATCATTAACTATACAATTTACTTTCAATGAGTTGGAGATTTTGCCTAAGGCATTTACATTGGCTTTGAATCCCGCTTAAAGGATTTTTCGACCTTGGATGGGGACTTCATTCACCCAAGGGAGCTTGGGTTGGTAGTCCTTCACCAAGTGACCATGAAGTTCAATTTAAGCATTTGACCATTGACATGTCTCCCTTCACCTTTTTCCTTACATGTTCTTACACTTGCAAGTTGTTCTTGTCTTTGGTAGTGGGTCTTATTCCATTTTTGTTTGTTCCAAGGGCCTTTGTTGTAATTATTTGGCCTTGTCTTTTAAGTACCCTCATTCTTGGGGTTAGTTTAGTAGTGTTGGGGACCATCATCCTCCATGCACTCCACCAACTTCATCAAGTCTTGGCACATCTTGGGGTGTACCAACGTTGGAACACCAAGCTTCGTGCTTAAGGTTGAAGGTTTCACAAAAAAGCTTACATTTTTGAATGTTTAAAAAAAATAATCAATACAAGGGTTAGCTTCATGTTGAAGTGTTAAGGGGTAAAAAATCCCTAGACTAATAAGTGCCATAGGCATAGACTAGTAACTAATTAGTTACTAGTGGTAAACTTATCGTCTTTTACCAAAGGGATGAAGCTAATTAGATTAATTAGTTCATGTTGATGAGTGGTTGGTTGTAATCCACTCAATCACCTAGGAGATTTCTAGGAAGGATTATAATAAGGACATATTTTCTGTGGTCAATGTGGGTTTTGTGTGGTTTTGTGAAGGAGGATGAGAGAAAGATTTGTAGGGGGGATTTTATCCCATTTGATGATGTAGTTCGAAGTTTGGGCTATGAAAGGTTTTTTTGGAGAGATGTTGTATGTGTAACACTAAAGAGGGATGAGAAACTTGGAATTATATAGTATAAATGTGATTTCAATGGAAATGGTTGAAGGATTTCAATGGGTTTTGTGCAAGTTTATTTTACTAGAAAGTGAAGGAAGGCAATATATTCTAAATGTGCATAATGTTTTGTTACATTTTATATAGTAGTTCTTTTTTTCTTCTATATAAGTAGTAAGAATTTATGTTCCATTTTAATATCTAGAGTAGGAAGTCACTTGTTACCACATGAAAGTATCATCCAATATATGATAGTAGGAAGGGATTAAACTTGAAGGTTGAAGCCTATAGGATGAATGGGATTGTTGCAAATGGTAGGCATCAGCCATGAGGGTTTACATTAGCTATAGATAGTAAGGAATGTTGATGAGGTTTTCCAAGGGACTATAGATGGTAAACAATGCCCCTAGAAGGTCTTTGGGCGTTGTAAAGGTTAGATAATAATTGTGGAAGGCTTGCAAACCCATTGGACACCATGCACTAAAGGTATTGTAGAGACCTAAAAGGTATTAATTACTTCCTAATCCTTCTTATCTTGGTTGTTTGCTTTCTATACTTCCTTTTTCTTACACTATTGGAATGGCTTACAATTAGGATGGTAGGTATACATCCCTAAATGATAGACCCTATTCTTTTTTTTTTCTTTTTGCACAAACTCTTTATTCTTACTTGAGTAGTTGTAGTAAAGCTAATAAGTGATAGTAGTTTTTTTTGGAAGTAAGAATAAGTTAAATTTGTTCCTTTGACATTGCCTTCCTAAAGATGATAATGTTTGAAGACCACATTTTCACCCCTTTATATGAATTTTTGCATGTATTTTGCAAGGGACTTGGGCGTTTCACCTTGTTATGACTCCAAGAACTCCATGTCGTCCTTGAGGACTTGGTGGTGGGGTGTGAAAATTTCATTCAACTATAATTTGAATTGTGCCCACATTAAAGTGTCGAACAAGTTCAATGTCTTTTGTTTACGTGTCATCCACCAATTTAATGCATGGCCTTTCAACAATGTTTGGATATAATGGAACCATTCCACATCTGACACATAACATTTTGTTTCTATGAAAGCTTCCATTTGGACAAGCCATTAGTAGACACATCATACCTTCAACTCCTTTTGGATGAAGGGGTTGAAGTAATGAACCTTCGTTAGGTTGGTCGAAACTTTGTTTCTGTGGGTCAACACACCTCCATGTTTGCCAAACACTTGTATCAGGGTTAGGTGAGTTTCATTCCACTGCAAGAACATGGCTTGAAGTGATTTTACTGATTCCGTCACCTCCCCAAGAAGTGATACATTCACCACTCCCTCTGAAGGGCCTGCTATTGTTTGCCCATGGGTGGATTCCACATGGGTGTCACCATGGCATATGGAATAGTTCACGTTTTGCAATCCTAAAGCTTCATATGAGGGCACAAATCTTTCCTTGGGCTTTCCACACCTTCCCAAGGTAGTCCAAGGTATGAACAAATTATCCTCACTTGAGGATTGCAACTTGAAAGGACCATCTTCCCCTTCCACTAATTGCTTCCCCTTGTCCTTCTTCCCTTAGGTTAGACTTTTCTCTCCTTAGGTAGAGAGTCCTTTCTTTGTGCTTTAATGCTTGTTTTTTTACTTTCTTTTTCTTTCTTTTCAAAGGAGACTCTGCTCCCATGATGAAGGCCCATATGCTCTTCTTTTCGTTGGAATGCATTCATTTCCTTCCCCATCTTGGTGAGCTTTGGGATCGGGGTCTCCATGGCCTCATTTTCCATCTCCTTTTTAGACTTGTATTTTCATTTAGGCTTGACCTTGTCAACAACAACCAGTGTTGCCACCTCTTCCATCTTGCTTTTCGTTTTCCAAGTCACTTGGAGTCCTAATTTGATACCAATTTCTGCCCCTAAATGCCCCTCAGAGCATTCTCACACTCCTTAGCCTCCTAAGACGATTCTAATTCACCTACACATTGGCCAAACCACATGCTAGTAAGTCACCTATTTGAAATCCTAATCTCGGACTAATTTTTCCCCTTTCACCTTGGGTGGGAGGGATTCAACCCAGATGTGGACTTCCCAAACGGTTTAAGGATTCATCGCCCAAAGTCCTTTGACTTTGTTCGACAACCCAACCACAAGTCTAACACGGATACTCATTTGAGAGAGACCCCATGGCCGTCTTCAACCCTCAACCTATTTTTGCACACCTTTGTGCTAGGTGATGATTTAGCACACCAAGAGTTGAATCCGAATTGGCATTCATGTTGGTGGCACCCATGTTGACATGGGGGCCACCCTATGGTGTTCCTGGCATAGGCCCCAACTTGGCAAGCCCACTTTTGGTCTCCCTCAAAAAGGCATGTCACTTAATGTCCTAACTTTGATTCACTCTAAGAATTGAAGCCCTTTCTACATGCATTTATCTACTATTTGGAAGCCTTAGTTAGAAATTTGGTTTAATCTATTCATTTGTAAATGTGATTACAAAATTAAGTATTGAATTCAAAGTTTACATGCTCAAAAAAATTTAGTAAAAAATTTCAGCCAAAATGAAGCAAGGGATGATGACCATAACAAAGCTAGATTAAGTTCATAATTTTTTTTCTGCCATTTTGAAAAACAATTTGCCAGAAGAAATAAACGCTCCTAATAACTAATAGTCTAGAAGTAGATGGTTGTGTGCAGAGTGTCTTTTTTTTCAAATTACTCAAGTAGTTGGACTGGCAACCATGTACAACATTAACAGTAAAATCTGGCTGGATGTCAAGCAAGACTGGGGGACTTTTTAAGAATTTTGCCTTGTACTCAAAGCCTCCATGATGTCTAAATATGATGACCTTACCATTTTTTTGCCTCATAATGGGCAACTTGAGCCCATTTTTTCCCATAAAAGCTCGTGACTTCCTTTTTGACGAAGTTGTGAAAGTTGGCCCCAAAAAAAAAAACATTGGTTAGACGAGCTTCTCCTTTTTTTTCCCCTATTCAATTCAGGCCAGAAGCAGCCAGCAGTCACTCATGCAGCATGAAGGATGGATGGTGGGTGAACAGAAAACACTTTTCTATTGAGTTCCAGTCTCTAGTTAACCATGGTGATTAGCTCAGTTTCTGTTTTTACTACCTACTAAGAACCCACTAAAGTTTATCTATGCACTGACCATCTAGATGCATCTATTTACCTAGTAGTCACCTATGGTACAGGTCAGGGTGAACCAGCACCCATGTTGGAACATTCACCCTTTGGAGTGAGCCCTCTTAGTGGCCATATTAAGCACAAAAAAATGTTAGATTTCAACTTAGAGACCCTGATTTAGTTTAATCATGAGATACTTGTAATTATCAAAAAGAATTTGGGAATTTTTACCATGGTACAACCATGGGTGCTGGTTCACCCAAGGCTTATCCTACCTACCTACAGGACTTTTACAGGATAAGTTTCCAAGGCAAAACCCACCTACCTACAGGACTTATACAGGATAAGTTACCAAGGCAAAACCCAATGTTAACTCAGTTGGAATTCAGTGACAACTAGGTTAAAACAAGCTTCCAATGGAGGGTGCACTAGTGGCTGTTGGTTCCCTCTCAGCTTCAATTCACGAATTGTCAGTGTTGTTCAACATGTACTCTGTTGCTGGTGTGAGCATGGTGTTAATGAGTTGATAAGGTAAATAAGGATTGCCAGAGTGAACCGGCACCCACCACCACACTGTGTAGGATGGATGGTATGATTGTTGGAACACCATGGCAGTCCTGACCAAGACATCGTTGGCACCTCAAGACAAGTTGAAGACAAGTTCATTGACAGAGGACCGGCAGGGCTTTCACCTGCACACCAGTGGGGTTGAACCCAGAGACCTTCTATGAGGTCCCAGGGTCCCAGACAGGGAGATACCACTGAGCCATCACCCCTTGGGTGGACATGACACTTTCTCATAGTGTGGTCTCTTCTTCTCCTTGGCCACAGCCAGAAAAACAAAATCCAAAATTGAGGAGCAGTAGGGAGGGTAATGAAAACACATGTTCAGAGACCACTCACACACAACATGATGTCTGGAATTGATTTACCATCTATCATGACATCTGCACTGACTTCATCAGTCTTTGGCAGTGTGTGGAGATCTCAATGTCTCGAGCATTGATCAACACATGTGTTTTGTCACAAGCCAGGAGGATGTAACAGGAAACTCAGCCATGATTTTGCATAGGTCGACTAATCATAAACAAGAAGGAGAAGACCCAAAACCCAAGAAAAATGAGAGAAAAAGAAGAAAGCAAAAGTAGGGGAGAAAACAGCCCAAACAAGAGCAAGGAAAGAGAGAAATAGACAGACACCTTTTACTGATAAATAGCCACACAAAATGACAGGGTCTGTGCCAACACACCTGATAATCAAAGTACAACAACATTATTGATACACAGAATCCAAGGTGCTACAAGTCAGAATCCTTTTCTTCAGAAATGTTAAAGCTTAGAGAAAGGCAATAGTTTTTCATTTCCCATATCTTTAGCAACAGCAACTAATTGATCAACTGATAATCAAAGCACAACAACAATATTTGATACATGGAGTCCAAGGTGCTACAAGTAAGAATCCTTTTCTTTAGAAATGTTAAAGCTTAGAGAAAGGCAATAGTTTTTCATTTCCCCCATTTTTAGCAACAGCAACTAATTGATCAATTCCAACCTTGGCTTTTTCGGGACCTGGCAAACCTACCAAAAGAGTGACCCGTGCAACTGCGGTGATCACAATTTCCTGTGGTTCCGTGGATTGTGGGATTTGATTCTTCTCCATTGAAAATGTCACATTCCAGACCTGTAAAAACAATTCCAAGATATCAAGCACACTGCAACCTTACACTTAGGGTTGCTACAGTGTTATCAACCAATATCTGGATGCAGAGGATAAATGCTCATCAGAATTGGAGTCCTAAATCAGGAATTCAAGCCCCATAAGAGACTCTCCTTCTCTTCACACTTTTCTTGAGAAGGTGATTCACCAGGTCAAGCAATACTCTAGACAAAGAATTCTTTCCCTGGTGAATCACCTTGACTGCGGTGATTGTCTGTGATGATTTTGTGAGCAAGTTCCACACATAGGTAATGTGCTGTGAGCAGCTTCTTCAAAAGTGCCATGAAGTGAATGTTTGTACAATTTCTCAGCTTCATCTGCTAATTTCATCTTGTCCTCACTCTGCCCTGTTGTAGGTTGTCATTTCACTCTAGTGCTTGTTCAATACTTTGAGCACTGTGTGGATTTTATGACTCTTCAGAAAAAGCTAGAAGTTGTTCATACCAAAGATGTAAAAGTGTGTCTAGAGTAAAGCAAAATGCCATCTCCTAAAGCAACAAAAGGGGTAGTAATATTTCTCATACCTGGACTCTCTTCCCCACTCTCATAGGCAATGCCTTGACCATAACTTTGTGTCCAACTGGCGCTGCTTGCAAGTGAGCAACATTCATTTCTATCCCTGCCACTCTTGACCAATCGGAGGCAATCTGAGCCCCCATGCTTGCCAAGCTCTCTGCTATATATGCAGTCATGCCACCATGTAGAACTCCAAATGGCTGCAAATTGGAATCCCACTTGAATCTAAGATGATGAGCTGCCAATAATTGCAGGCTTGAAAGCAAAAAGAATGAGCAACCATGGCAATCCAACTCCAGCATCAAATTTCCTCAAACCTCAAAAACATCCACTCAACAGTTACTGCATTGACATTTCCAATAACAGCATCAAAGCTTATTCAAGTGCCTGAAAGCACATGGAGTTGAGAAATACAGCAGAACACATAGCTCAGCAAAATAGGTTGACTCACACCTTCTTCCTATTCTAGAAACCCTTTGACAAATGTGAGCACATCGTGAAGGACTAGTCTTCGTTGATTGGAACCAGCTTTGTCTCCAAATTCCGGAAGATTAGTAATTGAAACAGACATAGTTATGAACCTAAAGCATTGCAGTACTAAAATCCGAGCACCAAAATATGTGATGCTTGTCAAAGAAGGGGACCGGCAAAGAAGCTGGCGACATCTGTACGGATGAGGTAGCTGCTTCAAGTAGCGGAAACTGAGAGCCTGGCTGGAGAAAAAAAGTTTTACAAGCCAAACAGGAAGAAGAGCTTTAGTAAGGAACGCACCTGCCCAGATTTTGTGGAGACGATGAACCAGCCACTCATCTCGGATTTCGATACCACTTGCATTTGGAAATTGATGAAGTTGAGAACTTCGAAACCCGTAATTGCTTGCGTGCTGTTCTCGTTCTCGTCGCCTGCCCTAGATACTTCTGGCTCTTCGACTACCTGATCGATAGCATCCTGAGACAACATTGTCGCCACGATCTTCTTCTTCTTCGCTCAAGATTAAGGTGCAAGTAAATCTCCGATATTCACTTGATCTTCGCCCCTATCAGAAATTATTGATCCCGCTCTGGATCGCACTTGTAAATCAACCCGGCCCCTGCCCCTCAAATTACGAAGCAGGCCAAGAACTCAGTCTCTCGAGCACTTCACAAAAAACTGCTTCTTCTTCGTGACTGAAGCAAAAAGAAACACCAAAACCACATACGTCGCATCCGCCAGTTCGGCCAATGAAAGAATCACACAGCCAGCCCCCGAATCTTTCTCGCCGCGAGACCAAGCGAAATGGGAAAGAAACACGATGCCAGAACAAAGACAACACGGAACTGGTGCCAGTCCAACATCGAAACCTCCGGCAGAAGCAAGCAAGCGAGATAACTAACCATTAAGTGCTGCAACAAGAACATTAATAACCATTCCAAAACCAACCTAAAAATCCGCTAAGCAGAAAAAACTTCATGACCCTTACTTTCCACCTACATAAGTAGCCGTAAACAGTACGGAGAGAGCGGCGAGCTTTTCTAATCATTCACACTACGCGAATGCAGGTGGTCTATCAGAGACAGCAAATTCTAGCAACAACAACACAGGACCGATGCATGACATTGACGATGAAGACGACGTGCCCGGTGGGTGGGTCAAACTCGATCGGCAAACAATCAGTCAAGTCTTGGCTCTCAACAGTCAATCGAAAAAACCCAACCCCACACACCGTACAGTACCTCTGCATGCATAAAATGATAATGTGGTTTTTTTTTTTCATTTTTACCTTTTTGAAAACAATGAACATCTTACTCCTTTTTGAGGAAAATGAGACCTACTTTATACCACGAGTCTAGGCCAAGGTTCAACTCAAATCAGCCATTCCTATTGGTGCAAAAGTTGAATTCAGCCCCAAGGGTTTTACACTAGGAGTCAAGGGTGAAATTGAAAAAATCTTTTCAGTCTGCCCCAAGTTACTAATAAATTAATGGTGAACTTTATGGCCTTGTGTTGGCACCAAGGCTATAAAAGGATACCAACGAATTTGGGCTCCCAATTTGCAACCCTTGGGGCTAATGTTCTAACATTCATTGTTATCGTCAATGTTCTAGCATTTTTTTTTTGGTAGCTTGGGGTCAAACAACAACCCAAAAATGCTCAAAGTTGGCCTAAGTTCTTTCCAGCCCTGACTCCTAGTCTAGAGCGGGCCTGATCTTGCCCTGGGTCGAAAATATGTATATGAGTAAAAACATGGAAATTGCCAAGGAAAATGTTGTTTTATCTAGCAATGAATGTTGTAAGCAATAGTGATAATTTTGGTTTTATTTTGCAACGTATCAATGCATCGCATCATCAAACGTCATGTTATTCCAAACATCACATGCTGCAATGACTAGGGTAATGTCTAACTTTGAGAAATGATTTTTTAATTATTTATATTGTATTGCAAATATTCATCTAACTTAAACTAAGAACATATTGAAGCTCACAATTAAATTCTTAATGTAGAACTACTTCCATTACTTTTGATTGACATCACTTCCATAACCACATCCTAATTAGTAAAACATTCCTTACACCTTATCTCCTATTTCCTTCACAACTATCAGAACTAATGGACACATCTTACAATCACACATGTTATGTTATAGGTAGTTCACATACATACATTGTGAAGCATAAAATAAATATTCATTCATAGTAGTCCTAAACTTACAAAAGATCAAGAAATTTTTTATGTTCTATTTTTATTGTCTATAATCACTTACAACTATTTTCAGCTATCCCTTTTTATTGATAATTATGACAATCGGCTATTCATAACATTCAGTAATCTAAGTTGGTTAGTCATTAGATTTGATAAGGGAGGATTCGGTTAATTTTTATTTTCTGCTATCCTATTGTTTAGTTATCTTTTGAATCTCTATATACTAAATTTGGTTAGTTTTTTTTCTTAACATTATTCCCTCTTAAGATTGTAGTATCTATTTATTTTTGATTGGATTAGTTATTGGTTTTCCTTTGGAGTTGTTTGTTGGGGTGTCATAGTCATGAAATTTATCTTCATTTTCTTCTAAATATGGTGAAATTTCTTTAGAAATTGTTGTGTCATTCATCAATTTTCGATAATGCCTTTCTGCTTCTACTTCCAATGGGTGAGGAAGACATCACTAATATTGTCACAAGGTGACCCTCCTAGTTCTCAAATGCAATTGCTTCAACAAATGACCCATGCAAAGAGTACTTGCAAGTAATTTATAGGGATCTTTTCTAAGATGTTCTTGAACATATCCAAAATTGGGACTTGGGGTATGGTATTATACTGCCTCCAAATTGATGCCATTATTTTTGAAATTTCTACCTTTATAGGTGAAGTTGTAGGCACTAAACTATGAGTTTGTCCCACATGTGATTTTCATTCTTCACATGCACTTCAATGCAAATTGGTATTTCTTCAATTCACACCATATGAAAGTTCTATT
>Ga0209611_10004658_pt1 | contig 23362 bp, 11 predicted proteins | sample S1TSphgellanicum_3_FD_187693 | JGI IMG/M metagenome (GOLD analysis project Ga0209611, IMG submission 187693) | Host-associated microbial communities from peat moss isolated from Minnesota, USA - S1T2_Fc - Sphagnum magellanicum MG (SPAdes) (version 2) | ecosystem: Host-associated > Plants > Peat... | reverse complement strand
GAGACTAGGGCCAAGAAGTAAAGGGTTGTTTAACATGTAATATGTTTCATAAGTGACAAAATGAATTACAAAATATTGTGATATTATAAAAAGTTGAATTTTACGCCTCTTGTAAACCTTGATTGGATGCCACCAAGTTGTTGGAGACTAGGGCCAAGAAGTAAAAGGTTGTTTAACATGTAATATGTTTCATAAGTGACAAAATGAATTACAAAAAAAAAACAATAGACAAGGAAAACACTTTACCTAAAATTGCACCAAAAGTAAACAAATTAACAAGAAAAAACATGGTTCCTACCCTAACCCAATGAAAAAGATGGACAAATGAAGCATTGGAAGAAACAATGGATGTAATGGAAATAGGTCAAATCTTTTTGAAGAAAATAAGCAAGTTTTAACACGTACCACTAACTTCACTTTCAAATCATTTGGATGGCATAACAAGGTTGAGGAAAGTGGGCTTAAGATATGTGTTAACAAACAAAGATAAAATAATTGTAGCTTAGGTTTTGGGTATGCAAGATTGTGGATTTTCCATTACCTTGCAACAACTAAAGATAATGGTGGTAAAACTCATAACTTAAACTAGACCTATCCCCTTCAAAGATGGATTGCTTGGAAATAGCTAATGGTATTGGTTTAAATGCCAACATCCATAACTCACTCAAGTTGGACTCATTAGCACCTTGTTGTTGGGCACAACCCTTGCTTGGTTCCCACCTTTGTTGGAACATCAATCACCTTTGCTTAATGATTTTGAAACATTTATTAAAAAGTTCTATGGCATTTTTGGAGATTCAGACAAAGAACACACGTCTAAGATCAAAATAAATATTTTTGTCAAAGATAGTGTTCAATTGCGGTATATACATTGAAGTTCAAATAGTTGGTTTGCATCATTGGGTGATGCAACACTCATAAGCTAATTCCAATTTGGGTTATGAGGTGATGTGAAGGACTTGCTACTCACCTTGCCAAACCTTTCAACATTAAATTTTAGGCCATTGCACAAATTATTTGATGTGACAACAAGCTTTTTGAACGTCAGCAAGAAAAGCGCCATGAACCCACATCAACAACACAAAGGAGTTTTGCACCACCGGTAACACAAAAAAAATTCCATTTGCAATGCCAACCTAGCCTTCAATAACCTCATCAAAAGACGACCCCATGCATATTGATAAGACAAGATTCAAGCCTTTCACATAGTAAGAGAAACAACATCGACATACAAATAACCTTTATTTATATTGTGGAAAACTAAGTCATGTTACTCATGAATGTTCAAAAAAACATGGACCACATGCAACACATGTCATTTCTGTTAGTAATCCACAATTAGAAAAGTCAGAAAACGAACATGTCTAATCTCAATACGGACTATGAGGCTGGATGTTGATGCATCATGTAATGAGAATGGTCTTAGCTTATTTTTAGACCCAACACCATGTTTTTTGATACCGATCATTGTCAAATGTAATAAGCTTATGACTACGGAGGCCTAAGAACGTCTTGATTCTAGCACATGAACATGTCTTATGGACAAAGAATTAGTGTGACAATACAAGTTGGCTTTAGTGGAAAAAAACATTCCAATGCCGGTTGAGGTCATTAATGGTCGGAATCTTTCATCATGACCAGTCAAACATGAAACCGAACCATTAGATGTTACCATTGATTCCCATACCAGTAAGGTTATTTTTAATTTCATTTCATCTCTAAGAATCATGTCATCATTAGATTGTTTTAGCTTGTTTTACACAATCCATGAATGGATTGGCATGGTCTTCATTTTGAAACACCATAACATAAAGCCTTGGAATGTGAAACCCTCGTTAAAAGCATGGAAAATTTGAAGTAGAAGGAAAACCTAGATGGCACAAGATGGCCTAGGTGCCCCAAGCCTTTATTTGTTGGAGCAAAAGCTTTCGTGAAGGTTGCCAAAAAAGGAAATGCATTCTTGATTTATGCTCTTCCCTTACCAAATGATGGCCACGTCCACATGAAATTCCTTCCCAATACCAAGAATTCGAGGATGTGTTTGAAAAGATAAATGTGGGCACCTTGCCCAATCATCAACCATATGATTGCACCATTGATCTTGTGGAAGGAGCACAACCTCCATTTGGACCCATCTATAATTTGTCACAAAATGAACTTGCAACATTTCATGAATACTTCAATGAAAACCTCGAAAAATGGTTCATTTGACATTCAAAATTTCTAATTGATGCCTTTATCTTCTTCTTTTTTTAAATGGTTTTTTGCAAATGTGTGTTAATTATTGTGGACTTGATCGACTCACATCAAGAATCAATACCCTTTGCCCTTGATCTTAACGTTGTTGGACCAACTCAATCATGCCAAAGTGTACACCAAGATTGATATATGTGAAACATACAACTTGGTGCACATTTGAGAAGGTGATGAATGGAAAACAACATACAAAACCCGTTATGACCATTTTGAATATGTTGTGATGCCATTTGGCCTTATTAACGTGCTTGCTATTTTGCAACATCTAACGAATGATGTCTTTCATGAATACTTGGATGATTTCATGGTTTGTTACATTGATCACATCCTCATTTTCTCAAAGAACATGGAGGACCATGAACACCATGTATGTTTGGTTTTGGAGAAATTTCAGGAGGTAAGATTTTATGCCAAATTGGAAATGTGTGAATTCCATCAATTTGAAATGAAATTTTTAGGTTACATCATTTCTGGATATGATATTCACATGGATCTTTGTAAATTTTAGACCATTATTGATTGGGCTATTCCAACTTCTATTTAGGATGTTTAATATATATTTTTGATTTGCCAATTTTTATCAATGTTTCATTGCCCACTATTTTTCAATAGTGGCCCCTCTTACACGGGTGACTAGGAAGGATCAACATTTTTCTTAGGGAATTGAAGATAAAAATGCATTTCAATTTTTGAAGGCACAACTACCCCACTCATGATTCATGCAAACCCTTCCAAACCTTTTGCTAAAACAGATATTTTTTACTTTGTAATAGGCATCATACTCTCACAACATGGAGAAGATAATCTTTTTCATCTTGTCGACTTCCATTTTCAAAAGTTTTCTCTTGCAAAGATTAATTATGTGAGATTCATGATAAGGAACTTCTAACCATCATGGATGCCTTTGAGGAGCGGCATCATTTACTTGAAAAAATTCAACATGAAATCACTATATATTCATACCACAAAAATTTATAATATTTCATGACAATTTGTGTTTTGAATCAATGCCAAGCTCAATGAGCATTCTATTTGTTTTGATTCCAATTTGTCATCACATATCGCCCTAGGCACCAATAAGGGAAAGTTGATGCATTGTTTCATCGTTCGTGTTTTGTGCCTAAGGAAATAGATGCAACCTACTAGTAACAATGTGATGTCATTTTCAAGCTTGAACATTTTTGACTTCAAGCATTATCGGTAATTCCTAATGACACAACCCTTCTTTATCAAATTCGTGAAGATTTGAAGAAAAACCCTCTTGGTATTGGCATCCAAGGCCAATTAAGGATTTACCATCAAATCCAAGATTTTTTTAATGATCATGTTACGTTTGAGTTTTAAAATGGTTTATTTTATCATGATGATATTTTGTATGTTCATGATGGCCCTACACGATTTCAAGTTTTCTAGGCTAAACATGATGCTTTGGTTGCAGGCCATTTTGGATTAGCAAGACCATGGAGTTAATGTCTTGAGATTATTGGTGGCCATAGCTTTGGAAGTATGTGAAGGAGTTTCTTGGATCTTGTGATGTTTGTGTTCAAACAAAGAATCTGCATCATTGTTCTCATGGTCTCCTTCAAACATTATTGATCCCTACATCCCCATGGTCTCCAATTTCCATGGACTTCATCACAAACCTCCCACCTTGTAGTTCTTATGACTCCATCTCGGTGGTGGTGGATTATTTGATGAAGATGGCTCATTTCATTTAATGTACCAAAATAATTACTAACAAAGGAATAACCATGTTAGTCCTTGATCATGTTTTTCAATATCATGGTCTTCTTGAAGATATCATTTCTTATCGTGGGCCTTAATTTGCATCTAAGTTCTGGAATCAATTATTTGAACTTTTAAGTGTGAAAATGAAGTTGTCATCAACTTTTTACCCCTAAATGGATGGGCAAACAAAACAAGTCAATAAAGTCTTGAAGTAATATTTATGGTGCACAACCAATTATCATCAAGATGATTGGTCAAAACTTTTAGCCATGGCAAAGTTTGCTTGCAATAACACAATGCATTCATCAACCCAGCAAACATTTTTTTTTTTGCAAATCATGGTTTAGACCCCAAGTTTGACATTCAAGGTGTGCACAAAGTCATGAATCCAACAACTATAGGTTGAACCATGTGGTTAATGGATGTTCAAACTCAACTTGTATTTAACCTTAAAGAAGCGCAAAGGTGATATGAGAAGAATGTTGATGAACATCGAAAGGAATGTAACCTAGCTTCAAAATCGAGGACCAAGTTTGGCTTCAATGACAACATATCAAGACAACAAGGCCATTAGAAAAAGTTGGATAATCAGAAGCTAGGTCCATTCCTCATTGTGAAACCAATTAATGTCATGGCTTTCCAACTCAAACTTCCAAATTCTATGAGATTCCATCTTGTGTTTCACATTTCCTTGTTGCAACCTTACCATGCATCTACCATTCCAAGGTAGTTGCACACTATTCATCACCATTGTCATCATCCACCTCCAAATCATCATTGTGTTTCTACTTTTTTGTAGGTCCTGAGTCTAATCTAGCTTCTCCACCTCCTTCTAAAGACTACACGTTAACAAGTTCTAAAGATTCATCACAACCATCTTCCTTATTAGATGTACTATGAAACCTTGTGTCATCTTGTCCAAGTTCTAAAATTTCCAATGAATCAAGGTTTGACTCCAATTATAATTCCTTCCTTGCAATACTAGGTTTTGTTGCTACTACTTTAGTACTTGAGGATGCACCAAAAGGTGTATACTACCCACACTAGGACTCACATTGGGTGTTCCAAATATCACATTAGGAGGGACAAGCATAGTGGTTGCAGCTTTGAAAATTGATGGTTGCATTCCTGACACAAAATATGAACAAAGTTAAACCTACTACCCATGCTACAAGCAAAGAAGTTCATGAATAAGGTGAAATTGATATTAATGTACAATGATTTAAAATATGGGTATTTAGTCACCCCTAAATAGAATTGTAAAAACTTTCTTAGAGGTACATATTAGACCTCTACAACAAGATTATTAAAAGACAATGTTAAATGAAATTATACATGGACAACAATATATGTACACAATAGTTTAGGAAGAACAACATAAGAAGGAATTAACTGGATTGGCAATTAAGGAAACAACTTTCACAAAAGAAATAAAAAGCTAAAAACACATTAAAAAAATTCCAACCAAGCCATAAAGATTGAAGAGCCAAACTTGGAGATTATTGTAGTTCAATATGTAATTACTTGGTGTTGTTGTATGATCGATTTGTAGGCCAAGAAGTGATTGAGCTCGTAGAAGTTTTGGATGATGTTGTGAATGGTATGCAAAAATGGCATATTGAATAAACCAAAGGATACCAAAACAATAGAATTGAACTATTGGAGACATTATGTCTAAAGGAAGAGGATGAACAATTAGATGAAGAAGTAGAGATTTTAAAGGTAAGGCGTACACTTGTGTTATTGTTAGTAGAAACGATTCCCCACACAACATGAGTTGAAAAAACAATAAATCCACCGATGGAATTAGTAGATGAACAAGCAACAACGATAGTTGTTGTGGAAAATACCTCTTTAGTAGTCCACCAAGAGAAGGTGTTGGTTGACCTAAAACCACTACGTCCAAATATGTTGGACCTAGGAGAGGAGTAACTTGTAATGAACAATCATGATGACATGGTTTTTGAAGAAAGTGAACAAGGCATAATGGTAACTGGAAAAGGATGTAGTCATAAGGAAACATTCATGGAGCATGAAAAAGTCAAACCTTCACAAGTGGAAATCCCAATTGTGCAAACCATAACTCTAGAAAAAACATGTGTAAAACATTGGATCTTCCAAGAAATAATGAAAAGAAGACAAATCCGTAGTCTAAATTCACCAAGAATGGGTGTTCCCTTGTTGGCATAACAAATTCAATTAGACATTGCAACTTTCAATGACTTATTACACATTCTCATGGAGGTCAAGTACATGCTACCTACATTTCCAAACCCAAAAAGTTATTATATTGTATATTGGTTGCAAACTTGTTTGTGAATAGGTTTGACACCACCCATGATTAAAGTGAGAGTCACAAAAAAGGAATTTTTCACTATGCAAGTAATTAATGGCTTGGAATTCAAAAAGTACTCGAAGTACAACCTCCTCTAGGGGTACATCATTTATAATGAACCCAAAGGTTATGTAAGCTTATAAGGAGAAATTGGGTGTTTAAAAGTGTATGCATTACAATATTATTGTTGTTTAAAGGTTGCTTACCAGCATTACCATGATTGAATGCAAATAATGCAATTGGGAGCTCTAATTTTCACCATGCAATTTCCCAATTGGCCAAGATTAAATGTTGTGGATTATGCCCGAAAATGACCAAATTAGTGGAAAGTAATAATGTAAATTTACCAAGAATTGGCACAAATGAAGAAATTGGGTATTGACTTGCCATTAATTGTTTAAAGGTATGGGCCAATCGAGAAGGGATGCGCAATGGGCATTTGGGTAATGATCCTCTCAACTTGATTATTCCCATTCATCATATGTGTCATTGGGCATTCAAACATAAGTGGCCCAAAGTGAGTCAGAGTACATTACTAGATGTGTTTACCTCGCCCACTAGAGCCCAAACAAAGAAGAAAATACATCTATGAGGAACCATTGACCTTCACCAATGATGATGAGTCATCCTTGGATATTGAAATTGAAAACTACCTACTTATAGGTGAAGAAATATCACGAACCAACTTAGAAGATGAGGAGTTGGCACCTAACAACAACAAAAAAAAGAAATTAAGGACACCTACATTACTACAGAAAAACATGTAGTCAAAATGTCCACAAAAAACATGATTGGTCAAATTTCTACCCAATATATATATTAGATTACTACCCTCTTTTTTTTTTGTGTAGGTAGGTCTATGTAGGAAGGTAGGTAAGTTGTAATAAGTTTAGGTAAGTCATAAAAAGGCAAGTAGGTAGGTGGTAGCTTAGCCTACCTAACCTAGCTTCCATGCCCTAACCTTTTAAACATGTATATAGGTTACAAGTATTAAGAATTGAACCCTCACTTCCCCAATGATAAACCAAGTCTTTACCAATGGACTACACCTTCCAAAGTTGACAAAACTTATCAAATGTTTTATCTCATTTGTTTATTTCAATCATTATTTATGTAGGTAAGTAAGCAAGGTAAGTAATTAGTAGGTAGGTTGCATGATGTTTGGTAGGTAGAAGGGTAGGTAAGCAAATAGCTTATAGTCCATAGGAAATACATAGCTAAATAGGCAAGTGGGTAGGTAGGTAGGGATTTTAGATGGTAGCTAGATGGGAAATAGGAGGTTGGTGGATACATAAGGATGTAGGATGGTAGGTGGATAAGTAGATAGGTACTTGTAAATAGGTAGGTAAGGGTGTAAAATGGTAAGAGGGAAATAGGAGGTAGGTAGGTAGGTAGGGTTGTATGATGGTAGGTGGGAAATAAGAAGTAGGTAAGTAGGTAGGGTTTTATGATGGTAGGTTGGAAGTAAGAGTTAAGTAAGTAAGGTTTTAATACGGTAAGTGGGAAGTAGGAGGTAGGTAAATAGGTAGATAAATAAGTAAATACGTAAGGATGTAGGATGATAGGTGGGAAATAAGAGGTAAGTAGATAGGTAAATAAGTAAATAGGCAAGGATGAAAGATGGTAGGTGGGAAGTATGAAGTAGGTAGGTAGGCATGTAGGATGGTAGGTGGGAAGTATGAGGTAGGTAATTAAGTAGGTAGGTAAGTTTGTAAGATGGTAAGTGGGTAGGTATGTAAGTAGGCCTGCATTATTGTTTTGTTTAGTTAGTAGTTATCTTTACCAATTAAAAATCATAGGATGTCCCATTTGACTAGAACACCATTGTCCAACTTAAGTAAATGTTCCAATTGACTAAAAGCCATTAATCATTTTGACAAAGGTGGTCATTTTTTTGTTCAACTTGGCTAGATGTTCAATTTGACATATAATCAAATAGGTCACTTTAGTCAAGTTTACCAGTAAAAAATACACATGTCATTCAAACATCAGGCCTATAGTCAAAATGTATATGTCCACTAATAAAAATGACTTGTTAATAAACATTGACCTTTTGAAAAACTATGAATTGTAATAATGTTAACCAATCTTCAATGCCATCACCAATTTGCAACAAGTTGAACTTTAATTAATTAGATCACTCCACTTGTTCCTCCTAGACCAACTTATGAAACATTCCAATATGCAACACAAAACAACTAACATCAAAGGTGATAAATTGTATGAAGACATGACAGTTGTAAGAGGGGGATAATGTTAAGGAAAGGAATTAGCCATTAAGAAAAATAGAACAATGCATAGGCAAGTACATTGAAACCTAGCAAGGTCTAAACACGTACTTAACATGTACATTTAGTATCTAATAACTTTGCAAACTGATCATGATTCATTTGGAAGTTCTAACTTGTTATTTGTGGTCATGATTAGAAATGAATGGTTGCATTTTTTGTAGACACAATGCCAAGATGTGCTCAATGTGATAAAGGAAATGTATGGGCATGAAACACTTACCATGATTCTTATTCGCCACAAGTTTTCCCTCTTTCACAAAAACATTCATAATTTTCTTTCATGGGTCTCTAATGCTTATGAGATGAAGGCTCAGCACTTATGTCTTGTGTTGGGACACATTATCCCCTATTTCCTTTTAGTGATCTCATTTTTAGATACTAGCTGACAAAATGTTAGCCAACTAGATGCAAGTCAGTTATATGCAAGTTGGCTATATGTAAGCCAATTTGTAAACATGCCAAGTAATGAAGGGCATTTGGCTATTGATACGGTGTAAGTTGAATAAAAGAAAGTGGCAAAAATGGTGTAGTCAATTAGTAGGTAGTTAGAATGGTTACAGAAGTTGTTTAAACATAACCATTTAAGGTATGTATGTAAGGATTAGAGGAAGACTAAGGGGGGGTTGGCGAAGAAGATTTTATAGAGTCACTAATGATGTTTTCTTGTATTTATGTCTAATGAAGGCAAAACTTCAATTTTTGAAAAAATGATTATTGTGCCATGCATTGAAATATATAAGGTGAAATTATCAAATGTGGAGGGAATTTGGATGGGGGCTTTATATAAATTTTGTAAAGGAAGGTTAACAATAATGTAAGCTTGCATGAGTAAGTCTTAACCTTTGGGTACGTGGTATTTAGAGGTATGTAAGGGACAAAAACCCAATAGCTATATAGTAAGGAGAGAATATTTAGAAAAAAATAGTTAACATGGACCTCCATTCCTTTGGGGAGGCATAACTTTTGCATTTCTCAACCAAATCACTTGATTTTTGTGGGTATGGATCTGCCAAAGGTGAGGCACAAATTATTTTTGGATATTATGCCTCCAAAACCTTCATAGTGCGCAATTTTTTCTAGAGTCTTTATGTGTTTGGTGACTAACTTAACTACTTAATTTTTTTAATGGAAAATATATTTGGAAACCATCCAAAGGATAGCCTAATTATGTTTTGAATTAAATTTTTCTTTTTTTTGTAATTGCATTTAGGGCAACTAAACTTCCAAGAAAACACAACTCAAGATTTGAAGTTTCAATATTAAAGGGATTAGATGTTTAAATCATGATTGAAGTTTTGAGACAAATAATTAGAACATAGACCTCTTGAATAATCATGGTGCCTAATTGCAAAAAAGATGAATACCAAGTAGGTTGTCTTGTTTATGTATGTTGTTCTGAAAACTTAAAGGGGAAGTTGAAGATTTGTCATAAATTGAATGGATTAAAAAAATTCCTAGTCTCAACCATACTTACCCTTAACTTCAACGCCCATCTATTAAAAAGCTGATATTGTTATATACATTAACATATCATTTGCGCAAGTTTTCATCTCAAATGCCCAACATGTACAACCAATAGATAGCCCACAATTTTCACCATATTTATTTGAACAATTCATTTAGTTTCAAAGCCTTCATTTTGGCATTGGTTGCTTTCACATTAAAGCCTAGGGTGGCAAATTATGTCATTCTTTTGACCATATTAGATGACACATTTCAAGATTCCACATGGTATTTAAACATGACATGAAACTTATTACAAAACCCTTCAACTATTTGCAAAGACTTTGCATGTGAAATAAAGTTGCATGGGGAGTAGAGGCCCACTCCATTGTAATTGCATTCCAAGCACTTAGTAAAAAAAATGTGACCCATTCCACTGGTAGGCAATAGTGGGAATTTTTTATTTTAAAAATAATTACAATTAAATGCATGCCAATGGTATTTCTAGAGTGGTCCACTAGGAGACCATTGGACATAATGTCTAGTGGTGTTGTAATGATTTATGTTGGGGTTGGATGTACTCCACTCAAATAAATTTGAATGGAGTTGTTATAGCGGAAAACGACATGATCTACTATAGTGTGGAGACATGAATTTTGGGTACCCCAAGCATATCCATGTTGGCACAAGTAATATATGAATCCTTATAAGTTGTGGTTTTAATTTCAAATATGATCAAAATAAACCCATTACCATTAACATAATTTTCATGAAATTATTATGGGTGTGATTTAAAATAATGATACATAGTTCTTTAATGTTATATTTGTTATATAATGAACAAGTCAAAATTATATTATGACATGTGAAATTAAACTGAAGCTAAACCTTACACACTTTTTTTGAACCTTTATTAGTTTTTAATTTAACATTAATAATACATGATGTGAATATATAAAATGAAGTAAATCTTACACCAAAAATATTATTCTAATTTAGTAAGTTAAAACTAATTAATGGCATAACATACGTGTACGAAATGTGGAACTATGTTGTTAATTATAAGTCCCACATATGTTACATACCAATGTTTCCATGGAATAATTTTAAACATGTTTAACCCCAGAATATACAAAATATCAACCCACAAACCTCACATTCTATTTACATATTTATACCATTTTCATTTTTTATGTATAAACCAAATCTTAAGTTCAAACTTCAAACACATCAATCTATAATCCATTTTTATTTTAACATGTGGAGTTATTAATGGTTATACTTTAGAATTTGATCCCACATTTTTCATGCAATAGTTTACTTCTCAGAACTATAATTAATATGTACAATTCAAGGTTTTCCACCTTCATGCCATTATTATTTTGTAAAGAAAATGCAATATTTTTTGTTAGTCTTATTTGTTAGTTACAATTGAATGTTATTTTGTTTTGAATGCACATATAGGTGCTAATAAAAAGGTATTTCATTTTTTTTTAAAACAAGTTTTGTGCCTAAAAAACAAAATTGGTTGAAAAAAGTCATATTTTTAGATTGTAGAAAATAGTCTAAAAACCTTAAATATTTGTTTAAAACCCTAGAAGCAAGCTAAACAACTATATTATGAAATGATTATGTGTGTATATTGGAATGAATTAAAATTACAATTATAATATTTTTATTGGATACTAGTTTTGCTCACCATAATGGATCAAATATATGTTAACGATTATTTATTTATTTATTTATTTATTTGAAAAAAAATGGTAAACCCAACTTAAAAAGTTGTTGGCACCTTCAAATCAAGCTCATTGGCAAAGGGTCAGCAAGAATTTCATTTGTGCTCTAGTAGGTATTGTGAAATGAACACTATGAGTAAAAATGAATGGTTTAGCATGTGCATAATCTTGGGTGCTTTCATCTCAATGTTAAAAACCCAACCTAACACGTGTTTTGACAATTTAAAAAATCGAAGTTCCAAAACACAAAATAATCTAACTTTCTATAAAATATAAAGGTGAATTAATATATTTTTGTGTGATTAAATTATTTTAAATCATAAGCTCCACATCATTATATGTACTCATACCAAATTTCAAGTTCATCTATGAAATTTACAATTCCTTATTTTTCTTTTAATATATTTATGTGTAGTGAAATGGTTGTCTTGAAAAAAAATTCAAGGTATCATTTTAAAAATTAAATAAGTGAAATAGTTTTTATTCTAGAGTTCTTTGTATCAAAAGTGCTATATACAAGAGTAAAATTGCATTCCAAGTAAAAACATATGGGTCCAAAGTTTCAACTAGGTTGCTAATTCTAAGTCCCACATATGTTACATATTATTGTTTCCATGGAGAAACTTAAAGTATGCTACCCCAAACTCTACAAAACATCAACCTACAAACCTTACACTCTATTTACATTCTTATATCATTTTCATTTTTGAAGCATAAACCAAAATTTTAAGTTCAAGTGTCAAACATGTTTGTAATCCATTTTACAATTATACTTTAGAACTTGATACCACATTTTTCATGCAATAGTTGATTGTTCATAACTAGAACTAATATTTACAATTCAAATGTTTTCTACGTTTAAGCCATTTACTATTTTGTAACAAAAAATCAAGATCTTTTGTTAGTCTTTGTTGTTAGTTACAATTGAACTTTATTTTGTTTTGAATGCACATATAAGTGCTAATAAGTGAAGGTATTGCAATTAAAAACAAAATTGTGCCTTCCAAATAAAATATATTGGAAAAAGTAATATTTTTGGATTGTAGAAAATGGTTTTAAAACCTTAGATGCCATCTAGGCAACTATATTATAAAATGATTGTGTGTGTATATTGGCAAAGGGAATATTATGTGTTAAACATTCTAGACTACCTACATAAAACAAAAATTTGAGAGGGTATTAAATGAGGGAATTTTTTTCCCCCCACCCTATTATTACTTAATTTTGTCATATGCACATATTTTAGTTTCCCTATATTTTTTATTATTATCCAATTTAATACCCTATATTCATTTAAATTTTTAGTTTAGGAAGCTTAGAAAATAAATGAAGATTTTTCTTTTAAAAGGGGATGACTTGCACATTGAATTGGGACATGGAAACGTAATTGCCTAAATACCTTTTAGGAAGTCATCTCACTATGGTAGGATTGCAATTGGTCAATATTGCAATTTTCATTACAACTTAAAGATATGAAATTATAAGATTAGACAACAATATGTCAATATAATTTGTAATTTGAGATATGAATATTGTCCAATGCAAGTTCAATCCTTAGTTAACTCCTAATACACAAATGGAAAATAAGAACTAGAACAAGAGACCTAACTTGAAAACAATTCCTATGATATTGCAATGTAACATGTTTAAAAACTCACATAATCATGATTAAATATAAATTAATTGCTTTTAACCCATTATACATGAGGGGTCTAGCAAGTTTGTTACAATGCTATTAATTTTGCACTTCATTTTGTTGTTGTTGATGATTCATTGTGATTCAAAACCACTATCTCATAGACCCTACACTATGAAATATTTCATAAAGATATATGAATTTGATACTCAATTGTTTAGGAAACTAAATAGTACACTGAATGAAAAATGAAAATGAGAGATAGACATGAATCAAAATAAAATTATCATTCTAAGACAAAGTTGAACAAACTTGCTTTCCAAAGGAGGAATTAGCAATAAAACAAAATCAAATAAAACTTCGATTGATAATAGGTAAAAGATGCAATATTTAACATACAAATGGAAAACAATACATGAGATCTTGATACAAGCTCACTTGTAATCTACTAATTGAACCTACTAACAATTAATATATAAATATTATATATAGGATTACTGTATTATTTATTTTATTTCTATTTAAAAATAAGAATAAACATATTACAAATTATAAATTTTACCCAAAAAAAAATATACACGACCTTATTTTTTTACTCACATATTTTATAAATTCAAAAAAAATTGAACCAAGGTTAGTTCAATATTAAACCAATTCTATATAATGAAAATAATGATGTATGTCTATTTGTATTGTTCATATCTCCCTATTCAAGCCTACTCACCAAGATGGAGATGAAAGGACAAATTGACATGTGCCTTTTCATGTCTATGTTATGTAGTATATTAAAATAATGTAATAATATATCTCTTTCAAGCCTATTTACTTAACCCCTTTTTGGGCATATACATGGACATGAAAAGATGTCACATAAATAATGATGAACTATAGAGAACCATATGGGACCATAAGAGGGGGGGGTGGGAGGGGGTTTGGAAAAAGGGAGAAAGACAGGCAAAGGCAATTTCACTCATTTAACTAATAATAGAATATCAATTATATATTTCTTATAATAAAGGTGCTATATTTAAAATACTTATTTATTATTTATTTTCTGGTTGCACCCCTTCAAGGGGCCCTGTGAATGATTCTTCAAAAGAGATTCTGGTTTCACTTCCAGTTCTGGTCCACTTCTGAGCAACCCAGACCAGACCAGAACCAGAATCAGACTGGAACCAGATGTGTACCACAGTGGTTAGGTAGGGAACTGGAACCCAACAGAGAACAGTATCCTGACCACTTATCATCCATCCATCCATCCTTCATTCATTCATGGTGCAATCAAGGAGGGTTGCTGGTTCACTCTAGCCACATGTAATGTGTAGCTTCACAACCAGTGTACCACTCGTCCAAAGTGTGTAAAGTTCCACCTAACTTTGTTTTGTCTCAAGTTGTTGCCTGCAAAATGAACGATGAGCAATGCCCAAGTTACACATAGACTTTGCGGCGCCTCAGTGACCACTCAGAGTCATTGCACCAAGTGCAATGACTCTTTACATGGAAGTACCATAGTACCTTGGCAGCTTCAACACTAATCATATTATTGTCAGAAATGTTGAAAAAAGGTTCTATTTTTATTTATTTTTAAATATTTGCAAACAACAAAATTTTGTGAAAGAAAGAAAAGACTGAATCTTCAAGGATATTTCATTTTTCGAAATGAAAAAAAAATCAAAAATAAAACTAATGAATTATTGTATAGACATGTGTCAAAGTTGCCAAGGTATATGTATGAGGGTACTTTGGTTTACCATAATTCTAGGTGAAGCATTTCCCCTGCTAAATCAGGCACTTGAGATTTGTCTGGAGTCTCTACTGCATGATGGATGATTCATGCATGGCTTCGGCAGCATTTGTTTATCTTCTTCCTTTTGGAGATGTGAGGGGGAGCTCTCAGCTGGGTGCTACAGCACAGGTCAATCTGCAGCTAGCTAGCTAGCTATCCCCACACCATCAGGCAACCTCTTTGGTGTCGTGGAAGCAGCGTTGTAGTGTGCAGACAGAATGCTGCCGTGAGAGACAATGATAGACATTTCTGTTACTCATTTCTTGATTTACCTTCATTAAGCCACAAAGGTGCTGCTTGCTCTGCCTATTCATTATTATGCAGCTCAAGATGATTAGCAATTGCATGGGCTTCTTCTTCTTCTTCACAACATTTGCTGAATGACTTTGGCAAGTTTCTTGTGACACTAGTAGTTATCCATATAAAAAAGTGCCCTCGAACTTTTGTCGAAACTGGGGTTGAAATGAGATAAATCAGGACGAAACTTCATTGTATACAGGAAACAAACAGGGAATTAAACTAGTTTTCTCACTTTTAAATTTGGTCGTCATAGGAGTTTCACCCCCAATTTTTGGAGTTGCCGTACCTGCTGCTGCAGCTTCACTGCTGCTCATATTCTTCAATCAAGCTTTGTGGGAATAAGATCCTGCAAATCATCTCAACTGATGATAGCCAGTTTCATAAACAGTACCCAATTTGGCTCACTTTTTGACCACACTCAAATTGGGGTTGAAACAGCTGAACTGATGATAGCCAGTTTCATGAAATGGTACCCAATTTGGCTCACTTTATGACCACACTCAAATTGGGGTTGAAACAGCTGAACTGGTGATAGCCAGTTTCATGAAACGGTACCCAATTTGGCTCACTTTATGATGACACTCAAATTGGGGTTGAAACAGCTGAACTGGTGATAGCCAGTTTCATGAAACGGTACCCAATTTGGCTCACTTTATGACGACGCTCAAATTGGTGTTGAAACAGCTGAACTGGTGATAGCCAGTTTCATGAAACAGCACCCAATTTGGCTCACTTTATAACCACACTCAAATTGGGGTTGAAACAGCTGAACTGGTGATAGCCAGTTTCATGAAACAGTACCCAATTTGGCTCACTTTATGATGACGCTCAAATTGGGGTTGAAACAGCTGAACTGGTGATAGCCAGTTTCATGAAACAGTACCCAATTTGGCTCACTTTATGACCACACTCAAATTGGGGTTGAAACAGCTATCTCATTTTAGTATTTATCACTTGGATGATTTCATTAAGCTAACATACTTATTTATTGGACCATTGTCAAATACTACTTGCCTCAATATGGGCAACTATTATCCCATAAGTGATGAATTTAATCCAAAAAGATTTTGCAAATCCATGATTACATGGTTTCACTTAATTTTAAAACTCCATCTGTGGTTGTTGAAGCCTTAATGAAATGCACTTGGTGGGTTACTCATGTTTTGTTCACACAACACAAAACAACTAACAAAAATGAACTTGTGTTTATATTCATGTGCCTTAATGTGTTGGTAGGTTGGTACTGTTGTATCATGATTTATTTCAATTTTGTAAATAAGAAAATCAGATACAATCCCACCATTCAAATTAATGTGCAACAAGTTGGTCCCTTTTGGAACCTGGAGTGGAGGTAGGCCTAGTGCTCAATATTTTTGAAGGGTATTAGTATTTTTTTTCTTTTTTAAATGTTGGGTTCATTTTTTTATTTTATTTTTCTAACAAGTAAATTGGATGTGCAATGCATGGTCATAGTCAAGAAGGAATAAACACAATTTTATTTCAAAACCCTTTTAAATTGATGTTCAATAAATTGACAATTATTGGGTTATTTTTATTGCCAATGTAATTAAAAACTGTCCATATAATTATGATAAAATAATTCAAATGTTGTGAAAAGAAGGCAGTAAGAAAAAATCTATAGTTTGAAAATGCTTGAAATGATGCCATGTGGTGCTTTGAAATTTTAGATTGTGTTTTGAGCCCTCATGCCTACCCCCACTAAACATCTAAACCATACATTTTGTGGAATACTATTTTGGCATCAATGTCCAACAGATGTGGTGCCCATGCACTAATCTAATTACAATCGCCAATAAATAAGCCAACACTCTTTGTCATTGTTTGGAAATTTTGATTTTGATTAATTAGAATATTTAAGTACATTTGAAGAAACACCATGACAACATTGTTGTAATATGAACATGATATATCCTTGCAACATTTTTGTGGCACTCAGTTTTTCCACCTAAAGAATATCACAACATTGGCATGCCCTAAACCCCAAAACCTTTTTCTCTAAAAACCTTAAACCCTAATGGAATTTTAGGGCTTAGGGTTTTTGGTTTTTTAAGGGTTCCTTAAACCCTTAAACACTAATGGGATTTTAGGGGTTTAGGTTTGTTAATGGGTTAAAAAATTTAGTGTTGGGTTGTTCTCTCCTTTTTTATAAAAACCATCGATTCTTGTTCTTCCCAACATTTGAAAAAATTAACTCGGTTTTTTTATTAAAAAAATTAGACTTACAATAATTAATTGGGTTATCATGTTTTTTAATATTTTAATCAAGCCAATTCTCAAACAATGTGATTCTCAAAAATGTGATATTCATTAGTTTTCATATCCAGTTTTCACAATTTGGATCTCAATTTTATATTCATTAAAAAAATCTCAACTAATTTTTTGAAAAAAATACAAACAAACTTGTGTAAATAATGATGAAAATGTTACATGATTCTTTTTATAATAAATTTTATTTCAAAAATCTCATCCCTTTCAAATGTTCCTTCAAATTCTTGCAATTTGTCCTTTAACTTTGTATCAATTTCAATTAATTCCATCGGTTTACAACCAATCCTAGGATCATTGGGCCAATTTTTGTTCAAAAAATTTAATGTATCTAAATTATCCAATTGCAAATGACATCTTTTAATAATAATAAGTATTCATGTCAAAGAAAAAATCCTTTTAGTCTCAATTTGTGAACCAACAATGCTTAAGATTTGACAAGCAAGGAATCCAAATGTAAGAAACATAGATTCATGCTTCCCTCGGCATTGAAAGAAATGTTTAATATCTTTTGCATTCATTTGAAACCTTTTGAAAATGAGAAGTTCCATGTTGATAGGCTCTTTCAAAGGTTCATTTGTGTTTATTGTCATTTCAAAAATGTCCAAATTATAATCTTCATCAACGCTTGGTCAATAGTGGCATTTTCAAACAAGGGATAAAAATGATGTTAACATTTTAATAACATGAAATACAAGATTCTTCTATCATATTCTTCAATAATGGCCCTACCTTGTTTAATGCCACTAAATGAGGACACTAAATATAAGTTTTTGAACTTAGAATCCAACATCAAAGACATGATGTTATGAACCTTCTTTTTTTCATAGTCTTTTTTTTAAAATTAAAAATTACAACATCACAAATTATGATTTTTTAACATTAAAAGCTAAAAAAACCTAATTCAAGAACAACGATGGACCCCTGTTCCATAAAATTATTTTAAAAAACTAAAATTCTAGTTTCTTTTCACAATTTTAAACAAATGAGATGACAATTTTTAAAGCATCACTTCACAATCAATGTCATAAACATACACAATAAGAAAAAGGACATCAACAATGATTTGAAAAATGTGCCATGACAAAGGAGAAGGCATTCATGCAATCATTTTAACATAAATTTTTTTATTTTTGAAATTACAATGCTCCTTGGAAAAGGATAATTTTGTTAGCAAATTTACAAAAGATAAAATAATTTGTTAGAATTTAAACTAATAATTGAAACTAATTACAAAAAATACAACATATATATATTTCATTGCAACAACACATTAGATTAAAAAGTTACTTTTTTTTCATTGGAATATTCAACTTCTTTAGGGCCAAATGAAATTCAACACATTTTTGTTTCATTCAAGTGTTGATCTTTTTTAGATTTTCGGGTCATGTTATACACTTTTATAGATCTCCTTGTGTAATCTTAATAGAAACATATGTCAAATATTTACAATTTTTTTCATTTGTTGTGGCATATTAATAAGCTTTGAAAAATGCATGCCCAAAACAAGTGCCTTGATGATTTTCCTCCAAACCTAAAATGTCACAACTTAAAACTATGTTTAATGTAACAATCATTATGTTTAAGTTAGATCCCTCATATTTCACATAAACAATAATTTTTTTCTCGAGTTATATTTTTGTAATAACTCAATCAAGTTTCTGATCAAAGTCTTCCCATGTATATTTGTAGATTCAAAAAGACCAAATGTAACATGTTTTGGTTACCAATCAATTCCAAAAAGTTAATCACAAGGCAAATATCTCATGAGTACCTTTTGATATCCATAAATCAAAGCTTGTTGTTGCAAAATTACATTCTACCAAAGTTAGTAAAACATACGAATGCTTTTTTTTTTTCACCAACTCAAGGAGCATTTGTTGTGAAAATTGTTTTTTGGAAGGAAATATAAGTCTTTGACACAAATTTCAAACATAATGGTTTCATCCATAGACATTGGTAAATGATTTTTAACAATCAACAAGCCCATGTCCTCAATAAACAATTTTTGCTACATATGATCCTTTTGGAAAAAATATTTGGCAACACAAAAATTGATAATTGCATTGCCATATGAATTTGCTAGGTTATTTCTCCATTTCTCTTTTCAATGGATTGTTCATTTCCTCTTCAACATTTTTGTAATAATAAAATGGTACATATTCACTTTTTTATTAATGATATTATCTCATTTGATGTATTGTATAAGATTGGGCCTTTCCTTTCTTGAGTTTTAGGGTTACAAAACAATATTGGACTATTGTACAAAAAATACATCTCATGGTTAAAAACATTTCACATCAACGTCTTTCTTATCATTCACACCAAAAAAACCCAACATAATTTTTTTTTACCATGTGACTTCCAAATTGTTCTTTGAGCATACAATTTTATTATTTTATTACTATTATTTTCAATTTCTGGATTTTGGTTGGTTTTATTTGAATAATTGGGGTTTATTTCACATTCTTGCAAACATTTTTCTTCCATCACATCATTCACGAACACTTCACATGCATTTTCACTTATTAGATTTTCATTTCAAAAAAGTGGACCATTTTCAGTTTTCACAAAAAATGCAAGTTTGAGATGAAGAAAAAAACCAAACAATTGTATAATAAACCAAAACACTAAAACTTGCCCTACAACCTTCAATGAAAGCATTTACAAAAGGATTTATAAATTATTCAAAAATTTCCTCAAATTTTGTAACAAATATATGCAAATTGAAGATGATTATGTTTATTTTATTTATTTATAATTATTAAACAAACCAACAATAAACCTTGAAAAAAAACTTCAAAAAACTAAAAAAACCAAAAAACAAAAAGGAAAATATGACAAATATATAACAAAAAATTAAAAGACTCACATTTTTTTCCTTTGTTTCTAATCGTAAAAGAACTTCACCACCTAAACAAGGCAATGGGCAAGGGTAGAACCTCACCATGTAACACAAGGGGGAAATGGCAATGGTGAGTACTTGTTAGTGGGAAATGTACAACATGATGGACCACCAACACACCACCTACAAGGTGATGGTGATGGGGGTAGTACCTCAACAAAACACTTGTAATGAGAGTAGCAATGCAAAAAAAACATAGGGGGGAATGGTTCAGGCATGTACCTAAGAATGCAATGAACATCACCAACAATAGCATTAGTAATGTGACAAACTAAAAATAGCACCATTAACATTATTGGTGCTATTAAAAGTAAACTCAACATCAACACCAACAACATGACACAATGCAACGAACCAATAGTCATGCGACAAACCAATAGCAACATTAGCAATGTGAGAGAGCAACACAAAGGAGCAATGTGAGAATGTGAGAAAGCAACACAAAGGATGAATAGGAAAAAAAAATTCCTAATCGTGATTAGGAACAACTAACCCCAAAAGGGGTTTTATACACTTGGGTGCCACCTATCAACTAACTTAATATAATTATTAACTTGAGAACCAAGTTTGGGTTCTCTCATAGAACTAGGTAAAAATGGAAAACAATAGGCTAAAAACCATGTCAAATTGTGTTCAAAATTGCACGTTTTTATATATGCCTGTGTGGAGCCTCTTTAATGGCATGTTAATCATGGCAAGTTGTGCTTTATGATTAATATGGATGTTGAAAAATCTAAATTGAACCATTGGATCTTTTGATTTTGAATTTTGATTTGAGTAAAGCAAAGGACCTTTAAAGTTGAACATGTATTTTGTCAAACATTATTAGTTTCACAAAGGGGCCCTTGATTTTCATAATATACAAACATTTTGATGTTGAATTTTTTGGCAATAATAGGGGACTATTAGACACACATTAAAAACATTCAAAATGGAATCTATAATTTAATGTTCTTTCAATTTTTTTGAAAATCTGGCTCTATTTGATGTTTATGAATCCTTTATGACATGTGAATGGGATGAAATGTAAATGGTGTTTAAAGAAAGTTGTAATTTATAATACAAAACAAAAAACCTCAAAGTAGTTAACATGTTTTGGCATGATTTGAAATTGTGACCATTTTTCAAAATGAAACATATAAATCTAGTGCAAAATTTTACGTTTTAAAAAAATCATATTTATTTTTAAAATGATTAACAAAGAACATGTGATATATTGAGAAAACTATAATAAATAAAAGTAAATTTTTTTAAAAAAATCCTTTCTGTGAATTTTATTTTTTTTGGCAAAAAGACTATAGTCCTTTGAAACAAAATAAACAAATTGGCTCATTGATAAGTGAATGCACCCAACTAACCTGATTTTCAAAAAAATATATAGAAAATAATGAGTTCTCAATTACCCAGTTCTCATTTAGGTGAGAACCATCAGTCCAGCTCTCAAATCGTTTATTACCAAATGTGATACCATCTGGTTCTCATTGTGAGAACTAGTTTGAGAACCGAGGTCCAGCGAGAACCACCCAACAATGGTTTAAACCAGTGTTGTGCGGTTATTAGAAGCTGCTGTAGGTACCTATTGATTATCAGCTCCAGTATATACTCACTTACGTAGTAGGGGTGGGAAAAAATAAAAAACCTGAATTTGGTATAGAACCTTGGTTCTGAAAATATTCAAAAAATTGCCTTTCTAACCACTGGTTCTTTGCCAGTTCTTCCATTAAAACTGCCAGTTCTTTGATGTTTCTGAAGGGATTGGAACTGGAGGTTCTCTCATTCAGACTTTTTCTCACAAAAAAACCAGAACTGAATTGACGGGTTTTCTTTGATTCTGAAAATGTTAAAGAACCAAAACCATCAGTTATTTAAGAAATCAAATAACCACACAACACTGGTTTAAGCTTGAGGGAATAACCAATTTATTAAAACAAGGGGTGTGTCACACTATGGCCTCACCATTTACATTAAAATTTATCTTAAGGCAAAAGAAGAATTATGGAAATTCAAATACTTCACCGTGCAAAAATATAATGTTCAAAAAATAAATCCTTTAGAAGAAACCAAAATCCTTCAAGATATCATAACTCTATAACTAATCTTAAATTTCAACACAAGCCAAAATATGATGTTTCAAAACTCCTCAGATAAAAACAAATCTACTAGCCCTGGGGCGATGGCTCACTGGTATAGCCCTTCTGGGACCCTGGGGACTTGAAAGAGTTCTGGGATCAAACCCAGTGGCATGCCAGGTGAAATTCCTGCCGGGTATCTTCTATCTTCTATTGGACCTGACTTGGGGTCTTCGCCAAACAGCTTGTCAGTCGGTTCTGCTGTTGTGTGCCTTGCAAAAAGAAAAAGACCTACCACTAACTGCTTCCGTGGAGCTTACCGTACTCTATAATGAATCTAAACACAATAAATATGCACCAAGGCGTTTAAGGCCAATTAAAAAAACACTAGAAGAAAAAGAAGAAGCAGAAAAGGTGAAATTTCCGCCATGTGAACTGATGATGTGAGATCCATGATCCTGTGTCTTTTTTGGCTGCCTGAGACGTGGGAGACGTGGGTCCATTGTAGCACAATGAGGGACGTTAATGGTAATTAATTAATCATATGACTCTGCTGCTGCTTGTTTCTGACTGCCTGCTTGCTTTAACATT
>Ga0209611_10004657_pt1 | contig 23363 bp, 24 predicted proteins | sample S1TSphgellanicum_3_FD_187693 | JGI IMG/M metagenome (GOLD analysis project Ga0209611, IMG submission 187693) | Host-associated microbial communities from peat moss isolated from Minnesota, USA - S1T2_Fc - Sphagnum magellanicum MG (SPAdes) (version 2) | ecosystem: Host-associated > Plants > Peat... | reverse complement strand
TGGCCAGCAGCGCATCGCCGCGTACCTCTGCGTAGCGCGCCGCGAATGCCCCCGGCGTGGCGGCGTCGAGCGTCTTCAGGGCCTCGTCCGCCTTGCCCTGTGCCAGCTGCACGCGTGCCAGCCGCAAACGCGCGATCAGCGCCAGCTCGGCATCCTTGGTCCCGGAGAGCACTTGCTGCAGCCGGGCGGCGGCCTGGTCGAGCTGCTGGCTCTCGACCTGGATGCGTGCCACGGCGAGATTGGCCTGGTCAGCATAGGCGCTGCCGGGGAATGCCTTCACCAGTGCATCGGCCAGCTGCACCCCGCCGCCGATATCGTGGCGTTCTAAGGCGTCCATGAGCTGCTGGTAACGGCTCGCGGCCGCCAGGTCGCGCTGCTGGATGCGGTTCTGCCAGAAGTGCCAGCCGCCGAACGCGACCAGTGCAATGGCCACCCCGCCCAGGATCCAGGGACCCTGTTCGCGCAGCCAGGCGAGTACCTGCTGCCATTGCTCCTTCTCGTCCAGATAGTCTTCCAAGCGCGCTCTCCCAGATTCCCTACAGTAACGACGCGATACGCGCCGGCAGCTCGCCCAACGGGCAGTCGATCTGACCGTCCTCGCGGCGCAAAGGTTTCACCGCCGCCACGCCCCGATCCAGTTCCTCGTCCCCCAGGATCAGCGCCAGCCGCGCCCCGCTGCGATCGGCGCGCCGGAATTGCGCCTTGAAATTGCCACCGCCCAGGTTGAGCAGCACGCCGCGCCCGGGCAGCGCGTCGCGCAGCTGCTCGGCCAGGCGCAGCGCTTCGCGCCCGGCGCGCTCGCCGTTGACCACGATGTAGATTTCCGGCGCCGCGGCCGCCGGCACGCTGCCGGCCTGGGCCAGCAGGTCCACCACGCGCTCGACCCCCATCGCGAAGCCGATCGCCGGCGTCGGCTCGCCGCCCAGCTGCCCGATCAGGCCGTCGTAGCGTCCGCCCGAGCACACCGCGTCCTGCGACCCGAGGGCGTCGGTGACCCATTCGAACACCGTGCGTGAATAATAGTCGAGTCCGCGCACCAGCCGTGGATTGACTTCGTAGGCGACTCCGAGCGCGTCGAGCCCGGCGCACAGCGCCGCGAAGTGCGCGCGCGATTCCGGATCCAGGTAATCGGGCAGCTGCGGCGCGCCCTCGATAAGCGCGCGCATCGAAGGCTGCTTGCTGTCCAGGATGCGCAGCGGGTTGCCTCCCAGCCGCCGCCGGCTGTCCTCGTCGAGCTCGGCCTCGCGGGCGCTGAAATAGCGCTGCAGCTGCTCGCGGTAGGCCGCGCGCGCCTGCGGCGTTCCGAGCGAGTTGATCATCAGCCGCACGCGCGTCAGCCCGAGCATGCGCCACAGGCGCGCGGTCAGCGCGATCAGCTCGATGTCGACGTCAGGCCCGGCGAATCCCAGCGCCTCCAGGTCGAATTGATAAAACTGCCGGTAGCGGCCCTTCTGCGGCCGCTCATGCCGGAAGATCGGCCCCATGCTCCATAGCTTGTGGCGGGCGCCGCGCAACATGCCGTTGGAGATCGCGGCTCGTGCGATACCGGCAGTGACCTCCGGCCGCAGCGTCAGGCTGTCGCCGCCACGGTCCACGAAGGTATACATCTCCTTCTCGACAATATCGGTGTACTCGCCGATCGAGCGCGCGAACAGCTCGGTGTGCTCGACCAGCGGAACCCGCAGCTCCTCGTAGCCGTAGGTGTCGAAGACGCCGCGCGCCACGCGCTCCAGGTGCTGCCAGGCACCGATCTCGGCCGGCAGCACGTCGTTCATGCCGCGCACGGCGTCAATCCGGTTCATCAGGAATTCTCCTTCGGACTGGCGGCAGCGCTATGGCGTCTGCGGTACCGGCACATCGCCCAGCCGACCGGCGCTGTCGAGCTGGAAGCGCTGTGGCCGGCCGCTCGCGGCCGCCGGCCTGAGCGCCACCGGATGGCCGTCGAGTTCGACGCTGACACCGTCCGGATTACCCAGCAGCACACGCAGTGGCGCCGTGCCGCTCACCCGCCGTTCCGAGCCGGCGGAGCCGAAATCATGGAACAGCGTCGCGCCGTGGGCGTCGTAGATCTCGGTCCAGCTGTCCTGGTTGAAGTGAATCGTGAGCCGCACGCGGCTCGATGCGGGCTTCGACGCAGCATTCGCCACCGTCGTCGTGGTCGCGGCCGCGGGCGTGGTCGGCGACGCGGGCTTCGCCGCGACGGTCCCGGCACTCGCCGCCGCCGCATCAGCAGCCGGGGCCGCCTGGGCATGCGTCCCCAGCACCACATCCCTGAACGCAGACGCGGCGTCCCTGGCGCCGCCGTCTCTGGCGCCAGACTCCTTGGACATCGGCGCCGAGGGCTTCGGACCCGCCGCGCCGTCAGTGCGCGTCGCTGGCGGTTCCACCGCGGGCGGCGGTTCCGCGGCCGCGGACGGTGCTCCCGGTGCGGACGGCATCTCGCCGCTCGCCGCCGCCGGCGAAGCGCCTGCGGGAATCGCGCCCTGGGTATGGCCTGGTGCCACCCGCATCGCCCACCACACCAGCGCCACCAGCACCAGCACGATGGCGCCGATCAGCGCCACGCGTGGCGGCAGCGATATGCCGCGGGGCGCTGCATTGCCCGGCAGCGTCGTGGTGCGCCGCAGGTCCGGCTGCGGCGCAAGCTTGGCCGAAGAGGCCGCATAGGCGGCCTCGATTTCGTCCACCGGCAGGCCCACCAGTTCGGCGTAGTGACGCAGGTGACCGCGCACGAACACCGCCGCACCCAGGGTCTGGAAGCGGCCCCCCTCCAGCGCCTGCAGCGTCGCCACATCCAGGCGCAGGCGCTCCGCGACCTGCGGCAGCGTCATGCCGGCCTGCTCGCGCGCCGCCGCCAGCCGCGCACCGGGACTGCTGAGCTGAGTGTGTGCTTCCCCCTCGTCCATCGTTCAACCCGGATTGATCTTGCTGGCCGCGAGCGCGCGCGCCTGGTCGGAACCGGGGAATTCCTGGGTCAGCCTGGCGCCGTAGCGCTGCTGCGAGACGCTGTCCTGCTGCGACTGGGCGATGCGGTAGGCCAGCAGCAGCAGGTCCGGTGTCGCCGGGTTGGTCAGCAGGAACACATCGATGCGGAAGCGCGCGTCCGCCAGTTTCTGCTGCTGGAAGTCCAGGTCCGAGGCCTGGAAGACCGCTTCCGGATACGCCGGATTGGACTGCAGCGCGCGCGCAAAGCGCTGCGCGGCGTCGGCATCGCGGTGCGCGGCGCGCATGCACACCCCGGCGTTGGTGTAGGCCGCCCAGGGTGTGCGATACAGCGGATTGCTGGCCGCCTGCTCGAAGTAGCGCACCCCCTCGTCGGTGCGCTGATGGCTGCACAGGAACACCGCGTAATTGTTCAGCATCGCCGGATCACGCGCGTCGAGCTCGAGCGCGGTGCGATATTCCTTGTCGGCTTCCTTGTCCTTGCCCAGGCGCTGGTCGAGCAGTGCCATCGCCCCATGCACTTCCGGATTGTGCGGGTCCTGGCTGCGGGCGCGCTCGAGCTTCTCCTTGGCGATCGGCAGGTTGCCCTCCTGCAGGTAGCCGACGCCGAGCTGCAGGTTGATCTTGGCAGCCGCCTGCGAGCGGCTGACGCTGTCTCCGCCGCCCGCACCGCCGCTGCTGCGCCCGCCGCTGGCGCACGCACACAGCAGCAGGCACAGCGCCGCGCAGCACAGTGGTTGTCTCATGCGCCGGCTCTCATGCGCTGGCCCGGGCCACACGGCTTGCCGCAGCCTCCACCCTGCTGCCGAGCCGCACCACGGTGCGATCCATCACGCGCCCGACCAGCTGGCCGCAGGCCGCATCGATGTCATCGCCACGGGTACGGCGCACGGTCGCCATCACCCCGCCGCGCAGCAACAGGTCGCGGAACTGGCCGATGGCGGCGTCGCTCGAACGCCGGAAGCCGCTGCCTGGATAGGGGTTGAACGGGATCAGGTTCACCTTCGCCGGATGTCCGGCCAGCAGCCGCGCCAGCGCGCGTGCCTGCGCCGGGGAATCGTTGACCTGGTCGAGCATCACGTATTCGAATGTGACACTGCGACCGTTCTGTTCGTCGATATAGTGCCAGCAGGCTGCAAGCAGTTCGGCGATCGGATGCAGGCGGTTGATCGGCACCAGCCGGCTGCGCAACTCGTCGTCCGGCGCATGCAGCGACACCGCCAGTGCGACGTTGATCTCCTGCGCCAACCGATAGATCTGCGGCACCAGTCCCGAAGTTGACAGCGTGACGCGGCGGCGCGACAGATCGAAGCCCAGGTCGTCCAGGAATATGCGCAGCGCCGGCACCACGTTGCGGAAATTGGCCAGCGGCTCGCCCATGCCCATCAGCACCACGTTGGTGATGATGCGATCGCCCGCCGGCTCGAAGCCCAGTTCGCGGTTCGCCAGCCACACCTGGCCGACGATCTCGGCGGTGGTGAGGTTACGGTTGAAGCCCTGCTGCGCCGTGGCGCAGAACGCGCAGTCGAGCGCACAGCCGACCTGCGATGAAATGCACAGCGTGCCGCGGTCACTCTCCGGGATGTACACCATCTCGAACGCCTGCGACTCGTCGGCGCGCAGCAGCCACTTGCGCGTGCCATCGGCAGCCTGCTGCTGGCTGACGATCTGCGGCAGCCTGATTTCGGCGCGCTCGGCCAGCAGCGCTCGAAATCCGAGCGCCAGGTCGCTCATGTCCTCGAAACGATCGCAGCCGCGCTTGTACAGCCAGTTCATCAGCTGGCGCGCGCGAAATGGCTTGGAACCCAGCAGCGCGCAGTACGCCTGCAGCTGCTCGCGCGTCAGTCCCAGCAGGTTGACGCGTCCTGCGCCCTCGCCACTGCTGGCGGCCTCGCCACGACCTGCGCCCTCGCCGCTACCAGCGGTGTCGCCACCGTGTGTCGTCTGGTCCGCATCGGTATTCATGGCGTCGGCTGCCGGCCTCTAGTCGCGCGGGCAGATCTGCGTCGCGTTGAAGAAGAACGCGATTTCACTGGCTGCGGTGTCCGGTGAATCCGAGCCGTGCACGACATTGGCTTCTATGCTCAGCGCCAGGTCGGCGCGGATCGTGCCCGGGGCCGCCTTCTTCGGGTCGGTGGCGCCCATCAGGTCGCGGTTCTTGAGGATCGACCCCTCGCCCTCGAGGATCTGCGCAATCACCGGACCGGAACTCATGTAGCGCACCAGGTCGCGGAAGAACGGCCGTTCCCGATGCACCGCGTAGAACAGCTCGGCCTGCTGCTGCGTGAGCCTGAGCATGCGCGCCGCGACGATACGCAGCCCCGCGCTCTCGAAGCGGCGATAGACGTCGCCGATCAGGTTGCGCGCCACGCCGTCGGGCTTGACGATGGATAGGGTGCGTTCTACCGCCATGCGGAACCTCCGTCCCGAAAAAGGGCGGCAGTATAGGGGTAGCGCGGTGCGTGCGGCAAACCAGATGGGCACGGAAGTGCCCGCATTTTAAGGAAATTCAGACCGTGAAACTCTCGCCGCAGCCGCACTCGCCGGCGACGTTCGGGTTTTCGAACCGAAAGCTCTCGTTCAGGCCCTGGCGCACCAGGTCGATGCGCGTGCCGTCGATAGCCGCAAGGCTCGCCGGATCCACGTACACCTTGACGCCGGAGGAGTCGAAAACCAGGTCGTCCGGACGCACTTCATCCGCGTAATCAACAACGTAACTGTAGCCGGAACACCCGCTGGCCTTGACGGCAAGCCGCAGTCCCAACCCCTTGCCACGGCTGGCAATGCGGCTACGGACGCGCTCGGCTGCGGATTCACTCAGGGAAATGGCCATGGTCAGTAATCTCCAGGTAATTCAGTTTACTACGAATCGGTCGGTCGTAGGGTCGGCGATAGCCCGGCGGTGGTCAAAGCCGCCCGCAGCGCATCCTCGACCACCAGCAGCCGGCCGATCCTGGCCGCCGGGATATCCAGCGCCTGCGCCCAGTCGGCAGGCTGGCCGATCCGGGCTATGCCGCCGGCTTCCAGCCGCCGCGCCAGCCACTCGCAGACCGCCAGCGTGTAGGGGCAACCGTAGGCGCGATAGCGCACCGCCAGCAGTTGATCACCGGCCGCGAGGCGCAGCGTGAACCTGACCCGCGTGCCGCGCTGCTCGCGCCCGGCTTCACCGCTCACCACACGGGTGGCACCGCCCAGGCTGACACCGGCGCCGTGCGCGTCCCCGGGTGGCTCGCCGGCATGCGCCAGGGCTTCGAACAGCCGCCGCACCTGCGCCCCGAGGGGGTCGCTCACGGAACGATCGCCCGCAGCCTTAGCACCTCGCGCGTCACCGCCGCAATCGCCCGATCGATGTCCGCCTCGGTGCTGAAGCGGCCCAGGCTGAAGCGCAGCGAACTTTGCGCCAGTTCGGTGTCGCGGCCCAGTGCACGCAGCACATACGAGGGCTCGTCGCTGTCGGAATTGCAGGCCGACCCGGTCGACAGCGACAGCTCGCTCAAGCCCATCAGCAGGCTCTCGCCCTCGATGCCGGTAAAGGACACGTTCAGTATTCCGGCCACGCGCCTGCTCGGGTGGCCATTCAGCAGTACGCCCTCGATCGCTGAAAGGCCCCGCCACAGGCGCGCGCGCAACCGTTCGCAACGTTCGGCGTCACCCTGCCATTCGGCGGCGGCCAGCTCACAGGCCACGCCAAAGCCGACGATCTGGTGCACCGCCAGCGTGCCCGAGCGCAGTCCGCGCTCATGGCCGCCCCCGAACATCAGCGGCTGCAGCTCCGCGCGCCGTGCCGGCGCGACGTACAGCGCCCCGATACCCTTGGGCCCGTACATCTTGTGCGCCGTGAACGACAGCAGGTCGCAATGCAGTCGCCCGACATCCACCGGCACCTTGCCGGCGCTCTGCGCCGCATCCACGTGCAGCGGCACCGCGCGCGCGCGGCAGATGAGCGCCAGCGCCTCGATGTCCTGCAGCACACCGATCTCGTTGTTGGCGTGCATGATCGACACCAGCACGGTGTCATCGCGCAGCGCCTCGGCGAGGCGCTGCGGATCGATCAGCCCGTGCGCATCGGTGTCCAGCCAGGTGACCTGGAAGCCTTCGTGCTCCAGGCGGTGCAGCGGATCGATGACGGCCTTGTGCTCGGTGCGCGCGCTGACCAGGTGCCGCCCGCGCCTGGCGGCCGCGCGCGCCGTTCCGAGGATCGCCAGGTTATTGGACTCGGTCGCACCCGAGGTCCACACCAGCTGCTGCGGCTCGGCATGAATCAGCGTCGCGGCCTGCGCCCGCGCGTGCTCCACCCGCTCGCGTGCCCGCCTGCCGTGCGCATGCAGCGAGGATGGATTGCCGAACGCGCCCTCGAGCGTCAGGCACTCGCTCATCGCCGCCGCCACGCGCGCATCCACCGGCGAGGTGGCGGCGTAGTCGAGATACACCGGCGCAGCCGGGTTCATGACTGCAGCGCTCCATCGTCCTGGCCGGCACGCCGCCGGCGCTGCTGCACCGCTGTGAGAATTCCGCGCAGGATGTTGACCTCGTTGGCATCGGGTTCCGCGCGCTGCAACAGGCGCCGGATGCGCTGCATCAGGTGGCCGCCGCTCTGGGTTCGATCGCGGAAGTCGATCTCCTCCAGCACCGTGGCCAGGTGCTCATACATCCGCTCCATCTGCTCCGGCGTCGCCAGCGGCGCGGCGCGCGGCTCGGGGCCAGCATGAGCGGCCGTCGCCGTCACGGCTGGCAGCCCGGCTGGTAGCCCGGCTGGCAGCGTGGCACGCAGGATCTCGTAGCTGACGATCTGTACCGCCATCGCGATATTCAGCGACGGATAATCCGGGTTGGCCGGGATGCGCAGCAGCGCGTGCGCATAGCGCAGGTCCTGGTTGCTGAGTCCGGTGCGCTCGGAGCCGAACATGATGGCGACCGGGGCGTGCCGTGCCTGCTCGACCGCGCGCTGCGCGCCGGCACGCACATCGATGACGCGAAAATACTGGTCACGTTCGCGGCTGGTGGTGGCCAGTACCAGCCCGCAGTCGCGCAGTGCGGCCGCCAGGTCATCCTCGACCCGCGCGCTCGCCAGCAGCTCCACCGCGCTCGATGCGCGGGCACTGGCTTCCGGATGCGGAAACAGCTTGGGCCGCACCAGCACCAGTTCCTGCAGGCCCATGTTCTTGAGCGCGCGCGCCACCGCGCCGATATTGCCGGGATGCGAGGTCTCGACCAGGACGATACGAATGGCACTAGGCACGACCTGTTATCCTAATCGTTTATCCCCGTAATCGTTCCCACAATCGTTCTGGCAGTCGTCCCGCCATGCACCCATTGCTCAATATTGCCGTGCGCGCCGCCCGCCGCGCCGGCGAGGTCATCGTGCGCAGCCTGGTGCGCCTGGAGAGCCTCGAGGTCACCTCCAAGGGCCGCAACGACTACGTCAGCGAGATCGACCGCGCCGCCGAGCGCGAGATCATCGGCATTGTCCACAAGCACTACCCGGAGCACGCGTTCCTGGCGGAGGAAAGCGGCCAGAGCGGCGCCGGCGACACCGTCTGGATCATCGACCCGCTCGATGGCACCACCAATTTCCTGCATGGCTTTCCGGTGTTCGCGGTCTCGATCGCGGTCCAGCAGCGCGGTCGGCTGGAGATCGGAGTCATCTACGATCCGATGCGCCAGGAGGTATTCACCGCCGCGCGCGGCGCCGGCGCGCACCTGGAGAATCACCGCATGCGCGTCAGCAGGCAGCGCGGACTGGAAGGTGCGCTGCTGGCGACCGGCTTTCCGTTCCGCGAGGACGAACGCTACGCCGACAATTACTTCGCCATGTTTCGCATGCTGGCCTCGATGACCGCGGGAATTCGCCGGCCGGGTTCGGCAGCGCTCGACCTGGCCTATGTCGCCTGCGGGCGAGTGGATGGTTTCTGGGAGATGGGACTGAAGCCCTGGGATACCGCTGCCGGCACCCTGATGATCAGGGAGGCCGGCGGGCGCGTGGGCACCCTGGGCGGCGATGAGTATCGACTTGGGGCAAACATCGTTGCCGGTGCTCCAAAAGTGTACGAAGAGCTGATTTCGGCGCTCGCGCCGCATGTACCGGAGGAACTGCGCAACGTGTAGAGTGAGTCCACATCAGGCGCACTTTGCGGGAACCCTCAATGGATAAGCCTCTCGACCACTCTGACAAGAAGGGCCTGTTCGCGACCAAGCCGATCAGCGACTACCAGGACGAAGCCGCCGGACGCCACCTGGTACGCGCGCTCGGGATACCGGCGCTGATCGCCTTCGGTATCGGCGGCATCATCGGCACCGGCATATTCGTGCTCACCGGCCTGGCGGCAGCCCAGCACGCAGGTCCTGCGATCGTCATCTCCTTCGTGATCGCCGGCATCGGCTGCATGTTCGCCGGCCTGTGCTACTCGGAGTTCGCGGCAATGGTCCCGGTGTGCGGCAGCGCCTACGCCTACAGCTACGCGACGCTGGGCGAGATCATCGCCTGGTTCGTCGGCTGGAACCTGGTGCTCGAGTACATGATGGCCTGCTCCACGGTCGCGGTCGGATGGAGCCGCTACTTCGTGGCGTTCCTGGATTTATTTCACCTGCATTTGCCGGAAGCACTCACCAGCGCGCCGTTCGCCACCGGCGAGACAGGCAACGATATTCATGCCACCGGGGCTTACTTCAACCTGCCGGCGGTGCTGATCTGCGCCGCTGCAACCGCGCTGTGCTACAAGGGCATCAAGGAATCCACGTTCGTCAACACGCTGATCGTGCTGGTGAAGGTCAGCATCGTAGTGGCGGTGATCCTGTTTGGCGCCTTCTACGTCAATCCGTCCAACTGGATTCCTTATATCCCGCCCAATACCGGCACCTTCGGCCAGTTTGGCTGGAGCGGCATCTGGCAGGCGTCGGCCATCATCTTCTTCGCCTATATCGGCTTCGACGGCGTGTCCACGGTCGCGCAGGAGGCCAAGGATCCGGCGCGTGGCATGCCGATCGGCATGCTCGGCAGCCTTGCCATCTGCACGCTGCTATACATCCTGATGTCGGGCGTCATGACCGGACTGGCGCCGTTCCATGACCTGAACGACGCCGCGCCGGTGGTGGCGGCACTCAAGCCGCATCCGCAACTGCTGTGGCTGAAGACCTGGGTGATCGTCGGCGCGCTGGCGGGACTGACTTCGGTGATCATCACGCTGATCATCCCGCAGGCGCGCATCTGGCTGACGATGTCGCGCGACGGCCTGCTGCCGAAGTTCTTCGGCCGGGTACACCCGCGCTTTCGCACGCCGCACATTTCCACCGCGATCACCGGCGTGCTGGCGGCAACCTTCGCCGCGCTGCTGCCGATCGGCATTCTTGGCGAGCTGGTGTCGATCGGCACCCTGATCGCGTTCATCGTGGTGTGTATCGGCGTGGTGGTGCTGCGCTACACGCGCCCCGACCTGGCGCGGCCATTCAGGGTCAAGGGCGTATGGCTGGTCGGCGGCCTCGGGGTGCTGTTCTGCGGGTCGATGGCGTACTCGCTGCCGAACGAGACCTGGTGGCGGCTGGTCATCTGGAGCGTGATCGGCTTCGCGCTCTACTTTTTCTATGGCTACAAGCACAGCCGCCTGCGCGCCGGCCGGCCGCCAGACCCTGCCGACGGCTAAAATCGCCGCCGCAGCCGGATATTCAGCAGTTCGACTGCGAGCGCGAACGCCATCGCAAAGTACAGGTAGCCCTTCGGCACCTCCAACTCCAGCGCCGCGGCCACCAGCGCGGCACCGATCAGCACCAGGAACGACAGCGCCAGTACTTTCATGGTCGGATGGCGCGTCACCAGCGCGGCAATCGGGCCCGACAGCCACATCATCAGCACGATCGACATCACGATGGCGGCGGCCATGATCGGCAACTGGTCCGGACGTGCCAGGCCGACCGCAGTGAACACCGAATCGAGCGAGAACAGCACGTCGATCAGCGCGACCTGGATCACGACGCCATAGAACGAATGGGACGGATGCGGTGATGGAGCGCGATGCGTGGATGCCGCGCCCTGCAGCGTCTGGTGTATCTCGCTTGCGCTCATGCCCAGCAGGAACAGGCCGCCCGCCCCGAGCACCAGGTCGCGCGCCGAGAATGCGTGCTGCAGCAGGCTGAACAGCGGCCTGGTCAGCCCCGTCAGCCACACGATCGAGAACAGCAGCGCCAGTCGTGTCAGCATCGCCAGCAGCAGCCCGACCACGCGCGCGCTGCGCTGGCTCGCGCTCGGCAGGCGGGCGACCAGGATCGACAGGAAGATCACGTTGTCGATGCCGAGCACGGTCTCGAGCAGCGACAGCGTCAGGAACGCGATCCAGCTCTCCGGCGATTCCAGCAGTGTTTTCAGGGCAGGTCGTCGACCGGCTTGCTGGCCGCGCTCGCCAGCAGGTGCGTGGCCGTAAGCCCGCAGTCCAGCGCCACCGCGCTGGAAATATAGATCGAGGAATAGGTACCGGCGAGGATGCCGATGATCAGCGCCTCGGAGAAGCCCCGCAGCACCGGACCGCCCAGCGCGTACAGTGCCACCACGACGATCAGGGTGACTACTTTCGTCATGATGGTGCGCGACAGGGTCTGGTTGATCGACTGGTCGAGTACCGTCACCGGATCCAGCCGCCGGCCGGAATGAAAGCGCTCGCGGATGCGATCGAACACCACCACCGTATCATTGAGCGAGTAGCCGATCACCGCCAGCATCGCCGCCACCACCGTCAGGTCGAACGTGGTGCGCGTCAGCGAGAAGGTGCCGAGCACCAGGATCGGATCGTGCAGCACCGCCAGGATCGCGCCCAGCGACAGCCGCCAGGTGTGGAAGCGCAGCGCGATGTAGCCGAAGATCAGCAGCAGTGTAGCGGCCAGCGCCTGCGCGGCGCTGCGCTGCAGTTCGCCGCCGATCTGCGGACCGACCACCTCGACCTGCTGGATCTGGGCGCCTCCGTCCAGCGTCTTCAGGATCTGCTCGATCCTGCCGCGCACGTCCTCGGTAGTCTGCTTCGTGGGCGGCAGCCGGATGGCGATATCGCGCGAACTGCCGAAGATCGTCACCTGCGGATCGGCGTAGCCGGCGCCAGTCAGCGCCGCGATCACCGCATCGCGATTGGCCGCGGTTGGGAAGCTCGCCTGCACGGTCACCCCGCCGGTGAAGTCCACGCCGAGGTTCAGGCCGCGCGTCGCCAGCGACGCCACGGAAATCAGGATCAGCACGATCGACAGCCCGTACCACAGCTTGCGCGTGGACATGAAGGGGAAACTGGTGGCGCGATGAAAGAATTCCACGGTGGTCCTTGAGGTGATTCCTGAGTTGCTGCTCGGGGTTGCTGCAGTACTTATCCGATCGACAGGCGCGCGACCTTTTGCCGCCCGCCGTACAGCAGCGTGATCAGCGCGCGGCTGCCGAGCAGCGAGGTGAACATCGAGGTGGCGATGCCCAGCGTCAGCACGATCGCAAACCCGCGGATGGCACCGGTGCCGATCACCCACAGCGACAGGCCCGCGATCAGCGCGGTGACGTTGGAGTCGGCGATCGCCGAAAACGCCTTGTCGAAGCCGGCGCGGATGGCCGCCTGCGGCGACACGCCGTTGCGCAGCTCCTCGCGGATGCGCTCGTAGATCAGCACGTTGGCGTCCACCGCGATACCGACGGTGAGAATGATGCCGGCGATGCCCGGCAGCGACAGCGATGCGCGCAGCATCGACAGCAGCGCGGTCAGCAGGATCACGTTGGCGAGCAGCACCGCGTCGGCCACCAGCCCGAAGGCGCGGTAGTAGATCGCCATGAACACGAACACCGCCAGCATGCCGATCTCCAGCGCGCGCACGCCCTTGTCGATGTTGTCCTGGCCCAGGCTCGGTCCGATGGCGCGCTCTTCCACCACTTCGACCGGCGCCGCCAGTGAACCCGAACGCAGCATCAGCGACAGGTCGCGCGCCTCGCCGCTGGTGAGCCCGGTGACCTGGAACTGCGGCCCGAACACGCCGCGGATGGTGGCGACGTTGATGACCTTCTCGCTGGTAGTGTCGCGATCCACCTTCTGGCCATTGACCTCGACCTGGCGGCGGCTCTTTTCGATGTAGACCACCGCCATCGGCTTGCCGACGTTCAGTCGCGTGGTGCGCAGCATCGATTCCGCGCCGCGCGCATCCAGCTTGATCGACACCGCCGGTCCTTCGGTGGACGTGGCCGAGGTGGCACTGGTGAGTTCATCGCCGGTCACGATCACCTCGCGCTTCAGCAGGATCGGCGATCCGTCCTCGCGCTTGTACAGCTTGGTGCCGAGCGGCGCGTGGCCGCTCTGCTGCGCCTGCATGGCATTGTTCTGCGTATCGGCCAGCCGCAGCTCGAGTGTTGCCACCTTGCCGAGCAGATCCTTGACCTCGGCCGAATTCTGCACGCCTGGCAGCTGCACGTTGATGCGATCCAGCCCCTGGCGCTGCACGATCGGCTCGGACACCCCGAGATCGTTGACGCGATTGGTGAGCGTGGTGCGATTCTGCTCCAGCGCATAGTCCTCGCGCGCCTTGATCTGCGCCGGGGTCAGCACCATGTCGATCGCGCTGCCACTGGCGCCGCTGCTGGTCGTGAACTTGAGGTTGACGTCCACCTTCCTGAGCACCGCCTCGACCTGGGAGGCATCGGCCTCCGGTGGCAGTGTCACCCGCAGGCCATTGGCGATGCCGCCGCTGTCCGCGCCAATCGTCGTGATGTCGGTGAATGGAAGCTTGGCGTCGGTCAGTGCACGGCGGAAGCTCTGCTCGTAGGTGTCCAGCAGCTGGCTCACGGCGCCCTGCAGGTCCACCTGGTAGAGCAGGTACAGGCCGCCGCGCAGGTCCAGTCCGAGCGGCATCGCCTTCAGTCCCAGCATGCGCATCCAGGCGGGCGCGCGCGACGCATTGGCGAGTGCCGCGCGGTCCACGTCCGAGAGCGTGGCGTCCACCGTATCGCGCGCCTTGAGCTGCGCGGCGACATCGTTGAATGCCAGTATCAGCCGGCCGCTGTCGATGAAGTCGCGCTTGATGAAGATGTTCTGCTTGTGCAGCAGGTCCTCGATCGACTGGCGCGCGAAGTCATCCATCGGTGCGCGGCTCTTGCGCTCCACCTGCAGCGCCGGGTCCTCGCCATACAGGTTCGGCAGCGCGAACAGCACGCCGATCAGCACCACGAGCGTGACCAGCACGTATTTCCAGCGCGCAAATTCGAGCATGCGATTCCCGGCCGTCGAGCTCAGGCGCTCTTGAGCGTGCCCTTGGGCATGAGCTGGGTGATCTGTGCCTTCTGCACCTTGATACGAACGCCGTCCGCGACCTCCAGGGTCACGAAGGTATCGCTGACCTCGGTGATGCGTCCCAGGATGCCGCCTGCGGTCACCACCTCATCGCCGCTGGCCAGGCGCGCGAGCATCGCCTGCTGGTCCTTCATGCGCTTCTGCTGCGGCCGAATCAGCAGGAAGTAGAACACCCCGACGAACACCACCAGGATGATGATCTGTCCCATGCCGCCGCCGCCGAAACCGCCGGCGCCGGCGGACTGCGCGTGCGCATCGCTGACCAATAGACTCATGCTTGCCTTCCGTATTTTTTGACTCGAGCGGCCGGTACCGGCGCCATCGGGGCCATCGCCTTCGAGAGGCTGTGCGCCCTGGTACCACCGCAAGGGGCCGGCATTATGCCACAGGCGTCCCCGGCCGCCGCGGCAGACCCAAAATGCCGGCCGCGAACTGCGCGAACCGGCCGGCAGCGATCGCGGCGCGTATCTGGCGCATCAGCTCCAGGTAGAAATGCAGGTTATGCAGCGTCGCCAGCCGCACCCCCAGGATTTCGTTGCAACGATCCAGGTGCCGCAGGTACGCGCGCGAATAGCGCCGGCAGGTGCTGCAGCTGCACTCCGGATCGATCGGTCCGGTGTCGCGCTGGTGCACGGCGTTGCGGATGTTGATGACGCCGGCGGAGGTGAACAGGTGGCCATTGCGCGCATGGCGCGTCGGCATCACGCAATCGAACATGTCCACGCCGCGCGCCACCGCGGCGACGATGTCGTGCGGATAGCCCACGCCCATCAGGTAGCGTGGCCGCGCCGCCGGCATGCGCGGCGCAATGAACTCCAGCACCCGCAGCCGCTCTTCCTCCGGCTCACCCACCGCCAGCCCGCCGATCGCATAGCCCGCCCAGGCGCGCTGCGAAAGTGCCTCGAGCGACTCGAGCCGCAACTGCTCGAACATGCCGCCCTGCACGATGCCGAACAGGTGGCCAGGTGGAGCCCCTCTACCCGCAGGATCTGTGCCTGCTGGCGGCTCGCGGTAGTAGTAATCATGGCTGCGCAGCGCCCAGCGCATCGAACGCTGCATCGACTCGCGCACCTGCGGTTGCGTGGCCGGATAAGCGGTGCAGTCATCGAACGCCATCGCGATGTCGGAGGCGAGCGCGCGCTGTACGTCCATCGAGTCCTCGGGACGCATGCGCACCTGGGCGCCGTCCACTGGCGAGCGAAAGCTGACACCGTCCTCGTCGATGCGGCGCAGGGCCGCCAGGCTGAACACCTGGAAGCCGCCCGAATCGGTGAGGATCGGCCGGTTCCAGCCCATGAAGCCGTGCAGGCCATCGCGATGCAGCCCGATGACTTCGGTCCCGGGACGCAGCATCAGGTGAAAGGTGTTGCCGAGCACGATCTGCGCCCCCAGCCCCTCGAGCTCCTCGGGTGTCATCGCCTTGACGGTGCCGTAGGTGCCGACCGGCATGAACGCCGGCGTGTCGACCTGCCCGTGTGGCAGCGTCAGGCGCGCCAGCCGCGCGGCGCCGTCCTGCGCCAGCAGTTCGAAGCCCGGCACAGGCGTGGCGGGCGTGGCGCTCATCGCGGCACCGGCGGCTGCGCCTGCGGCACTGGCTGCGCGTGCGGGAACAGCAGCATCGCGTCGCCATAGCTGAAAAACCGGTAGCGCTCGCGCACCGCGTGCGCATACGCTGCCAGCACGCGTTGCCGGCCGGCAAAGGCCGCCACCAGCATCAGCAACGTCGACCGCGGCAGGTGGAAATTGGTGAGCAGCGCATCCACGACCAGGAACCGGTAGCCTGGACGTATGAACAGCGTGGTCTCGCCGTGCCCGGCCGCCAGTGCAGTCCCGGTTGCCAGCGCATTCCCCGCTGCCAGCGCCGCGGATTCGAGCGCGCGTGCGACCGTGGTGCCGACCGCGACCACGCGCCGCCCGGCACTGCGCGTGCGACTGATCGCGGCCACGGTCGCCGCCGTGACCTCGTAGCGCTCGGCATGCATGACGTGCTCCTCGAGCGAATCGCTGCGTAGCGGCTGGAAAGTGCCCGCCCCGACGTGCAAGGTAATCGTGCTGCTGTGGATGCCGCGCGCCGCGAGCGCCGCGAGCAGCGACTCATCGAAATGCAAGCTGGCAGTCGGCGCCGCTACCGCCCCCGGCACACGTGCCATCAGGCTCTGGTAACGCTCGCGATCCTGCGGCTGCGCCGGCCGCTGGATATAGGGCGGCAGCGGCACCTGTCCATGGGCATCAAAGAACGCCACCGCGTCGGTCGGCAGTTCGACTTCCCAGAACGGCGTGCGCCGGGCCAGCAGTCGCACCATCCCGCCGCTGGTCTGCAGTGCCATACCGGGCCGCAGCGACTTGCTGTCGCGCAGTTGCACCAGCGCCCGGGCGCCCTGCAGCGGTCGTTCCAGCAACAGCTCGATGCGGCCGCCGGTCGGCTTGCGAGCCGGCATCCGTGCCGGCAGCACGCGGGTATCGTTGAATACCAGCAGATCGCCCGGCGCAAGCAACGTCGGCAACTCCTCCATCTGCCGGTCCTGGCAGCTGTCGTGCGCGGCGTCCAGCAGCAGCAGGCGGCTGGCAGAGCGCCGCGCCAGCGGCGCCTGCGCGATCAGTTCCAGCGGCAGATCGAAGTCGAAGTCACTTACGTTGATGCGGCCGCTCGGTGTGTGATGGGTGGCACCAGGTGGCAATGGTGGCCTCGCTCGGAGTCGAACCGAGATGGGCAAGCCCGGTCGATTTTGAGTCGACTGCGTCTACCAGTTCCGCCACGAGGCCGTCGAGTAACGCTGCTGGCAAGGCCCGACAGGCCTGGTCGGCTTGTTTCGCGCTGCAGAGCGTCCCTTGGTGCGAGTACGATACCTCAATCGTTTATGAAATTCTGTCCAGCTTGCGGCCAGCCGGTCGAGATGCGCATTCCGCCCGGCGACAACCTGCCGCGTGCGGTGTGCACCGCCTGCGGTACCGTGCATTACGAGAATCCGCGCATCGTGGTCGGCTGCGTGCCGGAATGGCAGGGCCAGGTGCTGCTGTGCCAGCGCGCCATCGAGCCGCGCCGCGGCTACTGGACCACGCCGGCAGGCTTCATGGAAAACGGCGAGACACTGCAGGCCGGGGCGGCGCGCGAATCGCTGGAGGAAGCCCTGGCACGGGTGCAGATCGGCTCACTGCTGTCGATCACCAATGTGCTGCATGCCAGGCAGGTGCATGTATCGTTTCGAGCCACGCTGCTGGAGGGCAAGTTCGGCGTAGGTGCCGAGAGCCTGCAGGTGGGGCTGTACCGGGAACAGGACATACCCTGGGACGAGATCGCCTTCCCGAGCATCGAGTTTGCGCTGCGCAGCTTCTTCGAGGATCGACGCCTGGCACGGGAAATAACTCACTTCAGCGACGTTGACCGGCCCATGCGCAAGTGAGCCGGCGGGCAGCTGCCAGTATCGCTTTCAGCCAGTGTCGCTTTCAGCCGCGGGGCGCCTTTGGCACAATACGCGCCCCCCGCGGGGAGCAGGCAACCCCCGTGGGGAGCAGAAAACCAGTGGCCACGCCGGCCGCCTTCGGCCAGCATCGATCGGAGCAGCAATGACCTTTGTCGTGACGGAAAACTGTATCAAGTGCAAGTACATGGATTGTGTGGAAGTCTGCCCGGTTGACTGTTTCCACGTCGGTCCGAATTTCCTGGTCATCGACCCGGACGAGTGCATCGACTGCACGCTGTGCGAACCGGAGTGCCCGGTGGAGGCGATCTTTTCCGAGGAAGAGCTGCCCGCGGGACAGGAGGCATTCAAGCAGATCAACGCGGAACTGGCCAAGAAGTGGCCCGTGATCACCGAGAAGGGCGAAGCCCCCGCCGACGCCAAGGAGTGGGAGGACAAGCCCGACAAGCGAGCGTTGCTGGAACGCTAGCCGGCGCTTACGGCTGCAGCTTCTTGAGCTGCTCCACCAGCGCGTCGGGCGGCAGGTAGCCTCCCACCATTGCGCCGTTCGATGCCACGATGCCCGGGGTGCCCTCGAGGCCGATCGCTTGCCCCAGCTCGTACTCCTGCGCTACTGGCGTGTTGCTGCACACCGGCGCATCGAGCGTCTCGCCCAGTTTAGCGCGCGTGAGCGCCGCCTTGCGGTCGGCTGAGCACCACACCTGCTCGGCCTTGCGCCAGGATGCGGTGTTGGGGCCGGTGCGCGGGTAGAAGACATAACGTACCCGCACGCCCAGCCGGTTGTAATCGGCGATCTGGCGGTGCAGTGCGCGGCAATAGCCGCAATCCACGTCGGTGAAGACCGTGACCGTGTACTTGGGATCCGGCGGCGAGAACACCACCATCCTGGATTCCGGCACCGCCTCGATCAGCTTGCGGCGCAGCTCGCGCCGGTGCACCTCGGTCAGGTTGGCACGGCTCGGGACCTGGTACAGGTCGCCGGTGAAGGCGTACTGCCCATCGCGTGTCATATAAAGGATATCCGAGCCACGCAGCACCTCGAAGATGCCGGCGATCGGCGTCGCCTGAACGTTCTCGGGTTTGACCCCGGCCAGCGTGGCGACCGCGCGCAGCGTCTCCGCGGACGCTGGCAGCGCGACCGGGTCCGCTGCGGCAGGAGCGGTGCTGGCGGTTTGTGCGGCGCTTGCGGCCGGGGCTGCGGTGGACACTGTCGCGGCTTGCTGCGGCGCATCAGAAGCCGCTCCCAATGTCGCCGCCAGCAGACCCACCGCCGCCAGCAGCAGCTGTCGAGAATTTAAGGTTTTCATGAGCGCCAGCATAGCACGCGACGCACGTCGCCCGGCGCGCCAGCGGCGCGGCTAGCCGCGCGGATGATGCTGGGAATGCAGGTCTTTCATGCGTTCCCGGGCCACGTGGGTGTAGATCTGGGTGGTCGACAGGTCGCTATGCCCGAGCAGCATCTGCACCACGCGCAGATCAGCGCCGTGATTCAGCAGATGGGTCGCAAACGCATGCCTCAGGGTATGCGGCGACAGTTCGCGGTCGACCCCCGCCTTGCGCGCGTAGCGCTTGATGATGTGCCAGAACGCCTGGCGCGTCATGCGATCGCCGCGGCGCGTCGGAAACAGATAGTCGGTACTGCGATCCAGCAGGATGTCGTTGCGGGCTCCGCTGATGAAGGCGCGCAGCCAGCGCACCGCCTCCTCGCCCAGCGGTATCAGGCGTTCCCGGTTGCCCTTGCCGAGCACCCGGGTCACGCCCTGGTTCATGTTCACCTGGCCAAGCTTCAGGCTCACCAGTTCGGAGACCCGCAACCCGGTGGCGTACAGCACTTCGAGCATGGTGCGATCGCGGTAACCGAGCGGATCGGTCACCACCGGCGCACCCAGCAGCGCTTCCACCTCGGCCTCTGACAGCGAACGTGGCAGCGAACGGCCGATCTTGGGCATCGCGATCTGCGCGGTGGGATCCTCGCGCAGGCCGCCGTCGCGCATCAGGTAGCGAAAGAAGCGGCGAAACGACGACAGCTGGCGCGCGGTCGAGCGCGGACGCGCGCCGCCTTGCACGCGCGCGGCAATGAAAGCCATCAGGTCGGCGCGTCCGGTCTGCGCCAATGACACCTGGCGCGCGCTCAGCCAGCGGTGCAGCGCCACCAGGTCGGCACGGTAGGCCGCGAGCGTATTTGACGACAGCCCCCGCTCCATCCATACGGCGTCGAGAAAACGCGCGATGAGCGGATCGGTCGAATCGGTGCTGGATTTCTCCACTGTTGCTGTAGCCTGGCTTGTCAAAGCAATACCTTGGTATGGCGCTGGTTGGCGTGGTGCTGGTTGATGTGTGCTGGGTGTGTGGTGCTGGTCGCTGCCGAAGTATGCTGAGGCGGAGCGCAGCTTCGATGTGATCACCCTCACAGCCGGGCGCGGCCGTTAACATAAAGAGAACTGCATCACACGCGAAACCATGGGTAGTGAGAACCGGGCGGTGAATTCGACCGCTGCGGCAAGGTCCCAGCCGGCCGCGGCAATGGCGCATGAGGCAGCGCGTCCGGGATTGCTGCGCCTGCTGTATGGCGCCGGCACCTGGTTGCAGTTCCTGCTGCTCGGTGCCACGGTGGTAGCGGTGCTGCTGCTGACGCCAGGGCTGGCACGGCGGCGGCGGCTGGTACGCGCCATGGCGCGCCTGGCCCTGCGTCTGGCTGGCATGCGGCTCGAGGTGCACGGCCTTGCGCGGCTGCCGCAGCCGTGCATCGTGGTCGCCAATCACAGCAGCTACCTCGATGGGGTCGTTCTGTGTGCCACGCTGCCGCCGTGGTTCAGTTTCGTCATCAAGCGCGAGATGGCCAACGTGCCGCTGGCCGGCACCCTGCTACGCCGCATCGGCGCCGAGTTCGTCACGCGTGGTAATCGCACGGGTGGCAATCGCGCGGATGGCAATCGTGCGCGTGGCAATCGCGGGGGTGGCACGCGCGATGCGCGCCGCCTGATGCGCCAGGCGGAGAGCGGGCAGGCGCTGGTGTTCTTCCCCGAGGGCACGTTCGGCAGCGAGATCGGGCTGCGGCACTTTCACGTCGGCGCCTTCGCCGCGGCGGTACGCGCCGAACTGCCGCTGCTTCCGGTCGCGATCCATGGCACCCGTCACTGCCTGCCTCCGGACAGCGTCTGGCCGCGGCCGGGCATCATTCGCGTGCAGGTCCTGGAGGCGCTGGCGGCGCACGCATCCGGCAGCGAGCAGGATATGCGCGAGCATGCGCTGCAATTGCGTACCGCGGCTCGCGCCGCGCTGCTGGCCGTGCTGGGCGAGCCGGACCTGGATCCGGGCGCGCGCCAGTGAGCTCGGAACCGACCCTGCGCCAGCGCTACCAGCGCGAGCTGGCCGCGCACGGCTATCAGCCGGACGCTGCCCAGAGCGCTGCGATCGAGCGGCTCGAGGCACTGCGTGCGCGGCTGCTGGGTGAGCCGCGCATCGGCCTCTGGGCGCGGCTGCGGCGACGCCTGGGTCCCGCCGCCGACGCCGGTGCGGCTGCGGTTGCCGGTGCGGTTGTCGGTGCGGGTTCGGGGCCGGGTACCGGCGGCCACCGCGGCCTGTACCTGTGGGGCGGCGTCGGTCGCGGCAAGACCTGGCTGATGGATCTGTTCTACCAGAGCCTGCCGCCGCCAGCGCGGCAGCGCAGCCATTTCAACCGTTTCATGGCCGAGGTGCATCGGCAGTTGCGGCAGATTGGCGCGCGCCGCGAGCCGCTGCGGCTGCTTGCGCGCCGCATGGCGCGTCACACCCGGGTGCTGTGCCTGGATGAGCTGCAAGTCAGCGACATCGTCGACGCGATGCTGCTCGGCGCGCTGTTCGAAGCGTTGCTGCAGCATGGGGTGCTGCTGGTGATCACCTCGAACCTGGCGCCGCGCGAACTGTATCGCGACGGCTTGCAGCGCGAGCGCTTCCTGCCGGCGATCGCGCTGCTGGAGCGCGCGCTGGAGGTGGTGGAGGTGGACGCTGGCATCGACTACCGCCTGCGCCGGCTGCAGCGCAGTCCGATCTATCTCGACAGCGCAGCCTGCGACAGCGACTCCCAGCTGCAGCGGCTGTTCGATGATCTGGCCGGTGATCACGGCGAGCGTGCGGTCGAACTCGCCATCGCCGGTCGACAGCTGCGCGCATTGCGCCGCGCCGGTGACGTCGTCTGGTTCAGCTTCGCGGCGCTGTGCGAGGGGCCGCGTGGTCCGGACGACTATGCACAGATTGCGCGCGACTTTCACACCGTGCTGCTGTCCGGTGTGCCGGCATTCACCACGCCTCAGCAGGACAACGAGGCGCGCCGTTTCGTTGCCCTGATCGATGAGTTCTACGACCAGGGGGTGAAGCTGGTCGTGTCGGCGGCGGCGGCTCCGGCGCAGCTGTACCGCGGCGAGCTGTTGCAGCTCGAGTTTCGCCGCACCGCCAGCCGCCTGGCGGAGATGCAGACCGAGTACTACCTGGCGCGACCGCGCCGCCCCGGATAGTCCTGCATGGCACTGCACTGCACTGCCGCCACGGGCGAAGTGCTACGATTCTACCTATGAGCGAATACCGGATCGTTGCGCATTTCGACATAGCCTATCGCGCCTGCCTGGATGCCGACGGCGCAGCACTGGGTACGCTGCCTGCCTGGGTCGAAGACGGCGAGCTGCTGCGGCGCATGTACCGCATGATGGTGCGCGCCCGCAGCTTCGACACCAAGGCGGTCAACCTGCAGCGTACCGGCAAGCTGGGCACCTACCCGTCATGCCTGGGACACGAAGCCACGCACGTCGGCGTTGGCGCCGCGATGCACGCCGACGATGTACTGTTCACGGTCTATCGCGAGGTCGGCACCAAGTTCTGGCGCGGCGTCGACATGCTCGACATCCTGCTGTACTGGGGCGGCGATGAGCGCGGCACGCTGTATCTGCGCTCGCCGCAGGACTTTCCATTCTGCGTGCCAATCGGTTCACAGATGCCGCACGCCGCCGGCACGGCGCTGGCGATGCAGATTCGCGACCAGCGGCGCTGCGTGGTGGCCTTCATCGGCGACGGCGGCACCTCCCAGGGCGCGTTCTACGAGGCGATCAACTTCGCCGGCGTGAAGTCGCTGCCGCTGGTGTGCGTCATCGTCAATAACCGCTGGGCTATCTCGGTACCGGTCGCGGCGCAGACTGCGGCTGCGACGCTGGCACAGAAGGCGATCGCCGCCGGCATCGGCGCCGTGCAGATCGACGGCAACGACCTGATAGCGGTGCGCGAGGTGGTCGGCGAGGCGGTCGAGCGGGCGCGCAGCGGCGCCGGCCCGACCGTGATCGAGGCCCTCACTTATCGCCTGAGCGATCACACCACCTCGGACGATGCCACGCGCTACCGCAGTGCCGAGGAAGTGGCCGCCGCGCGGCAGCTGGAACCGATCGCCCGAACGCGCAATTTCCTGCAGGCGCGCGCTCTGTGGGACGAGGCCGACGAGCAGGCGCTGCGGGCCGCCTGCAGCGAGGAGGTCGAGGCGGCCGTCAGGCAGTACCTGGCAACGCCCAGGCAGTCCACCGATGCAATGTTCGACTATCTCTACGCGCAGCTGCCGTCGGCTTTGCAGGCCCAGCGCGAGGAGGCGCGCCGTTATGCGGCGCCTGGCCATTAGTCGTCAGCGCCCGGGATAGTCGCGATGGCGAAGATGACGATGGTCGAGGCCATCAACATGGCGCATGCCTGGGAG
>Ga0209611_10004656_pt1 | contig 23370 bp, 16 predicted proteins | sample S1TSphgellanicum_3_FD_187693 | JGI IMG/M metagenome (GOLD analysis project Ga0209611, IMG submission 187693) | Host-associated microbial communities from peat moss isolated from Minnesota, USA - S1T2_Fc - Sphagnum magellanicum MG (SPAdes) (version 2) | ecosystem: Host-associated > Plants > Peat... | reverse complement strand
AAAAAAAAAAAAAGGTCCGTGCTGGCCCGGGCAGTGCCCGAAAACTGCCCAGACAGACGGATAGACAGACATGTAACTTTAATATATAAGATTGCCTTCCTTCATAAATAGATAATGATGTTAAGTCCTACATGACAAACCTAATTAAACATTTTTTCAATGGTGTAATTACCAAAGGTATTACTTCCATTTGAAAGTGAGCTTTAAGATATTTTTTGGTGATGTTCCTAAGGAGGTCAATGGTGCATATGAAAACTATTTGCAACAAAAGGTGCTTAAGCTTGGACTTATGATGGAATTAGATGTGTCCACCTTAGTTAGCCTACACTTTCATATATTTTCCCATATGGATGGATTACACATCGGTGTAAGATTTGGATACATAAAAGTTTTGCTTGAAGTTGACCTAAGTGAAATTGACATTTGAAGAACTATGTGTGCATATGATGGATGGGCATGTTCTGTAGAAGTGCATGCATTTAGATGAGAAGTTCTACATCAAGTAAGGGAAGTTTTTAGTTCAGAGTTTGCACCTGCCATAATGGGCAGTCATAATGTGATGTGGTGTTCGTTACACATAGCATTTAAATTGAAAACTGAAATGTGGTACAACTTAGTTGACATTTGGTACCATAGTGTGATGCATGTTGTATTTTATTAATATATTTTCTTTCTCAAGCCTTTCTTGCACAACATTAAGGCAAAGGTTGTAACAATGGGAATGGGCATTTTGAAACTGCCTGAAAATGACATTTTTTTAGGTTAGTTGTTATATGTTCGTTGCTAAATTCAGCAGGAGGTTTCACCATGTTGATGTCGAATCAAAATTGTTGTAATCCTTTCACTATGAGTTATTGGGGACACAACTTTTCTCAGTAGAAGTTATAACATAAGCACATTGCAACAAAGTCAATGATAGCATGGCTCTATCAAATAGGCATTGGAGATTGCAAGAGATTTGATGACAATTTAGTTTTATTGGTTTGCAATGGTCACAAGTTAGTAGATATGAATTAGGGTTCACATAATCTACTAGTAGATATACAGTCTACCCATCCTTGACACAGATTATGCTTCATTTTGGTCAAGCTAACCCAACTTCAATTGTATATTGAGGGGTAGAAAACTTGGAAGGAGACAAATGTTACAAGTTGGGAATGGGTTTAAATGTAAGACAAATCAACATTGAGAATCTTCAAACTGAGTTTAGCTCTGGTTGAGACCTGAAAGCAAACAAGGAATAAAACATCGATAATTGGGTCTGGCAAAGGGTGTACATAGGTCATACCGATTGCCCACATAAGTATGATAAACTCTACATACCAAATGAAGCATGTGTGTTCCCCTGAAATAGCAGAAAGGGTTTGTTGTTCAGATGCAAATTGCATTTTGTGATTTGCACTTTATAGCAAAGAAGACTAAGTTGCTCTCTAATCAGCTGTGTGAAGGTTAAGCAAACCAATGTAATGTCACTTTTATGGATAAGGCCAAAAATATTAAGAGATTGGCCTAAAGTGACAATACAACAGATCTTGCGTCTTTTAATCTAAATCTCTTGTAATGTCAACTTTGGCTCTTTAATCTTTTAATCTTTTAATCTAAAACTTAATACAGTTCCAAAATGTCTTTTGCACAACCCTACAGGAATTTCATACTATATTTGGAGGGCACCTTGTATCAATGAATGCACCCTCTAGAAAAAGGGGAAAGATCTTACACCTTCTCCTTAAGTTTAGTAACAAACATATGCTCACTTATAGGTGTAAGATCTTTAGGTGTAACAACCTTCCATCTCCACCGCCTCATGATCTACATAAGTTTGTGATCATGATAAAATTCACCTTGTGCTTTATGATAGGTAAAGCCCAGAGGTGAGGGAAGTTCCCAAAATGTGCAGCAGGACTTGGCTATCACCTTGTCCTTGGACCCTTATTTTTTGAATGCCCCCACCCTGGAGCTTTACCCTACATATAATGGAGAGTTAGGATGTTGGACCACTTGGTGAACTCCTAGTTAATAAACACACAAGGATTTCCACCTTGTGAACAAAAACTCTTCCTGATTGACACAAATTTTCAGGAGAAAAAAAATTGAACATAAGGTGGTTCAATGAGGTAGAACAAAATGCTCTACAACTCAAGTATTTCATCATTTATGTGCCCCCCTTTATAAACTGATGTATCATATATACAGTATTAAGGAGGCTGATAATTTTAGGCAGTTCTTTAGAAAACCAAGTAGAGCTTTAATAATACATTGCTATAATAGTAGTCACACTAAGATCATTTCATTTTTCACTAACCAAAACTGCACATTTCAAAACTTCTATTTTTATCAGTTGAGAATCCTTCTTGTTGGTTGATCTTGGTGACCCAACTTCCGTACAGAAAGTGTTAACTATGAACTAAATATTGCATACTGAAGATGACTTGTGGTATTACTTGCAAAAGGTGCAAGCATATTCAGTCAATTAACCTTTGGATACATGCTGTTATTGGACAAGATCTGACATTGCTGAAGGTGAATGAATTGCCATCAACAATAGAACATTACCTTTTTCACATTGTCCTTCAATGCTGGCAGGGAGCGGACAGACCCATCACCACCCATCCGATTAGTGCCACTGCCACTGAGGACACTTCTGCTTCCAAATCCACTTGTCATTGACCCAGTATCTGATGCCTCTGGGTCCATGTAGCACCTTGCCCTAAATGCAGCCAAGTGGGCATAGTAGGCAGGAGGAACTGCCACAACATGGAAATTTGTGTCAGTGTCTTCTGGATGCACAAAAAAAAAAAACCTATTGAAGACAAAAAGAAATGGCAAGCAGAGGTGTGTGTGCTCACCAATTGAAACTGATCGGGTGCACCGCGCATACCTTCAAATAGTAAAATCACAGGTTCAGCAACCATAAGACCCATTATAATTAACTCAGTATGCTTAATCTAGAATATCAACCAGGGATTCAGAACAAAGAGATGAGAACACACAAGCAAATCATCAGATGCCCAACATGCTTCCAATTACAATTTCCTATCAAAATTTCACTGTAGAGGGTTCTGTTATGGAGCGCACGTGTAACAGAGATTGTTTGTCAAAGATTGCAAACCATCTGCTGTAAATTTGTTTTCATCCCAAAGCACATGATAATGGGCAGGTCGGCTTGTCCCCTATGTCCACCCACCCACAATAACCAGGTCCCACTTTGTCAGGACTCCATAAGATCTATTGCTTAGTTTACAGCAGATTGAATCTAAGATTCCTTCCACTCCATTCCTAACATTACAGAACATTCTCCAATCATCAGATCATTGCAATGCATGGGTAAACTAGTGGAAACATGTTGGGGTGTAACAGCTGGAAAAAAATGCCATATTTTCATATGATAGACATGATGAGAGCCTGAAATCACAAAAGAAAACAACGTTTCAAGGGTGCAAAAGACATGGTTCCAGAAATTGTGATTATAACCTGAATCCCAGCATGACTGCACAGATAGAAATCGAATTCTGTGGGGTGGCAGATTTTGGTGTCCACAACCGTGCCTGAAGGATGCCACAGTGACATGATTAGAGGATATCTATGGCAACAGATCAAGTCTAAGTTCCAAGAGTGCAAAACCACGATATCCACCTGCAACTCTTGCTTGCCATTCCAGTTCCAAGCCAATAGTTTTCACTCAAATCATGGTGTCCCACTGACTTCCAGCAGGGTGAGATAAGGGCCAGAAGATTAACCTGGGAGAATGTTACCACTCCGGTCAGTGGAACGGTTGTCATTGTGATTGCAGGCAAAGAGGCGAGTGTGATGACGTTTTTGAACCACCACAAAAGTGACAGGTGGCTGGTAATCTGGCTCAAGTGAGGCGCAGGCCTTCCGAATGGCATCTAGTTCATAAAGCAGGACCTGATAAAACTGGCCCTCACTCACTCCATCCCTGCAGACCCCAAAAAAAAGTAGTTTCTGGGCATCATGCTATCAATCAGGGAAGAACCATAACCTTGCAACTAATCAACTGCTAATTTCAAAACTGTTAGTACATACCACAATGCCTGGCTAGCTCACATATCATCCAATAGCAATTCTACTGTACAACTGCCCAATTCTGCATGCTGTACCACAGGCACCTTGTCGAGATTGCCACAAAGCCTATATGCAACGTACTTTAGGGTATCATATATCATTTCCACACAAACCTGTAAAAGATGATGCGCAAAGGCTTTTGACCTGTTGCTCTTCGGAAAGATATCAAGAGTTCCCTGTGAAAAACAGCAAGGACACTCATGAGGAGCTCTCTAAAGAGGTTCTGAACTGCTATTGTACAAGCAATCACAACTCTGTCTTGCTATTACACTAGTATTGCAGACTACATTGACACTACAAGATGCTGGCATGATGGCCTAAAGTACAAGTCTACTAAAAAGAATCCATGTTTAAGTTAGCCTTCCTTAAATTCACCATGTGCTTATTAGTAATAGAGGAGCCATAGGTAAAAATAAGATTGTAGCTACCTGATCATGCCTCCAGTACAAACACCTTTCACGGGATCAACCCAAGTTTCAAAGAGATCTTGGATCAACTCCTGCCGGTGTGCTTGAGCACACACCAGGCCTGCATACTTAGTGACTTCTGGCCAATCTTGTGAAGCTACCACCTGCTTCCACCAATAAACATACATTGCTAGTCAAGCTTATTTAGGACCAGACATCAAATGACATGTCATGCTTATGTTGCATGGAGGAACAAGACAAAACAATGTCAATCACACTTTCAAGCAACTGTGGAGGGACAACCCAGTTGTGAATTGACATGGGAGAACTCACTGCTGCAATGGAAGGACTAGTGTCCTCTCCAGGATGTGGATGGGTAACATCGGCACCAAAGATGATAGTGGGAATGTCACTAACTAGCGGTATTCGTCGTGAGAGTGCATCAACTAGGACTGTGTTCCGACCTCCAACCTGGTTAAAGACAGCCAAGCACAGCAGAACTCAGATCATGCAGACTATGTGGGTCAAAAACATACTTCTGCTTTTACAATGAATGAAAATTCACTCATGTATGAAGCTCAAGGAGAAGTGATCATATACCTTAACATTGATCTTCAATGCAACATTTGCCAAATACTGCTTGCTCATTTTAAACACATGCTTGGTCAAGCAACATTGTGAGACTACTCCAATATTGGTCTCACACTGCTTTTTCAGATCACCTACATGAAATAGTAGGTCAGTCCCCTTTACACTTTTGAGAGGTGAAGAAAATAACTTTCCCTGTCACATGTAGTATTTAGATGAAATGAATTGAATAGTGGTTTATTGTCAACTCAGCATTTCATGTTGGAAACCAACTCTCCATCTGCATCAGAAACAAGACACTGGACACCTACATACCATACAAGGGTCCATTGTTGTCAGGAAGGATGGCTATGAGGAGATCTAAGCCTTTGCCATCAGTCCTTCGCTTCACTTCTTCACAAAGTTGCAAAAGTGCACGGTCTGAATGCTCTGGATGCACATTACGAACTGCAACGAATGGTTCACTTCGAAACTCCTGCAAGATCCAACAGGGTGCAACCAATTATCAACAGCATGCCTTCAAACTTTAAAACATCTTCATTGGAGCCAAGACTTCTCCACACTCATTTAAGTAAAACCTGAAGAGATTTGAGAGACGAACCAAGAAAAAGTTGCATCCAATAACACATCAGCAGACAGAAAGGAGAGGAGTTACAAAAAAAATTAGAGAAAACAGCACTTGTGTCAGAACTGCTACAAACAGATTGCCCTTATGCATAAATGAACCACCTAGTGAAAGAAATCACACTTGGCAGCAGTCTTCAGAAGACATTGAAGGGGGTATGGATACAGAGGCTCAATCTTAAAATGACTAGATACTGCGAGGGAGTTTCAGTATGGTAGGGTACCATTCCAGATGTTTGGCACATCTGAGCTAGCTCAGAACAAAAGCTATGAGCATAATTCTCTTGCACACTTCTTGAAAAGTTGAGACATGCCCAATGGTTGACAACTCCTCCATTCACCATTTTCTGTCCACCCAGATGCAATGTTGAATGATCCAGCAAGGAATATTTTGGTACTGCTCCATTTCTATCCAAACTGATGGCACAATTTCAAGTTATCTGAAGGCAGATATTGATATTGAGCAGACATTTTAAACAGCAAAAAGTTCAGTGTTCATATGCACAACTCTACAAGCAGCTAAAGGAAGCTGGAATGAGATAAGTGCTTCAGAGGAAAAGAGGAACAAATGAGAAACTGCCCCAAAAGCATTCCTGAAAGATATAATGCATCTTGTCTCATAACCTGGGCCTAACTTTCCACCACCTATGGCAGTAGGAGATATGTGCCCTGACACAGCATACCTTGTGCATCATGTTCCATTGCCCAACTTGTGGTAGACACTCTTTCTCCCTTCCAGTATCATGATACTTGAGCTGCACACCATACAACTCCCCAGGTCAGGAATAAAAAGAAATCAGACCAGAAGCAAAATTCTCTAGTAGACAAAATCTAAAACTTGCAGCACAAGACCACCACCTTGTTTAGAACTTACCCGAGGTGCAGGCAGAACTCGAGCCTCCACTTGTGCAAGCTGGGCACTGATGTTAATCCCAAATTCCTGTGCATATGGATCCTGATGATATGCATTGTGACGGACTGTCTGCATTCCGGTCACCCAAGAGCCAGATGTTCTTATCTTCAGGACTGATTCAGAACCAGCTTATAATTTAAATCTGACATTGAGAATTCAAATCATGACATCAGGGGGTGTACATCAAAGTGCACCCATGATTTTAACAAGGAGTGCAGCATAAATAAAACTTACATTCCAATTCAAAGTTTCTGCAGGGCCTCAATCAAACCTGAAGAATGTCCTCCTCACGATCTTTTGGGCGCTGGCAAGTGACTTTCAGAAGAGCTGTGATCTGCCTCTCATTCAAACGTTTTGAGTATCTCTGACCTTCCACAATTTTGCACACCTCTATGGGGAGGTAGTTGGGTCGCTGCTGATTGCCAACTTGAAGACAAGGAAGTAACGGATGGCGAATGATATACCCATAAGTTTCCCGAAAGTAGTCAGTTACAGACTTCAAGGAACCCTCTTCATCAACAGGGAATCTGGAATACATATGCCAATGTCAATCTGGCTGTCCTCCAAGAAAACAAGAGACCCCACCATACAAACTCAGGACTGGAAGTACCTGCAAACCATGCCACCTGAAAAAATGTGGCACAAACAATATGCAAGTAAAAATACTAGTAGGTCTGGGGCCATGAGGTTCTTCATAGAACTGCTTACTGGAGATCTTTTGTAGCCTGATTGGTGAGCCCAGAGACTCGATACTTGCGCCTCATACTTCCACGGTGGGTAACTTCCACCTTCACACTTTTCAAAGCTCTCTTGATCTGCCAGACAAGACACTTATCAAATAGATCAAAAGTACATGCAAACAACAGACTCTTAAGATCTACATGACATGAGATGGCAGCTATCAAAGATAAAACTCAGTAGGCATGCCATCTCACTTGACCCTCCCGTGGAATACATGTTGAATGCAAAGCAGAATGGGTGGGCCAAAATACAACAAACTTAAATCTCACACCTTGTTTCGATCAGAATCAGTCAAGCCTCTAGATAAATCCTTATTCAACAGATCGCGAATAAACTCCATCACAGTCTTTGGCTCAATGAAAGCTGTTGATGACATGTCTGTGACAAACCATGCAAGAAGAGAAGGGGCCTGGGATGAGTCTACCAGAATATCAAAGGCACTTCCAGATGTGAGAAATTGTGAAGCAAGTGTCTGGTCTGGCATGATTACTATTCCCAATATACCAAAAGCACTTCCAGATGTGAGAAACATGCCGTGGCTATGCACCTCATGTAAATTACTGTGCCCTGAACAAACTACAAATGTGACACATGTGATGCCAGAAGCTGTCAAGGCACATATCTGAGATCTGTAGTTCATTTTTTGATCTGACTTCAAGAGACAGGAAGAGCCTTGTCACCCTAGGAACTCAATATGATTTGAACATGTGTCCAGATATTACTTTTACCATCTGGTTGACAAAACTTAGCATTAATTCAGAATAATGACTGATGTTGCTCACCAATGTTCAGAGAAAGGCCCATCTGAGTTGGACGTATACTTTGATAGAAGCCCCGCCAGCTCTCTAATCCCTCTCCCAGTGGTTTTCTCGTACCAAGGTTTGGTGAATAGAAGGACCGTCCAACAGGTGAATACCTGCACTACAAAGTTCAGATAAGCATGCTCTGTCTGCACATTGCAAGGGATTCACATAGGACACTATCAGCACAATTCAAACCTAATAGAACTTTCAAAGACAACATGGGTGTACTTACCGATGGGTTGGAAGCTCTCTCAAGACAATGTCAAGAACCTGAAGAGCTTCCTGAGGAGCATCCGCTTGGCGGCCAGCCAAGAATTGACCAAGGTGATGCAAATCTGCACGGGCTGCAAACTTGATAACCACCTTGAATGATCGTTCCTTTCTGCAATCATGAAGCTACTTGCTCAGAGAATATCTTCCTTAGATGAAGACTGGTTATCACTAACCCTCAAAGGCTTCCTCAAAGTAGCCACAGTTCAACCATTGCACCAGGCCCTTGGAGGGGCTCAATGATATCCCACAAGGTAAAAGCTTGTTGGTGCTCCCTGATGATAGTCAGAATCCTCAATTAACACTGATGTTTGTAGTGTGCACCCAGAGACTTTGCAAGGATAGAGATGACCCAACATCTTTGGTGACAGGAGTGAAGGGCATTTCACTGTTTCATATCAACAATGTCCACAGTAGAAGAGACTTGGATCAAACATAGACATGGTTTCTAGGGAATGTAAATTGAAATGCCAATGAGACAGATGCTCATCTCCAGAACAAACACACATATATTGTTCAGAAACAAGCTTTTCCCACCTAGGTGTATTGCTGCCATCATCCTCTTCAAGCAGATTTATCTGGAACTCCTTCAGTTGAAAGGGCAACGGTCCAGCAGTGTACAAGCTTTTGCGACCATCATATGCTGGCAATCGTCGACCCAAGGCAGACTCTCTGTGGAGCTTCACTAGCTGTTCCATGACTGCTCTGTTCAAACCCCGAGAAGTGACCTCTGGAGTGATGGCAACCTGTATGATCAATCACACATAAACCTTCAGGATTCCGGAGTGGCATTAAGGAGAAAGAAACACCCATGACCTAAACTTCAGGATTGTGGGGTGGCATTAAGGAGAAACAACCATGACCTATATTTTTCCTTTCAGTCATTCTTGGTGACCAGAGTTTGGAATGTGGGTCTTTTCAATTTTGTGTGTGTCAACATCACAAAGCTTTCCATTTACATCTTGTAACAGCTGAGATGGGTATTGGTAGAATCCTCTTAGCTCCTAGAATGACATTTGTACCATGCATGCAAGCATGACCTCTTGCACAGGCAAAGAGCTTGGTCCAATCGGTGAAAACAAAACTTACATCATACTGGTGGAGATCTTTGTCAGGAAGCTCTGCAAAGAAGTGATTTGCTTTCACAATGCACTTTTGGCCCATCCGACCTCTGCCAGGCCTGAGCGGGAATCTGAGTGACTTGCTGGACACAGGAGGCGGGGCTACTACTGGTTGTTGCTGTGGGGAAGCAGAAGGCGCTTGCTCTTCTTCCATTACATGACCACCCGCAAGCTCTTGACCTGTTGGGGATTGGAGTTGTTGTATTTGTAGACTTCCGAATTGCTCCACAACATTTTGGCCAGGAACAAACCCCCCGCCGCCCTCTGCTGGACTTTGTACTGGAACAGCAGTAGCTGCTGCATACTGCTGCATTGGCTGTTGTTGCTGGACTGCTGCATATCGTTGAACTGGAGAGACAGGAAACAAGCGATGCTGCTGCTGTTGAGGAATTGGCTGAACTGGACGCGACAATGTGGGCATTGGTGGTCCTTGAGCTTCCCGAAACTGCGAGGCTCGGGGGGAAGAAGAAGAAGTTGCCGAAGCAGAAACGTTTTGAGGCACATTGTGTTGCTGCGGTTGGGGGGGTTGTTGGCCACCGCCACCACCACGACCCCTTGTTACTGGTCGTCCTCCTCTTCCAGGACCAGGCCCAACACCTCTACCTCTTCCAGGACCAGGTCCACCATGTCCTCGTCCGAATCCTCCTCCCGCACCACCGCCACCTTCCCCTTGCACTTGCCCTGGCCCAACAACAGGATGCTGCTGCTGCTGTGCAAGCGTCGCAGCTGGCCTAGGCTGCTGCTGCTGCTGCACTGCCAGTGCGGGAGAAGGAATTGAAGCAACTGCCGCAGGTGCGTCCTCCGCCGAAGTTCCCTCTCCTTGCAGACGCTCTTCAACTTCCCTCGGTGTCTTCCGTCTCCGCGGCATGATGCTTCCGTTGTTATTTCCGTTTCTTTTTTTTCACGAAATTTCACTCACAGCGCGTGCAGAGTGAAGCAGAAGATATGTACTCGCTTGCCGCAAAAAGAACAAGAGCTCTACTCTGCATTACTCTGCCAAATAGAGTAGCAAAACATCATGTCAAGCCCGCAGGTAAAAAAACACGGTCGAAAGAACGTCATCCAACTTCGCTCGCTGATGGAAGTCAGAATTCCCGTTAGCTAGCTCGAGCCTACAATCGAACCAAAGCAAGCGAAAGAAAGAAGAAAACCAAAAAATGCTTTGTCTACGTCACAAAGTTTTTTTGCTTCACAAAAACACAAAACACTTCCCAAAACAATTCGGAACAAAAACAAAATTACAAAGCTTGCATCATTACTGAAACCGCCAAAACTCAGTCAAATCCACAACCCCCGTCAGTTCAGGTCGCACACAATTACAAGAGCCAGGCGAGAAAACCACAACGACGACGGCTCAGACTAACATCACCGTTCCAGCAAATTCTCTCATGTCAACGACTCACACAAATCTGTTAGAAAACAAAAACTAGAAAATGAATTTCAAGCAACAAACAAACACGGGAAGAAGAAATAAGTCTAATATTTTTCCGCACCTTCCTTGGCGTGGCTGCACTTTCTCACCCAACAATAACAACAAAAACCCTCGTCTTCTTCTTCACCAAACTCAATATCATCACTTCCAATGCTCACTCACCAAACAACAGAAACAGGAAGGAAATTTTTTATTAAAAAAATCACTACAATACTTGTATACCCAAGAGAAAAAACATAAGAAGCTCAACCAAAATCACACTACTAGGTAGTACTAGACATGAAAGGGGGAGGGGGGGGAGGAAGATGAAAATACCAACAACAAATTAAGTGTTGAACTACTAGTAGCTGCTGCTGCTGCTGCTACTACTGGGCTTCTAGTAAAATGAAAAGTTGAAGTTGAGAAAAACAGAAGCAACGACAGCAAGCAACATGAACAATAAGAAACAATGAGCAACAAATGGAGATGAAAGAGGAGACGGAATGGTGTTCAGGGTTTTGGTTTGGTGGAAGAGAGAAAGAGAGAAGGAGTTTATTATACATGCTTAATAGTACAAAGTACAAACACTGCTGGTAGTGGTAGTAGTAGCAGTAGGCAAGCGTGCAAGCAGACAAAGAGGCTCCAGTGCAGTTGGGGGCGGAAGTAAAGGAAGCAAGGATGGAAAGAAGGGGAAAAGAAGGAAGGTGGTGTGGGTTTAAAAAATTCACGTAAGTTAAGAATCCAATAAGTTTCTATAAAACAATTGTTGATCTGCATCCAGTAAAGGTGCATTCACACTTGGTGTTAAGGAGTTTAGGAGTTGAATCTCATAACGTCATGTTAGTCATTTAGGACTTAAACATACTTATCATGAAAATTTCAAGTTATGTTAATATTTAACATTGAACTATCACCCCTTTAACATTTCAAGGTAAGTTAACATTCATTTAACATTAAGTTATCACATATTTAACATTACATGTCACCTAAGATGCCACCTAGATTTTCAATTAACACTGATTAACATCAAGTGTGAATGCATCATAAGTGTGTTTTCAGGCCATTACACTTATCAAGTTATGCTATGTCCCCACAAGTTCATGCCCCTCCCATTATTAGCTTACGCCACAAAATAGTGAGAAAGAGAAATTTTCACCCTCTTTGAAGAATACAAATTAGGGTTTATATGGTTGTTGCACTTAGACATGAAGAAGAAAGAAACATTTGCATGTTTCCTAGACACAAAGTATTTTTCCATTAAATTATTTTTTTTAATGTTGGAAGGTGTATAAGTTTTTCAAGACGGACAATGGGTTCCCAACATGTTCCCCAATTTCTCAATCTATTCCCCAACATTCCTAATAGAATCTCACTTTGTCCCATATGCTTTGCCCAATGTTGTCCTCTTGAAACCTTTATATAGGTGAGCCAATATTGAAGTTTATGTGGTTCATTATTTGTAGTGAATGCATCTAAATTGGGGAGTCTTCAAAGTTCACATTTTGTGATAGTCCAATCAAAGAGACTCATTGCAAAAAAAAAAATCCTAAACAAGGAAGGGAGGAACTCCCAACTAATTTATATTTATCACATTACTGTAATACCTTCTCAGGTTCAATATTAATTAATTTTTTATAAATGTGTTGAATATATTAGGAATTACTTCTTTGAAATGTGGAAATTTTGAGGAAATTACAAGGGAGGGAAAAATACAAGAATTGCTTCAAGCCAGTCCACCACTGGGAGAAGGTATCCAATAATTGGCAACATTTTTCTATCCTATAGTTTGGTGGAACATTATTTCTCCCCATTTTTAAAAAAAAATTAAAACATCGCTAAAGATCTCATTATGTTGGAGAGTCAGAGTCACAATAACCTACCCATGAAACCGCCTATATTTATTGCGAAATTTTCACAAATTATTTATTTTACTGCCCAAGTGAAATTTGAAAAACAAAACAATTATTGGACACCTGAGTGCCAAACCTGAAAAGGTACTACAAACAGGTCGATTTTGAGAATTTGGGTCCTGTGCTCACTCTCACCTTGTGCAAGGCCCTCTTTTTGTTCTCGAGTGGCTGCATTGTTGGTCCTAAGCCCTTGCCCTACACACAAAAGATGATTAGGTAGTATTGTTATCAGTTTGAAGAGTTTTACCTATCCAGAACAAAAAGGGAATCGAAATAGTTTAATATGGGGTGAACTTTGGTTTTTTTTTTTAAAGTAGGAAAGTGCAAAGAAGAAAGAAAGAGAGACCCATTTCTGAAAGATCAGTCCTGCCCAATCCTGGCTGGGAGCATCAGGTGAAGAAAGGTTCTTTAGGGTCCAATGAAATAGAGCAATCCTATTGGATGAGGGCCATAAATTGGACCCACAGCCTTTAGATCAGGGTCCATCCATGACCCCAAAGTGACAAATTGAGGCTAAACCTCTATGGCACCATTTTGGAGGGAAAATCAACTTGGTTTGAACCAACCAAAAAAAAACAAAAGTTTAAAAATGAGAGCTCATGATTTTAAAAGATGCAAGCTAGGGTCCAACTCAAGGATTCAATTTACTTCAAATGAGTCCAAATTGGTTCCTAAGAATTTGAGCCCTGGACCCCATCTAAAGTAAGCCTAAGGGTTGCACTCACTTAGCTTCAAGCCACATAAATTTGTTTTTTTCTCTTCTACCCCACTCCCTTGCTGTCAACTATTAATTTTCCCTACTAGGTATATTTTAGTTATCCACCTGAGTTTTCAACTCTAACACTCTTCTTGGCGTCTTGTGGTTTTGCCGCTTAGTGGGTATCTTTTACATAACTATGTTGTGTGGGTCATTTTGGGTGTGTTATTATAATGATAATTCTTATTGTTATTGTTATTGGCTTTGCCTGAATGGGAGAAACTCCAATGAATGACGTAGGTAGTTTTCATTTGGTCCCACACCTCAAGGAATGTTCACTAACTGTTGCAATGAACTTAAAATTATGACAAGTTCATCATAATTTTTGGGAACTTCACGGAACATTTCTTATCTTGACCATTGTTGTGAGTTCCGACATTGTCTCAAGGGGAAAAGCCATTATGTGATGATGATCCACCCCTCCCTTGTGATTATTGTCGGATTTCACAACCCAATTTGGGCATATTGTTGATTCAACTTTCTTTGTTGTTTTGTTTCATTTCTGTTTCAATTATAAAAGCCAAGTGCCATTGAATGACCTTTAGGTAAGTACATAAAAAGTACTGATTTTGTGTCTTGCTTTTTTACTGCAATTTCTCACTTGACTTTTGTGGGTTTTTCCTTGGCTAGTCAACAATACCTGAGTGATTTCAGGAAGACTGTTGTTGTTGGCAGTTGTTGTTGGCCATATGGCCCCCCATGTCTTTCTGCCAACCGCTCAGCCACTAGGCCACATATGTGATGTTGTTGCAGGGAGGAGGAGGAAGAAGAAGAAGAAGAAGAAAGTGGGCTTTTTAAAGTTCATCTATACCCTTGTACATCATCCTTGCAAGCTAAGTTAGCCTAATTCCAACTAATGTAATTTAGTTTTGTGTAAGTAATTCAGGCATTAACACATATTTCAGCTCATACATCTTCCACTCACAAATTAGCACATTCATTTAGAATTTAAGCCACTGAAAGAAAAGAAAAAGAAAAAAGTCACTTCATTTGAAAAGTGTACAATAGGTTTATCCATAATGTACCCATGATAGGGAGTTCTGGTCATGTCTTTGGTCTGTTCCTAGGAATATAAATAAGGCTATGGCCTCCATTTTGACATGGTCACTTTCTAACCATTGCTAGGAAAATCTAATTACCCAACTAACTTCCCTCAAGCATTTGAGGACCATGTACCCACAAGATTATTGTTGAATGGTGCATTTGCATAGTCATCATCAATCCCAATGCCTTGAGCTTTAGCTTTATGATAGCTTTGATTGAACAAAAAATATTGCAGTGCTTTGAGGCTAATGAACTGGTGAAAAGCTCTGCAAAAAGATTGAAAAGTATGGATTTAACATTAAACAAGGAAAATTAGTACTTCTCCCAAACCAAAGGACCACACAAGTTGGTGAAGACAGCACAACTTGTGGCCCACCCAAAAGCTTTTGGCTTGAGTTATCAACTTTACAGTAGCTTGATTAAATAATAATATTGTGATCCTTTGAGGCTAATGAACTGGTGAAAAGTGCTGCAAAAAGATTGAAAAGTAAGGATTAAACATTAAACAAGGAAAGATTAGTACTCCTCCCAAACCAGAGGACAAAAGTTGTTGGTCTACCAAAGCTGTTGCCTCGTTAAAACACCTGCACTTCACCTCAATCAACCCAGTTGCCACAAGTTACAACTCCTCAAAATATGGGCTACTGATTGTTGCATGTTGAAGGTTTAATAATAATGCTCTGTCAACAAGGTTTACAATATGCAACACGGGTAACATTACTAGGGTGAAATGCAAAGCAAATTTCCAATTCTTTGTATGATATGAAAACACAAAATACAAAATTGCACAAGGTACCCAACAAAATAGAATTTTCCTACATTATAATCAGGCAATTGGGAGTATGACAAATCCTGAAGTATCCTTACAAAGTTATAGCACTGGGTGCAAATGGAAAAATATTCTTAAAAAGAAAGAAGGACAAGGGTTCATCAATTTCAGAATTATGAAATCTGGGTAGAAATGACAACCTAAAGTGACTGCCATGTGGTAACAGTCTCAAGAAGCCCTCTAAGGCAATATTCACATAGTGGCCACCAAATAGCACATTATCTGTAAACAACAAAGCCATAGGGTAGACCGATCAGTGATTGAACACTTAAGCCCTCAGGGCAGACCTGAGGAGGGCTCTGTGTTTCCAATATCCAAACAAAACTTGAACCCCTCCTCTTGTAGCGCATCCCGCATGCTAACAATCATCCAACACAGATTAGAAATGAGAAAGTTACAGCCCCCAAAGTAAAACAGGGTCAAAAACTCAAAAAAACAAACCATCGCATGCTACAAAGCTGATTCCTAAACACCCAAAAAATTCCTTGATTGTTGCTCTGTTGTTAGTAGAGTTCAAAGATGATTTGTAGACCTTCAGGTGCCACTCCTATAGCACTTTAAATTGTTTAAAATGAATGAAAAATAACAAAGTTATGAGATTTGAAAGTAGGAGAGGTGCAAAGAGAAGAAAAAAAGAAAAAAACACATTTCGTAAGTTGGAAAGCTTATTTTTCTTCTTGTTATTTTTTCATTACTCCTTTTCCTTTGCATTTCAAAGATGATTTCTAGTGCTTGAGGTAGCGCTCTCACAACATTTTACATCATTCAAAATGAACCACATATGATAAAATATAAATAACTGTTCGGTCATAGGCAGCCAATGAGTGATGGGTTGGTCTACCCTAGTTCAATTTACATGGTTCATGAGCTTGAGAGTATAAGAGCCACTAGGGTAGCTTCACACTATGTCTCAGGGCCCATAAGTCCCAAAAGAGGCAAAGTCCCATGGAAATCAGACCGTTGACATATGACAAACAATATTATTCTTGGGAGTTGGTGTGCCATAGTGTGAAGTCCCAAGCCCAAGACGCAAGTCCTATGAGGACTTCAAAGTCCATCAGTGAGTGTGTGCTCTATATGATGAGAAATAATAATAATAATAATAAAGTCATAACTGCTCTTTTGATGAATGGACGAGATCAAATCAATTTTTGATTATTTTAATTAAAAACTTAATGGGGACTTGTCTTTGGAGTTGGGTTTCCATTTTTGCTGAACCCAACTCCTTGCCTAAGTACCAACCCATGGAATCAAAAAGTGTGGTCATGTAACACTCCCACTCATGGTTGGGACTCCTATATTGGGCGATAGTGTGAAAGACTTGATCCTGATTTGGAGCCTTAGGCCAACTGGATTGCAGGATTGAGTCAGGACTTATAAATCAGGCCCTAATGTGAAATGCCCTTAATTGTAATAAGGCAAAGGCAAGCTGTGGTGGACAAAATCTTGTCTTGTAACAAAGTTAATACGAGTCTTTTCAACATATTTTTGTTAAAAGAAAAAAGAGATATTTTACTACATCTTGTATCAAGTGAATGGACAAAGTGCGATTCTTAACTGGCATTATTGTTGCTGGTGGGATGCTTGAGAATACCTTGCACAAGCTCTATAACAATAACAACAAGGCAAATGAGAGACTTGTTGTAGGTGTAAGAGGCTACTTGTAGGTGTAAGGTGCTTCCCACTCCTATCACCTTGTGATCTTTACACACTTACGCCAATCATAAAGTTTTGCCTCATGCTTTATGGTGGGTAAGGCGGGCCTTGGGTGAGGGAAATTCCCAAAATGCAGCGCTGAACTTAGACCAAGGTGATTGTTGTAATGTGATGGGTAAGGCCCTGCAGTGGGGGACATTCCAGAAATGTGGGGCCGGATTTGGCTGTCGCCTCAGTCTTGAGTCAGGCCCTACATCATGGGAATGTTCCTTGCCTGTACCTCGGCCACATCATAAGATTTAGAAGTTCACTCAACATGAAACACTACTATTACAACCCAACCATCCATCTTATTAAAACATCAAACCTATGAATGTAAAACATTATATATATATTTTTAATTTTTAAAAAATGGGTCCACTAGAAAACAAATGTTCCCTCTTTACACATTTGGAAATTGGCACAATCTTAAACGCATAGAATAAAACAGAACTATCCTGAAAAGCAGAAAAGCCAAAAGAAAAAAAAACATATTATAATATTGCCTGTGTTTCTCCGGGCGTCAGGACGAGGACAGTAGGTAGTAATTAACCAGTTGGTAAGAGAGTGGTAGGTGCAGGACGATCTTGACGTTGAACGGCTGCGTAGTTCCGTTCGTATCCGTATTTCGGATTCGCATATTCACGGAATGTGCGTTGGTATTCTGTATTTTTATTTTCATTCGCCCGTTAACCGTCAGGATGCTCTTTTGGGGCTGCCGATTCCGAGTGCGAAGATCGTCTGGAGACAGGACGGTATGCACACGGTATGCACAGGAAGGAAAGAGAGAGAGAGAGAGAAAGTGCAAGAGTTGGAGGGAAGGAAGAAGAACGGAAGCCAAGTGCAGAAGCAATTGGTGGTGCTTCTGCTGCAGCAGCAGCGATTTTAAAAGAAATCTCCGTGGACCTCTTTAAAGAACAGCACCGCAGTCGCAGTTGGTGCTCCCCCGCGCCCCTCCCTATTTGTACGCCTTGCAATTACATCTGCCCTTCTTTCACTGTCAATGCAGCTAGGTAGGTAGCTATGTATCTATCTATAGCTGATGCGTTATGTTTACGCCGTGCCGCAAGTAATTAAAGAGCTTCTGATCCGGCTGCTGCAGGCATGCTCAACTCACTCATCAAAATGGGGTGTCAAACGTTAGTTAGTGGGATGATGCATGGATAACTTAGATAACTTAGAGCAGCCCTTTTTTCTTGCTGACTATATATAAATCGCCAAAAAGTTATGTCAAATTCTAGAAGCGATAGAATCAAGTGCTTTTTGAGATTTTCAATAGCCATAATTTGGAAAAAAATTAATTAAAAAATAGCCAGATTTGTATACATTGTTACAGTATGTAACCAAAAAATGGAAGGGTGTTCAAGGAATTTTACTTTCATATTAAGCTCGTACCCAAATTTGGCTAAATCCTCGAATGGATCATCGCCACCTTGGCTACAAAACCAAATTGACCCACACAAAAAACAACACTAACTTAGAAGGAGGATTATACAACCAAACACAAGAGAATATCAAAGGATCTCTCTGGAGTCTGTATCTTTCTCTCCCACTACTCCATTACGTAAGGCCTAACTTATGCTTCTTCATTAAACGCAGTTGTTGATGTTGTTGCAGAAGATCACAAGTACCTTAAAATTCGCTACTTCCTCTTCCTCCCCTCCTCTCTCTTAATTAAAAAAACCACTCATTAAGTAAGTACTTATGAATCAACTTAATGTTCTTCCACCATGATCTTCATATTTAATTAGCACTAAGCGGGCCGCTTATCAGGTTTTTGTTATTTTTTGGGGGTGGGGGAGCCACTGGGGATTTTTTTCCCCAATTTTGCGAGGCAGGCGAACCTGTGATCATCCACAAGAGGACTTAGCCAAATTTGGCTAGAGGTGAGAGAGAAAAGCAGAATTTTTTTTGCAAACCTCGGCATATACTGGTGACATACAAGAACAAATGGTCTAAATGGTTACTTTGAGCCTTTTTTCCCAAAAAATCCTTCGAACAGGTTGCTGCCCCTTTTTTTTTGTCAGCAAGTTTTCCAAAGAAAACCTTGGTAGCCACACTGGTGATCATCACAAGAGGAATTAGCCAAATTTGGCTACAGATCAGATATGAAATTAGGAAACTTAAGAACTATATTTTGGCTACTTGTTCGAACCTATTGCCTAAATATGGTGATTTCAGAAAAAACATTCCTCCGAATCTGAAGGCTTTGGTGCATTTTTTTTGAAACAAAAATCCTTTGTATGAGTTGCACTTGATTTTTCTTTGTTGCCAAGTGGTGAAAATTAGTCCCCCAAAGAAATGCTGCCCCTGATCTTCGTATTTAATTAGTACTAAGGGTCCCTGTGCCGTTGGGCCCAAGTATATCAAACCTACAAACCTCCTCTAAGGTCTCCCATCCTAATACCAGAGTGGTTGAATTGGGCTTAACTTCAAAGTGCTTAATGAACCTTGCTACAATAATTTTAATTTGTGAAACAATAACCATGCACACCATTCATCCAGGGCTTTCAACTGTACTAAAACAGAGAAGTGAGAGGCCCCACAGTTTGGCAGGATCCCAGTGTGCTCTGCAATTAGATCCAAACAAACAAACACCTATCTTAAATTCTTAACAGAGACATAAACACTAGTTTTTGTTCATGTTTATGAATTGATGCAAAATTATTGCAATTAAAATTATTTATATCTCGGTTTTCTCAGTGCTTGTTTCATCTTCCTCCTAGATAGTCGAGTTGAATTTGTAGTTGTGGTCTTCAAAAAGAGTATGTTGTTGTTGATATAGTTAGAAACTTTTGTGCAATATTTTTCAGTTTGAGAATTGCAATTGTAATTACTAAATTTTAATACACCTTGCAATGGGCATGTGAATGGCGTTGTGGCAGGCTGCATCATAGGCTTTACCAAAACCCTACCCCAACACCACCTCTTACCACTAAACTGTGTAGTGCACAATGTCGAACTTGGCATTTATCCTCTAGGCAAGTGATTGCAGACTCAAGAAGAATCATCATCCTCACATACCATCCTTCTCATTTTTGTTGTTCTTCATATCACCATTGCAACACAAGATGCAAAAGCTAAAAGAATGAGTGAGGGGGAAAAAATTGTGGAGAAATAATTATATAGGAAAGTGTTTCACATCTCCAAGGATCTAATTATTAGAAGTGGACACAAAAATCAAGCTTTTTGGGAATGCATAGCTTTACATTATAACAACAATTCCAAACTTCTTGGTTGTGGAGAGCACCTAACTAGAAGCTTGGAGACAAAATGGGGTTTGATAAAAACACAATGTTTTTAATTTTGTGATAATTATTGTGTGGTTCTTGCATTGAATGAGAATGATCTTTGTAATGAAAATGTTATTTAGAAAGCTTTGAAATTGGACAAGTTCAAGCACCCCAAAAATTTAGTTTTTGTGTTCATTCATTGTTAGTTGATCCTAAGAGATATACCTCAATGGGCAAAAACAATTGAAGATAGACACAAAAAAATTATGCCCATGAAAAGGGCCAAACCTTTGCCTATATAGATGTGGAATGTGCTAGTGAATTATTTTTTTAATTAGAAAGAATCAACAATAGCACCTTTAGAATTTGTGGGTGCTTTTGTCTTCTTGTGACTTTCAACAATGGACAAAATCTAAATATGTTTATGATTTTTCACAAGTTTCAACTATGGTCAAAATTTGAAGTTGCTTATGATTGTTTTGTGAGCTTTGTGAAGACTAGAAGAAAAAGATACTTATGATTCTTCTGAGTTTCAATGATAGCTAAAACCTAAGGGTGTTTGTGATTTCTTGTGAGCTTTGGTGATCATCAAAAGAAGAGGGTGCTTGTATTTTTGTGAGCTTCAATGATGGCTAGTTTTGAGAGTGCTTGTGTTTTTTGTGAGCCTTACAATTGCAAACTTGAAATGTGTGAAATGTTTTTAACAATTACATGGGTGTGGTTACAAAGCATGTTGTCAAATGGTTGCCAATGAGGGTATTGCTCAAATGGCACATTTTGTAGCAAGGTTTGACAAAGGGCTTTGAATACTAAAGCTGCAATGTGTGTTTAAAAGGCAATTGGTGGAAATGCCTTTGAAACACATTCACCCACACCCCTAATTTTGTTTTTACCAATGTTTATTACATCCAACATGAAGTGTTAATTATTTCCCAAGTCCCACACGAGTATTAAAATTTTGGACAAATTAAGATGAGAGACTATTTTTTTAAAATTCAACTTGTGTTTTTTTTCTTAGCTAAATTTAGTCAAATTTTCACATTTGAAAATGGTTGATTACATTTACTCTTGAAACAAAGGTAAAATTTGGAATCATTTTGGCTTAAAACAAAAGTTTGGTATAAGGATAAAACCATGTTGATATTTTGGTCATCATTCATTTAGCCAATTGTAACCCTATGAACATGTTGATTGAATTCATTCTTTTGTGTTATAGGTTGTCAACTAGCCAATTGACTCACTAGCTACCTTAAATGTAACCAATATACCACACATATGAACTCACTTATCTTCAATGCTACATTTCCCACCAAATTTTTAGCCCCATAACTAGCCCTTACACATTCATATTGCCAATATGATTTGAAGGAATGACTATTGAATTTTTTTTGTCTAGGTGCCAAGGCAATGGTATGATATGATCAACTAAGCTGACCAACACCCACATTGGTATTTTTACCATTTTTGATTGATGTCTCTTAGTGGCCGTATTAAATTTAAGAAAACTTAAAGACCTTAATTTATTCTAAAAGCATGGAATATTAATTATTTTAAAAATAAATTTGTCACCATATTAAGTTTCATAAATATTGAATTTTGACTAAAAGTTATATTTAGTTTAAGAATGGGATATTTATAATGTTAGAAACAAGTTCAAAAGGTTTTGAGATTTTTACGATGTTACCAATGTGGGTATTGGTTCACCCAAGGCTCAACTCAATCATTGTCCACTATTTTGTGTTATAACTTATTCAACAATTGTAATTTATATGAGATGTTATATGCAGCTTTGGAGTCTATGGCTTTGGAATCTAAACATTTTTATTCATGGCGAAAAAATATCCTTGATGCATGATATTTAGCCTCCTTTACCCTCAAGTTTGATTGAATTAGCCACATCAATTTTAGTAAAAATTGATTAGCTCACAAATTTCAACTTCTACTCTTGCATTGTAACCACTTGGACTACAAAATGAATTCTTCAAATAACATTTTTAACACATCCAAAGTCTACAACTATATTCAAATTTCTACCAAATCTTGAACTATGTCCCTAGATTGGCTAATGTGCTTGCTGGCCTTGGAGTAGACAAATTATCTACAATACAATACAAAAATAAAAATAAAAACCTTACTTCCAAGTAGGCCAATGGTTATGATTAATTTAACCGATCAAAAAGTGGTCAAATTATTTTTACTAAGCTTTGTGGAGACAACTCTATAATGTTAAAACTCACACATCTAAAATTAAGCCCCCTTTACATTAAAACCCGAAAGCCTGTCACCATCACAATAAAAAATCTATGATTGGAAAAAAAACCATTTCAAGGTTAAGTTCACTTTACACAAAGTTGGAGGGCCAAGGGACTAGTGAAATGTAAATGGATGAAAAATCATCATTAAATGTACTATGGATAATGTTTCATGTTCTAATGGACTTGTTGCCATGCCCACTTAGTGGGTAACAAGTCCATTAATCCATAGTGGGCATGAAAAAGTTTGTTAGACCATGAGCTCAAGAAACCACAATGAGTTCTATGAACTTTTTATCATGATTTTTTCTCAAATTTTTTAATATTCTTTTAAGGTGGGTGTGAGATTTGTTAGTGCATGGGCCAAAAAAAGCATGATTTTTTGGATTTTTTTCACATTTTTTTTCTCAAATTGGTCTAATATATATTTTTTGAAGGTGGGCACAAAGTTTATTAGCCCATGGTCCAAAAAAGTCACAATTGGTTGAGTTTTTTAGCACATTTTTTCCAATTAAAAAAATGTGTTTATAAAAACAATGGGTGAGCATAAGTTTGTTAGCCCATGGGCCAAAGTAGCCATGTTTGGTCAATTTTTTTTATACGTATATTTTCCTGTCTATGATCCATGGTGATCCTACTTCTGGAAATGAAAGAAAATGAAGAAAGTTTGGGGGCGGGGCGGGGGGGGG
>Ga0209611_10004655_pt1 | contig 23371 bp, 16 predicted proteins | sample S1TSphgellanicum_3_FD_187693 | JGI IMG/M metagenome (GOLD analysis project Ga0209611, IMG submission 187693) | Host-associated microbial communities from peat moss isolated from Minnesota, USA - S1T2_Fc - Sphagnum magellanicum MG (SPAdes) (version 2) | ecosystem: Host-associated > Plants > Peat... | reverse complement strand
AATTGTTTGAGTCTATGATAACAATTATATGGTGTACCTATATGGGATGTATTTGAGACTTTTGGAAGGTGAATCACAAGAGGTGGGCTGCTTCTCTCACTACTACTTTCAATCCTCAGGGTTTTGACTACCTAAGCATGTGTTGTGGTGAGAGACAAAGGTATATAAGCTTGCACTATACATGTGCATGGATTCCAAATTGTGAGCTTGCATGGGTTGACTGGTGGTGGCATCCAACATGGCAAGGGCTAAAGATCAAGATGATGTAAAATGAAAATGGCAAGGGCTTAAAGATCAAGACGATGTAAAATGAACATGGCAAGGGCTTAAAGATCAAGATGATGTAAAAATGAACATGGCAAGGGCTAAGATCAAGATGATGTAAAATGAATATGGCAAGGGCTAAAGATCAAGATGATGTAAAATGAATATGGCAAGGGCTAAAGATCAAGATGATGTAAAATGAACATGGCAAGGGCTAAAGATCAAGATGATGTGAAAATGAACATGGCAAGATGAAGATGACCAATATTTCTGGAACATTGGGCTTCCCTCATCAAAATAGAATCCTTGCCATGCTTCCATTTGGCATCCCCTTTACAAGTTATTTACATGCAAGTTGAACTGTGGCTAAACAAATATGAGATAAAACTGAGGTGCTAAATATTGGGAACTCCTTAGGGAACACATTGAGAACGGACACAAAAAAGTAAAACTATAAAACCCAAAGGAAAAAACACTAGTAAGCCCCGACGAGCATATTGAGCCTTCTCATTGGCTGCATGAAATTTCTATTTCCAAAACCGTTCGTCACCATTTTTGGCCTGGACTAATAACCCCCCTTATAAACTGGGGGTACCCTAGTAGTACCTTGGCCAATTCGAAATGTTGAAATTTTTCAAAAACTATTTCTTCCAAATCAAAAAAATATTGTGAAGGATAATAGTGAAAATTTAAGAATATTTCCATTTGTTGAAATGAATTTTTCAAAATTAACTAATTATTCAACGGACATGTGTGTCATAGTCCCAAAATTGTTCAACAATTTTCCTCACAAAACACCATAACTCCTATAACCCATTATGTTATGCATAACCCAAGATTCACCAAGTACATGTGTCATTCATGGAGGTTGTCTTCAAACCCAAAACCTCAATGTGGAAATGTAGAAATGGAAACACCTTTAGATGATAAGGATGTAATCAAATCCTCCATGTATTCCCAAGACCTTGTAATACTACATTGGATTGGAAACTACACATATAAATCATATTGTGAAAAACATTGGAAGCTAGTTATCCACAGGGATCGCGAGAGTGGATTAAAGAAAAAAAAAATTGTGCAACTACAAAACCTCTAAACCTAGAGGCCAACAAAGGTTCAAACATAGGAAATGCCCAAGATTTCAATACCCTTATTGAAGGGTCAAATAGGGAGTCCAATTAAGCTTCTTTGACTCAAAAGAAATGGACATTCAACACAGTTTAAAGAAAGTCCAAACAATGTTTCTTACACATTGGACACCCAGAGATTGAATTGCAAATTGATCTTCGTAGCTTGGTTTTAAAACTTTGAGGGAATACCCTCATCACCACCCATTAGGAAAACCCAGATTTTACGTAGGGTCCTTCTTTCCAGGTGATGAAAGACCAGGGAAAATTTCACCGTCTAAAAACTCATTCTGATTGAGTGAATGAATATTATGATTAAGTCAAATGCTTTCAATATATGCTGAAGGGATACCACCTAGTGAGGACAACTTGTCAATCATTGATTTGTGAGTCTAATGCTAGTCCTACATTCTACCTCCCAGCCAATCACCTTTGATATGAGACTGCAAGTGCACCTCTGCCAGCTTTCCATTTGGCCCATAGTCTCTTTCCATTACCAGCCTTGTTTTGTCAGCACACAACCAGCCAACAGAGATTGTCAAGATACCACTTTCTTTTGCTTCCACACCTGCAATTACACCCCCTGGAAGCCATAACAAGCTCGGGTCATCAACAACCTCCTCTTCCTCCTCATTATCATCATCATCATCATCATCATCATCATTGTTGTCTTCTTCTTCCCCATGACTCTCCCATATTGATTCATCCACAGAAGCGGGCTCTGGCAATCCTTGGGCTTTTACAACCTCATTGCAGAAATACACAAAAGATGGTCTCTCGTTTGATTTGTTTGTGTCTGAATCAATCGCTGTTGCACTGATCTCAAACACTTTCCACTTTCCCATCAATTCATATGGGGAAAGGCGCTCCTCATTGGAAAATGGTTCCAAGCGATGCCCACCAGAGTCACTGGAAGATGCATGCAATTGATGGACAGTGAACTTGGTCAGTTTGCAATGTAATTTGACTTACGCATTTATGGGTAACAAACATTTCATGACAGTGCTAAAACTATTGTGGACTAGTATGTTGTGAATGAAGCTTCTTGCCAATTTTGTGTGTGGATTTCTGGCTTTTTTGCAAGGCATTACCAGATCTGTGATGACTCCTCCTCCAGGCTTGAGAAATCACTAGTTCTATTCAGGAATTATCATATGAGAGAGAAAAGGAAATTCATAGAGTCAGGAAGATGAACCTGATGGACTTCATATTGCAAGGCCCCATCCATTCTTCTCTGTACACTGCAACTCGGAGGACTTGAATCTCAGCCCCAGACTCCATGATGGAAATTGTGTGGATCAAGCGTAGCCTTTGGTGCCCTCCCAACACCAAACACTGCCATACAGATACAAGACACATCATTGCAACAAATAGCTACCAGCCTGAACTCTCTTTCATGGACCAAAAAACAAGTGCCAAATAACAGAAGAATTTCTTTTGAATCTATGAAGACCTGCTCAATTGTGAAAGTTGGGGGTGCAAAATAGTTGTCAGTCACTGCCAGTTCATCTGGTAACAGAGAAACGGGTCCCCTTGAATATGAACCATCCTGCACCCCCCTCCATGCCAACAGAAACCCTCATGACCACAATGTCATTTTACCATATCAGCTTAATGTTGATGAAATGGGACTTAATTTGCACAGCTTCATGTTGTCAACATGGTGGTTAATTAACCTACTGAGAAGAAGACAAGGCCTGGTTCCATCCCCATATCATCCTCCTCCATCACATCTTTCCACACTATGTCACCATTTTCTGCATTTCTGTCTGATTGACTGCTTGTTGCAGGTCTGTCGTTCATGGTGTGTACATCCAACAGCGAATCAGTCAGCAACATTGTTCCTTCTACTGATGACTGTGATATCGATTCACTCCTGGAAACATGTTCCTCTGGAATTGGAGCTTCCTCCCCTGTCATCACTAAAGAGTGAAGCCCATTTCGGCTGTATTCAGCTATAGGGGTCTCTTGACTGCTTCCTTCACTGTTTGCTTCAGAATGGCCACCTTCATGCAGGTCTTCTTCTTCTTCTTCTTCTTCTTCTTCAACACCCTCAATTACATCAGAAAAGTCCACACCTTCGAAATTGATTAACTCTGATCCATCAATGGCAAGCTGATTGCCAGCATCTCCCTCAAACTCATTGGTACCTTCATCATCAAGCAATTCACTTTGCAGTTGAATCTGCAACAAATGTAGATATGAACTGACTATCAGAGTGGCATTTTAGACCCAAAACATAGCAATTGAAAGCTTTCTAATAGAACTGGCAATCATCATATTCCATGCCAGTGAGAATTGGGCACCATGGAATTGACTCAATTTGTCCTCATCTTTTTTCCTTACTGTTGACTTCAAATGAATTGAACTAATCTTCCACAAGAAACTTGACCTCATCATCAAACCCTTTCTCGCCATGAGGATTCTCAACAGTCCATAAAATTTTGCGGTGAAGTGTGGAATGTCTCTGTCCTTCTCCTTCAACTCTTGGTATTGGCTCAACTGTGCACAGTACTCGAGCATCATAGAGGTACTCATTTTTACTTCCAAGGGACATAGGTTCCATCTCCGCTGTGATGGGAGAAAACGCAGCACCCACTCCACGCCACACCCCAGCATTGCTACTGACAAACGTGTCCCATAAGGGATCTGCAACTACCTCCTATAGCCAAATCCAAGATACTGTAAATATTAGCAAAACATGTGGCAAGAGGTCTGGATGTCTCTCTCTCTTCCATAATGGAAAACCCTAACTGGTATAAACCATGAGACCCTTGTGCATTTCTCTGATTTAGGGTCTCTTTCCATTAGGCTATTGTGATAACAGTTACACACAACATGACATGATCCCAACAGCCTAATGGAGAACCACTGACATAGGACTTGTTTCTTGCTGCAGAAACAGTCACTTTTCATTAGAGAGCTGCAAGTGCATAGAAAATATGTAATTAATCAAGTTAGGAACTCTGGGAACACATGTACTCACGGAAAAAAAAGACAAATGTCACTGTGTGATGAGTCACAGTTTAACTAACACAGCTCTCACCACTCCTGCAATTGGTCAATGCTTGACTAATAGAACTGTGAGCACAGATAGTTGAAAAAACATAATGGAAAGCTTCTGTGATCACAGGATCTCATGGAAAGATGTCCTTAGAAACTGCAAACGAAGAGGAATGGAGCTAATGGGAAGGTGAAGATGAAGAACCGCAGTCTGTAGCACAGTTTCAATCTCTGCAGGAATTGTTCCAGACACCAGGAGAATCCCATAGTCTTCCTCAGGGTTCGCAATTTCTGCTTGGTTGTATAACTGGTTCCCTCGTGAAACTTTTCGGTCACCATTGACCTTACGATCTGATTCCTCTGTTTCCAACAGACTCAACCCTCCTCCCCTCGTCTCATTTTCCAATCTGCTGCTGTTGGCCTCTTTTTTGTCTCTGGAATTCTTGAAGCTGCTTGTGATTTTCTGCCTAGTGTCACTCTGAGAGTCTCTGGCGTTTGAGCTTGAGGTTCTTTCAGTGAAATCCTTGCTCCAAACATTTCCTTTAGGCGTTGCAGCAGCTTTTCTAGATCCTCCTCCTTCCCCTTGTTTCTTTCCACTGGGACTTGTATTCTTCTTCTTCTTCTTCTTCTTGTCTCTGTCTTTTCCAGATGCAGCAATTATTTCACATCCTCCTCCCACTCCTACTCTTTTCTTGCTACTACAAAGTTGCGAGGATTGGAAACTCGGTGAAGAAGAAGAAGAAGAAGATAAGGTAAGGTGGAAAAATGACGACAATGCCCCAAAAAATGGTTTTCTTTTACAACTCCACACAGTTCCCGTCTGTTTCCTATGGCTAAAATCATAGAATGTCGCTTGAGAACGAGGAAGAAATTCTTGGGAAAGGGAAGAAGAAGAAGAGCAATTGGCAGGGAGGAGTCTGTGGAAGTAAAAGGGTTTAGTGGCAAATTTGGAGCTGCAGACAGAAGAGTGCACACCATGAAGTTGCATTGCAACAAATTGTTGCATCTTTTCTTTTCTTTGGGTCAAGCGACTAAACAACGCATTACCTACACCACCACCATCTCTCAACTCTCAACACGTTGAATGGAATCGAAACACAATTTTCTGCGACATCGAAGCTCGACGATTGTAACCCTAAACCCTAACCTCGACGATTCTAACGATTCCGACGACGTCAGGGGGTTTAGGGTTTAAGCAAAAGTCCCACAAAAGCCTAACAACGGAGAAATGTACGTTTGTATGTTGATAGAACGGACGGAGTGTATCATCCAACTGTCGATGACGTTTTCGTTCACTTGGCGACGACAGTCGCAAGTTCTCGTTCGTTTCCCTTCTTCTTGTGAAGTTCAATGTTTCCTTTCCCCCCCCAACCCAAAAAAATTGTTCATACAAAAAATGCAAAAGCAAAAAACATTTGACCATCTTTCTATAATGTTGTTGGCTACCTACTTGAACTTTGTATAGAATCTAGCATTTTTTTTTAATTTTTAGAAAAAGGTTAGTTGAAATTTGGTGAGTAGAAAAATAGAAAGCCTAAAAAACACTTATATTTCATCATTTTTTTAAAAGAGAAAAAAAAACCCATTGATCAAAAATATTACCCTCTCCCACTCCCCACCCAACCACCCACCCACCCAAAAAAAACCTAAAACTAAAATTGGCATTGTATCCATGTTGCTTCCATAGCAAGCACCCCCATGATGAAACCATGACAAACTTACTTGTCATGGAACACACAATGTGAAGGAAGAAATAGAAAAGGAAAGTAGTAAAGGATTTTTTTTAAGTCATTTTTCAAGTGCTAACAACAATTAAGAATCTAAGGTCCATTAGATGTGAGAATGGGAGATGGGTCCCCCAAAGACTAAGAAGTTGGGTTGTAGCCATTGTTATAAATAGACTTTTCAAAAGAGTTTGGATGAAAATTGCATGTTAGTATGATATGCAAATTTGAAATGGATGTATGTGAATTTTGAAGTTGGGTAATAATCAATCATTAATTTAAATTGTATTAACCTAATTCAATTATGTTTACACCCTCTTTCATACTTGAATATTTAATACATATTTTATGAAAAACTTTACATAGTATCATTAATATGACACCTCCATGAAAGATGGACTTATTGTTTTGAGTTAGCAAACCCTAAAATACTCATTATATGCCTCCTTACAAGGTTTGTGTGTTTAATGACCTAGAATGATACCTATTCCTAACAATGGCAATCCTTACTAACCTATATAGCTCATATGGTCATTCATAGTTGTTGAATGAGAAGAAGAATCAAAGGGTGATGTAATGACACCTTGGGCTTGCATCATTTGTTTGGAAACCAAGGCAAACATGATCATGGTTTAGGAGAATATTTGACACAAGCTTGTGAATTGAAATTGTTCCTTTTTCACTATTGGTGTGTGTTATATATAGTTAAGCACAAAAATTGTTTTGTTCTAAAAAGTTCAACAAACCCTAGCAACTTGTTGTGGCTTGTCCTCGGGTTATACATTTTAATCAAGTGATTTCTCGTGTAATGTTAATGTGGGCTAAATATTTAACCTCCTTTGTTGAAAGAGTCAAAATTGTTTATAACTAATTATTCAATGTTACTAGTGTGGTTTGTGACGTTGGCCCAATTGTGAACCCATTACAAAATAGGGAAACTCAACATGTGAACATTGTTTTGCAATGTATGTATCGATTTTTTAAAGAGTCAAATATGAAAGGAAATCATGCTTTGAATTGAATGGTAAGCCTTCAAGTGTTACCATGTCCTCAACTAATTTTTTCTTCCAAAATCTGATTTTTGGGGGAATTTATTTCAATTTTCAGCAGCAGAAATCACTTTTAAATCAATATCTCCCACATTTTGAATCCAAATCTTACCAAATAAATTCCATTAAGTTCTGCTCATCAAGATCTTTCCAACAACACCAAAGTCACATTCCAATCCCTCCAAAAATTTCAGCTATGATTTAATCTAATTTTCAGTGAAGAAATCATTCAATATTCAAGAACTTTTGCATCACAAGTCCAAATGCCATGGAACCAAGTCCTCCTTGAGAGCTTTCCAAAGAGACCAAGACATGATCTGGAGCATCTTGGTTTGGTGAATCTCATATGTACAAAACAAACAAACTACCTTCCTTCATAGATGGATTGGTGTGTTTAAATACGAACATGATGGTTGATTTTTGCTTATTGAAAGCCCTTGCCTAGTCTATATTTATGTAAAAAAATGGATTCATTTGTTTTGTCACAAGGGGAAATAAATTTATAATTTGTATTTTAAAATTCTCTTGACCACCATCATGTGAGCCTTATGGTGAAGACCTGCTCACACTACAAACCAAGTTGGAAAGATCCAATCATGTGATCGTGTAGTAGATTAGCCTCCTGATTAAACTCTAATATTTTGTGACATTTGATAACTTGCCTCAATATTTAAAGACTAGAGTTATGTGCCTTTTGCCATTGAAATTGTGAAAGTGTGATAGTTTGTTGTAAAAATAGTTTTAGTAATGTATTGAAACCAATTGTCCTAAGACTAGCATGTTCATTTCAAATAAATACCAATTCCTATATAAAAGCCTATGATGACAAGATATGACATTTTGTAATGACTCTAAATATTTATTTATTTATCTCAACTTAGGGATATGAACAAATTTTCTCATTACATATATTGTACAAATTTGAATAATGGATCATTTTGCCATAATCCACATGACAACCAATTATATATATATATATACACACACACACACAAACTTACTAAACTTCATGGCTTTGTACAAATTTTGTATGAAATTTAGTTTTCATAGGTTCATAAATCACATGGATTTCATATTATGGTTAATATGATCGATCTTTTTACATATTCAATATCTTAAATATTCAAACAGATGAAACATTTTTTTTGAATGGCATACATGAATATTTGTATTTAATACATAAAAATCATATAATTTTATACAAATTGTGATAATTGCACAAATTTAATTAAAATGTAAATCGATACATACTTCACTTCAAAACATCATAAGTAAATAAAACAAGTCATTTATATAAAAAATATTTACATATGTATTTATCTATTCATCTATTTATTTATTTCTTCTTCTTCTTTTGTGTCATTTTTACACTTTGAAACCCATTAAATTTTTCACATATTTTTTGTTTCACAATTTTCACATGGATTCTATTGAAATTTTGTGATATTAAAGGTTTGTGATGCATGCCATAATTACTTGTCACAATCCATTAAAAAAACATGTTTTAATTTACAAACTCAATATTTCTTTATTCAAATTTCAAAAGTTTTCCATTGCACCACAAACCTTTCTTCCAATAGCTCTCCATTTAAAAACACATGACAAACATCAAGTTGTTTACACAACAAAATTTGTTGAGAAACCAATGCCAATATTTTTTATATGATGGCCCATTTGATTTTCAAAGTGACCATCTTAATAGAATTCAATGTTCACAAATTGCTTGAAACCACATGATTTTTTCACACAACTATCTATCAAATTAGCTTCATCTTGAACACCTTTTTAATGATAGGTCATTTTTCTTTTAGCAATTCCCAAGTATAATTCTTGATTATCAAACCATATTCTTGTTCTATCATAACCAGTCTTCCTAAATTAGATTGTGTGCTTTTCATATGTGGTTGGGTTGGGGTTGAGTTTTACTTTAGTGTTCACATCACAAACATACCAAATTTTGTAGGTTTGTACAATTTTTTTGTGAAATTCAATTTCATTAAATTCATACAAAATTTGCGTAAATTTCATTTATGGTTAATGTGAACAATATTTTTATATGTTTAATATCTTAAATATTCAAACGAATGAAACATTTTTTTTTTGAATGACATATGTGAATGTTCATGTTTAATACACAAAAATCACGTAATTTTATGCAAAATTACATTACGATAATTGTGTAGATTTAGTTAAAATGTAAATCATATGTTCTTCATATCACATCATCATAAAAAATTTAAACACATCATTTATGTGTGTGTGTGTGTGTGTGTGTACATATATATTTATTTATTTATTTTGTGCCACTTTTACATTTTGTAGCCCACGGATTTTGCATGGACATATTGTTTTATGATTTTTGCATAAATTCGATTGAAATTTTATGATATTGAAAATATGTGATGCATCATGTAATCAAATAAATGTAAACATGTGCATAAAATTATGTTCCTTGAATACCCTTCAAAGGCATTCTGAATGGAAATGGAGGTGGTGGAGTTCATTGCTTTGTAGGAAAAAAACAATTCTCAAATAAATAATTGGTGGTTGATGATCATCTTCTACCAATCTGTTGTTTGATTTCATAATCTTTAATTATCAATGTACTAAAGTTAATGTAATGAAGTTTATCATTTTAAAAGTGATTAGATTATGCAAATGGAATCACTTTCTCCACACTTCAATCTATTAAAAAAAAATTCATAAGATCACAAATATTTCCACCAAAATTTTATTAAAAAGGACATCATTTGTGATGACTATGATGTGACTTTCTAAATTGTACATTCAATAAGCCTTAGAAACATTGTCATAACCCATAAAGATTCTTCATTTTGCCCATGGCTCCAATGTGTTACCTTTTTCATTATAAACATGCTCTAAGCGAAGTAGCCAAACATCTTCAAGTGCCCCAACTATGTTGATTTACTCGTATATACATGTTTTGGAATGAATTTTCCATTTGAATTTAAAGGAATATGATTGGAATATGATTCGTTAGGTAGGTGACATTAATGCCAACAACTTCCATCCATAAAAAATTCAAAAGGTGTGCAACTTTAGCCATATTTTTGGCATCTTCAAAAGTCAATTGATTCTTTCATTTTGTTACAAAATTTCACATGGTGTATATGTAGTTTATTGAAATGCCACTTAATTATTTCAAGGATTTGTTGAATGTCATTGAAAGGAAGTGATCTCCACCCCAATCACTACAAAGTGTGTTAATGGATTTCCTCCACTTGTTTTGATCATTTTTTATCAATGCTTTGAACTTTTTAAGGCTTCATATTTTAGATGTAGAAAGAATACCCACTTTTTTTTTTAAATCATTTATAAATGTGAGCAAGTACCTCCACCCTCCCGGTAAAGTATGCTTGAACAATCCACTTAAGTTGGCAATGATTAACTTGTTTTTTGTCTTGATATCCTTGAGTCATGCATTTTTTTGGTATAGTGAACTTCTTTCTATTGTTTCCCAAGCACACATGCATCACAAATTTCAATATTGATTAATATGTTAGGCATTTTAAACACCCTTCTTTTCTCAAGAAATTATATTAAAAAAAATAGAATGGTGTGTACTCCTTAGTTTTTTTCAATTTCATTTTCATACCATGTACAAATTAAAATTAATTCGATTACTTTTGGTGTTTATGCTTGTAAATTGCATGCATTATATTTAGTTTGAACAAAAATTATATATTAAACAATTTTGCTACAAAAAGATGCTCTCACAATATACCTTCCATTACATTAATGCAAAAAAAACCTATCTTATTGCTAATTTATTTTATTGAATTTATAGAAGCTAATAACACATATTTTTACAATGGTGGAAAGCCAAACCTGACAAATAAAATAGCTAGGTGTGATTAATTATATGTGATTGTGATTCATTTTATATTAATTGAATTATGCATAGACTGGGTAATTAATATTTTAGGGTTGACATTGGTGGTTGTTTGTCCTTTTGAATAGGATACTAACATAACAAGTTCAACAATTCAATGTCAAGTATTTAATATATTATTTCCTAGAATTATGGAAAAATCATTAAGACATGTACTTTTTCCTTTAAAAATGTATTTCATAATATTAATTAGCCACCAATATGTTTTAATTATCTTTTAAAAAAATTTAAATGTGTTTCTTAGAAATAATTACCATTGAACTTGGCTACCGACCATGGGACATTGCTTTTAAAGTTGTAATTTTTCAAATAAAAGCTATAAATTGGGAAGAATATATGTTTGTATGGGATTAATATGAATAAAAGTACAAACCACATTTGTAAAAAATGATAATTTTGACCCATCATTGGTAAATCAATTAAAATGTTGTTAAAAGAAACGACAAATTCATTTGTTCACAAACCACACAAAAACTAACTTTGTAAACAATGTAAATAAAAACATGACGCATAACATCATGTGTGTTCAAATATGTTGGTTAAGGATTAAGGCACACTAAAGAAGGTGATATCTCCATTCATGTTATAACCCCAAAAAATATCAATGTATAATAGGTCCAAATGAGTTCAAATGAACCAATGTTTTACTTTTACTTTAAGAATTATAGTCATTTTGCCAAAAAATGTATTTTACAAAAAAAAATTGAATATTTGCAACTTGTTTATAGTGCCCCAATATATTACATTTTATGTGTTAATAATTTTTGAATAAATGTGAATTTTTAAATGTGTAAATTTTTTGACAAATTTTGTGTTTTGATTTGAAAAATGATCAAAATTTCAAATCATAACAAAATATGTTTATTATATTAAGGTTTAGTTTTTTGTTTCTAAATTTATAGTTTTGTTTTATATGCCATGTACATTACAATTTGTTTACATGTGGTCAAAGGTTCTTGAAATTTTAGAAAATAATTTGAATTTCTAAAAATCCCAAATTCCACATCTTTTAAATTGTGATTTTTTGTTTAGTTTGGGCAACAGGTTAATTACCATTTTAAAATATTAATTATTAAATTTTTTTGATGAAAAGAATCCTTAGCCTAGTCCTTAGCAAAACTATCATTATTTGACATGGTTTTTGTTCAAGTTCAAAATTCCTTAACTAAAAGCAAAACTTATAATTTAATTAAATAAAATTTGAATTTGAATTTCCCAACATTCATATGAATCACTTAACCCAACTTCCCATGTTTAACATGATTTTCACATGACAATGCATAAAATATATGTACAAAATATGTCACATGCCAATGATCATAGGGGTTTGACATGACTTTTGACTCGTTTGAATTTGTTTTCACCCAATACAACTAGATTATATTAGCTAGGAAATCAATTGTTCATAATTAATTTTCAATTTGTAGACATTGGTTCATATGTTTCAAATTGACAAAATATTGACAAAACTTACAATTGAAACCCATTGGACAAAGGAATCATATATACACATATACATGAATTATATCACATGGATTAAATTGAACAACACGGGAAAATAAAATGGATTGATAAAATGGAAGAAATTATGAAATAAAGCTCAAGTTGTAATCCATATGATGGAACATGGGATGAAATGGATTATCCATGAATTTAATATTTGTGGTCAATTTCATTTATGCTTACATCCATCTACATGATTTCACATGTGGATATCTAGATGGTGACACTTGTTCATGTTATCAATTTCATCAATTAGGAAATTTTGAAAGGTGGTGTTAGGCTTTATAAAATTTCTAACATTCATTTATGTGATGAGTTTATTTGTATTTTCAATTTCATCAATATCCTCTAATTGCATTAGTGCACTAAGTTTCATCATATAGTTCATTTCAATTTCATATAGTAGTTAGGTTGGTCCATGACAATGTTGTGTCCATGCGGTTCACATTCATCCATATGATCTAATTTGTCTAGGTCATCTGGCATCCAATGTGGTCAATTTTAGTTACACATTGAATGTCATCCATGAGATTTTGTGCCAGTTTCATCTACCCTATGTGTGGGCACAAGATGGTGCTTCAATCCTGAATGCACAACAGTCCCATTGATTACACACCTAGTAGCTAATAATATTTTTTTTCATGCTTATTTTTCTCAAAAAAAAAATCAACAAAAATAGGAATTTTATTGGAATTTATTAATTTTCTAGTGTAAATACAAAGAATTTTGCTAATTTTTTGGAATTTTTAGCGAAAATTTGAATATCACAAAATTGAAAAAAAAAAATCCTGGTCAAATTTTGTAAGTAAAATTTTAAAGGGGTGGGACTGTTGGAAAGGTCACTTTGGATGGGGAAAGAAAAGGGCAAAGAGCAGAAGAGGGATAAAGGAGAAAGTGAATGGGTGAGAGAGAGAAAAAGAAAAAGTGAAAAGAAAAGGTTTAAAGAAATTAGAAAGAAAATAAGAAGAGTTGTAAAGAAATGACATTCAACAACCTAGATGAAGCGTGAGACATGGATGACAACAAACCTCAACAACAAAGATACCAAATGGATGAAATATTTATTCATAGTCGAAATCATGCATCCATGATTCATCATAGTTTATCATACATATGTGTCAAGAGCCAAGGCCTACCACCATAGGAAAAGAAACATAAATTTCTTGTATTGATGGATAAAAAAGAAATCCAATGATGAAATCCATCAAAGAGTTGAAATTAATACACATGGAAGAAACTAACATGAAAAAAAAATAAAAAATGGATAACTAACATGTGACATCAAAAATTCTAATCATATGGTTGAAATTCATGACAAATATGAATCGTATCAAATGATGAAATGGGGTTCATGGATGAAATTTTTCACATGGATGGAATTCAACATATATATGCAATTATTGATGTGGATGAAATTGAACAATATGGAAAATTTGCATTTGGATGAAAATGAACATACAGATGATGAAGATAACACATGGATGAAACTCAATGACGCAAATATAGTTGACCATATGGTTGAAAATTGATAATACAAATGATCATGACCATCATCCATATGATTGAATTTCATCCATGGCCAATAATATCCACATTTTCATGTTTCTTCCATGTCATTATTGTCATCTATGTTTTCAATTTCATGTCTAGCTTCATACATCTGCACAATATCATCTATGTTTTCAATTGCATCCATTTGATGAAGTTGAGCCATATGGTCCAATTCCATTAAGATGTGTCATAAAGTGGTCTAGAATGGTCTTTCTTCATCCGTTAAATCAATTTCATTCGAATCCTAAATTTCATCCAATACATTGAATTTCATCTTAATGGCCATATCATTCCATGTCATCATATTTAGGGATGGGGAAAATCTCATCCATGTGAATGAGATTCACTTAGTGAGTTTCATCCACATGTTTCAATTATCATCCAAATGATGAATTTTAGTAGTGTCATGAAGTTCGTACTCATCCATATGGTTAGATCCATCTTTAATCAAATTGATCTATTTGGAGGGTGTGATGTATTGTTAGTTTCATCCAATTTGTCATGTTCATCTATGTAGTTAGTTTCCTATGCATTTTCAATTTCATCGATAGTCTCCAAATTCATCCATGCGTATTATTTTATGCATGTCTTTTCATTCATCTGTTCAATTTAGTTTCATAATTCTTCAACCTCATCCATGTTATTAATGTATCCATGTGGTGAATCCTCATCTGTAGGGTCAAATCTTTCTCTACTATCAATATCATCCATGTTGAAAGTTTCATTTATACATGATAGTAATGAGATTCATCAATGTCATCCATGTGATCCAATCTCATAGAGATTGATATTGTAGGTGAATGGGATACAAGCAATCTTCCTTGGTGGGTAGCCAATTGCCTCCAATGCTTCACAATTAAAGCACCCCTAATTTCACTAATTTTCAAAATGGGGGGGGGGGGGGGTTATATGGAGCCCTGACTGGCGGTTCTCAAGAAAATCAAAGAACCGATCATAGAACCTACCCTGGACCACTGGTTCTTTGAGGAAACCCACTGGGTGTTTGAAGTTACATCTCAACCGTGATGGATGAAAGTCCTCCTCATCCAACCTGGTCCCTCAAGAGCCTTTTTGGTTCAGGGTGTTCCCAATGGTCATTCCCCCAGAGTGAGAGAAAGACCCTGCAAATTCTTCACAAAAATAATAAAAATCGAAGGGATGAGATCAAGGAACAAAACAATCAATCTCATCCACCATTTTCTGTCCAAGTAACTTCCCAACATGGTTGTCATTTCACCCCAGCAGTCAAATAGGTCAGGTGAACCCCACACCAAGCACTTTTGACTGAGGCCTCTTTTAGAAGAAACCTCAGTCAAAAAACTACATTAATCCAGGAAATGTTAAATTTGGACTGGGAGACCCTCCTCATTCAGTTTTCTTTGTTTGTCTCATTGGGAAAGCCCTCAATGACTAGGGGTGGCAATTAAGTGGTTTCTAAATGTTTTAGACCTATGATTGCTTGAGTTACCTATTGTGTATATTGAATAAATTTTTTCATTGAAAATTCAATAAAATCAAGTCTAAAAATTTGATGAAAATTGGGGGTGTGCTCTTTGATATTGTTGTTGGAAAGCCCTCCCTCCTCAATGAGTAAGATCTATCTATGGAGATGGTTTGTAATTTTTGAACCTAAGCTTAGACCCATGAAGAGATATTGGAATTTTGAAAGTTTTATATTGAGATTTGTGAATTTTTCCTCATCAAAATTTTAACTAAATTACAAAAACTGGTGTTGGAAAGGAGAAATTATTAGTGGAGTAACAAGTCTATACATTTGGGGGCCAACTATGGAGACTACTTACTACACTAGTGTTCATAATGTTTGGAAGCAACCCAAAAGAACTTTGGGTTTCAACCATGGTACAAGTGTAGTTGCGGGTTCACCCAAGATATCAAATAGAACCCAAAGCCCAAAGATGGTGGGAGGGAGGTCTAACAGAGTTTTGGACTTCGTAATGCAAACATTCATCCACCACACAATACCCTTTCTTTCTTTCATTCTTTTTTTGTTTTCGTTTTTCCTAATTTGAAGGAAAAAAAACCCATTCAAAACATCAACTAACCACTTGCTTCTTTCCCAAGGAATTTGCATTTCGAGAAAAAAAAATATTATTATTATTTTTTCAATTTCACCCCTCATCCCCTCAAATACTTCAGACTAAATTTGGTCATTGAAATAGCTTATTGGTTATTTGGGTAGCCTTGGGCAGTTGGGCTTGGTCATCAAAAAAATCTTTTAACTATAATTTGACCTAGAACTTAGGTCCTTGATTTATGCTTGCTCTTTATTTTCCTTTCATTTCATTTCCTACCTCGTTTTCAATAATGTTTTTCTTGTAATAAAAAAGATGATCAATTTTACATCCATGTAAGTGGGAGTGCATTAGAAGACAATCAATTCTACATCCACATAATGAGATGGCATAAAAAAATGGTCAATTTTACATCCACGTAATGGGATGGCATGAAGAATGGTCAATTTTACATCCATGTAATTGGGAGGGCATACTAAAAGATGGACAATTTTACATCCATGTAATTGCGAGGGCACACTAAAAGATGGACAATTTTACATCCATGTAATTGGGAGGGCACAATAAAAGATGGTCAATTTTACATCCATGCAATTGGGAGGGCATAATGAGAGAAGAGGGAAAAATTTGCATCCATATAATGAGATGGCATAATGAAGGATGGTCAATTTTACATCCATGCAATTGGGAGAGGGCAAAATAAGAGAAGAGGACAAATTTGCATCCACGTAATGAATGAGATGGCATACTAAAGGATGGTTAAGTTTACATCCATGCAATTTGGAGGGCAAAAGAAAAGAAGAGGACAAGAGGACAAAATTTACATCCAAATAATGGGATGGAATAATAAAGTATGGTCAATTTTACATCCATGCAATTGGGAGGACATAATAGAAGAAGAGGACAAATTTTTTTACATCCGTGTAATGAATGAGATGGCATAAGAAAGGATGGTCAATTTTTTCATCCAAGGGATGAAGTTCTTGGAACAACAAGCTAGTCCTTCTGTGTGTGTGTGCGCGTCCTGTCGTCGTCGTCGTCGTCGTCGTTTTGTGTGCAAAACGTTAATGGAAAAAAAGGGAAGAAGATGTGTTGTGTCAGAGCAGGCACGTTTGAGATTTTGCATCATCTCTCTCTCTCTCTCTCTCTCTCTCTCTCTCATTTGTCTCCTGCAATGTTCCTCCATCCAACCAATGGAAGAAGAATCACGGAACACCCAACCCTCCCAACCCACCAAAAACAAAACCAAAAAAAACCATACCAAAAACCAATCCCAAACAGATCCATTTTCCTCTTCTTCAGGCTCCATCCAGTTCCAAGAGATTTTTCCAAAGAGATGCTCAAACGTGACGTAATTTATGGCATTAAAATATATTTATCAATCGCCCCCTTTTGTTTATTCTGTTTTTGTGTTTTGTTGTTTTCCCAGTTTTCGCAGTTTCCTCAGTTTTTTTAGTTTTTTTTTTTTTTTTTTTTTTGTCTCTCTCTCTCTCTCTCTCTCTCTCTCTCTCGTCTGTGTCTTACTTCCAATGTGATGTTGTTGTAAGATCAAGTTAGTCTGGTGTTTTTTCTTGTTGCTGAATTTCTGCTGCTACTGTTTTTGTTTTTTTTTCTCTACAAACTTCTGTGATAGTTTTCTTTGGTGGGTGTGAGAAGAAAGTTGGACTTGTTTCCGTTGCTGCTGTTGTTGTCGTTGTGTGTGTATGTGTGTGTGTGTGTGTGGGGGGGTGTGTTTTTCTTTTTGGGTGTGCATCTGTGTCGTCTCTTCTGCTATATCTGTATGCAAAAAATTATGTTGTGTGTGTTTCCGAGTATGTTAGCAAGGAAGTGATGAAGACGATGATGGTTCTGTGATGATGAAGATGATGGTTCTGTGATGAAGATGATGATGGTTCTTCTGTGTACTCGAGAGTGAGCAAGTCGAGGAATTGGTATTCTATGAATTGGAGGTTATGGTCATGGTTTTCAGGAGTAGTGGGAGGGTGGTGGAAGGAAGGGGAGGAGAGTGAATCCTCTGTGCCTGTGTGTTTTTTGGGTTGCCATTTACTGGTTTTCTGTTTTGAGCCTTTGAAGGTGCTGTTGGAGCTCACAGGAAGGTAGTCTCGCTCGCAATCCTGTGGCATGGGAATAGAAGATTTGATAGCTTTGTAGTGTGTGACTTCATCTAGCAAGATTCCCATGAACTTGGGGATCATCTTTGCAGAATGCCGACATTGACATGCCATGGAAGAGGAAGGATTTGAGGGAATTGGAAGTGGGTTATCGATAAGTCGGAAGCTCTAGAAAGCACAGACAGAGAGAGACAGAGAGAGACAGAGAGAGACAGAGACGATAGTAGTGTGGGCATGAGAGAGAGCTCAGCTTAGGGTAAAGAAAGTCTGCCCAGAAACTTTGCCAAGAAGCTACGAAACTGAGGAGAATTGGCCAGTCCGGGGTCGTATCCTTCTCGGGAAAAAGAGGAAGGGAGCAAGCAAGCAGGAAGGAAGGAAGAATGAGAAGCTTGTCAGCAGTCATGTGGGCGAGGGAGGGAATGAGAGTGGAGGTGAAAGGAGTGGAGGAGGGATTTTTAGGATCCTGGTTCGGGGCTCGAATTCTGAAAGCATTCAAAGGAGGGGCGGAGTGCAAAGTGCAGTACGATGAGTTTGTTGACGAGAACGACGAATCCAAGCCTCTGCAGGAGACGGTGAAGACTTCGCAGCTGCGACCGGTTCCGCCAAGCTTGAATGTGACAAGTTGGTTGAACAAAGATGCAGTGGAAGTCTATCATTCCCATTGCTGGTGGGGTGGGATCATCCAAAACTACCTTGCTTCCGACAACAAGTATGTGGTTTACTTCCGGGAGAGTATGGAGGAACTGGAGATTGATGCCTCCAAGATCCGCACCCGCCAAGATTGGGTGCAAACTGCAGATCAGCGAGTCTTTGTTTGGCAAATCCATACCCCTTTCACGGTAAATGCTTCCTCTCTATCATCTAAGCTCTTGTTGTGGAACTCACAGTCTGTGCATTGCTTGATACTAAATTTGGGTTCTCCTCAGAGTTCCCTGATGCAGCCCTTCTGTTTTGTGGATGAAACCTTTGAGATCCATTGAGACTGAAAAGAGACCACAGCATCTCTCATGTGGGTTCTCCTCCTGGGGTTGTGATGTTATTGCATTTAAACCACCTCCTGAGTCCTGCCATGTTCCCATCTGCTCTGCATATCATGTGGATTGTGTTCTCCTAGGGCTTGAAAGATTCCTCATTGCAGTAACAAGAATGGAAGCTAGTGTTGGAACCCTTTTGTCAGTTATTGAACCAAGATTGCCATGAACCAACAACACCATCAGTCTTACTCACAGAGACCCAATGAATTACATCACGAGTATTATCTTCAGGAACCCTTTTGTTGGCCAATCGACCAAGATTGCCATGGAGACACCAACAAAACTGTTTGTCTAACTCACAGAGACCCAATGAGTTACATCAGGAGTATTTTCTTCAGAGTCTAGATTGGCTGATTCTGTTAGTTGGGTTTTTGATCGTAGACAATTGCAATGTCCTCATGTAATTTGGTCATGTTATAGAGCACTTTACCCAATTGCTGAACGAACATGGACATGGTCTTTGGGTAACAGGGTGATGTGGAAAATGCATTACAAACTGTGGAAGAGGTGATGCCTGAATGCAACACACCATCCAATGGGACACAGGGGAGTTCTTCATTGTCATGTAAGTCTCTCAAGACAGAGAACTTTTGGGGTATCAAGAGATGCAAAAAGGAACATCAAGTAGTGGAGAGGACTCCAGCAAGAGAATCTCAAGCTTGCCACAGCAGAAAGTCTGTGCCAACCACAAAGATAAAGCGCCTGTATGTGAGGAAACTGATGGTGGAGCCGTTCCAGCAGCCGTCTCCTGTGAGTGTTAAGCATTTACCACAAGAACCTTGCTGGCCATCTCCTGTCAACAGTACACCTCACAGTGCATCAAATCACCATGTTGGCATGGCAAGCACCACCGATCTAAGCTTTCCTGTTCCCTCACCATCGACACCAGAAGTCAAGGCTCCATGTACTTGGAAGCTTCGCCAGTTGGAGCGGAAAGCCTATCAAGGAGTGCTAGCTGCATTTCATGCACAGAGTAATACCCTCACCTTTGCACAGCATTTCCTCCTCACTGATCTTCGCAAGATGCTCAACATTGGCCAGTGTGATTCTGATGAGCTCCTGAAGCAGGTTATGGATCAAATTGGGGATCCATGAGGTCTGCTGAGTAATAGCATTCTGCAGCACTGTATACATTCATGTAAGAATTTGATTTTGGTAGAGCATGTAAAGTTGTAAAGAATGCAATGGGGGAGGGGTGGGAGAGAGTTATCATGCCATGAAGTTGAACTGCTGGTGGTTATCCAGTTCCACAGTAATTAATTAGACACAGGATCTTGGACTGTCTTGTCAACAAACTTGTGAGAGAACTTTTAACATTTTGAGAAGCAGACCTATTTCTGGAGCTCCCATTTGCTTTTGTGTCTGCCAAAGTGTTCAACGAAAAATTGGTCTTTCTCCCCATAGAAAAGTTGTCTGGGCTACATCATCAATAGCCATTGCAGAGATTGGACATGAAGTCTGTCAAGGCCTATGGAAAAAAGTTCTCTGGAAATGGGTTCCACAGTATCTATCTATCCTTCAAACCAAATCAATTTCTCAGGCTCGATGAAGCACTGGAGATCAGGCTCCACATCTTTAGGTGGTGATTTTCATCAAGTGGAGACTTACAAACCTGGGATGAGGATTCAACATTGATGCCTTTTCACTTCTTACAAGTAAATGCTTGAAAAGATCATGGGTGGCAGGCACCCAATGATAGGTACTGTATCACTTACTTGGGGATGACATCCCATCCCGTAACCAGTACAATCTGATCTGGTTAGGTTATACTTGTCCTACAAGCAATCTGTTCCTGTTGTTCTGTTGTGTATTTGCATCATGTCTTTGCACTCATCATCAGGGAGATACCCAAGCTTCAAATTCCCACTACTAGTTTTTTGTTCTTTACCTATCATGCTTCAAGGTAAACATGCGGTGTGAGAAGGTACATGGCTACTATAGGTTTCAATAGATTGTGGATTTTTCAACTATAGTTACAAAGTTCCAACTTTTTTCAACTAATGCTCACCACTAAGGAAAGTGTTTTAGTAAGGTTTTCCTCAACCTTGAGATGAGTACCTGCAAAAGGTGATACGCACCCATCAAGTACTCAATAGGTAGGTAATGAGTATGTGAAAGTATATGAAACAGGGAGGCTTGGGTTCCAAGTTTGTTAGGTACCCTAAAAGTGCCAAATATGCAAAAAAAACAATAATGCTTGTTCGAATCCTTTGAAACCCCATCATTGGCTCACCCAAAACAAAAGAAGCATTTGACCACATTTGTTGTGTTGTGTTGGTAGTACTAATCTTTTCTAAGCCCTTAGGATAATATGATTTGATATTTGAACACAAAATGAAAAAAAAATCCTAACATAGAAAAGACTTATGTCCTAATATTCCAAGGTTTACATTCAAATGTGTTTAGATGTGTATACAATAGGTAGTAGGCTGATTGTAAAATGTATGTGAGGCCTTACATGCACTTACTTGGGTTGTCATAAATTCAATGACAATTACATTTGGAGTTGCATCTATCCTTTTCTAAATCACAAATGGCACTTCACAATTATGTGTTTCAATTGGTGAAACTAATGTGTGGAATAATAGTCTTGGTTTCAATTTTGATTGTATGATTAATCCCCAATCTAAACAATTATTTGATCGTGGTGCATAGTGGGTTTGAGTGAAAAACCCAATAATTTATGGCCATTGCTCAAGAACCATATTGCTCAAGAAATGGTTCATTTTTTTAGATAAGTCTATACCTAGGTTTAGTGTATGTATCAATGAATTCATCCTTCACTTTCTAACCCAAAGTTTTATGTAATTTAGCTTGATAGAACCATCCACTTTGTTTTATTTGAGGTGATTGTAAAGTTTGTCACATCATATATTGTGGGAAGTTTTATGAAAAGTTCTTTGAAACCTAATATTACCTACATCTTCTACATAATTAGACATTGCATTATTATTGCATTGATGTTACCCTTAGGTAATCAATCTTTCACACAAATTATCAAGTCCCCCAATTTGTCAATGTGTAGGTAGCCTAAACAAAGTTGGAGAAGATGGATAGTTGTGCTCACATAATGTTTAAGTTGATACTTTGAAATATAACATCTTTGATTTTCACAAAGTTGAAGACTTCTTATAGATATTGCATTATGAATTGCCCAATATATGTTATCAAAATAGTGTTAAAACTTGAAATTAGTTCAAAGCGTCCCCTTAAGAATAAAATCAAAGGTTGTTTCAATTAACAAATCTAATTGCATTATATTGTTAAATCAAAGTTCATTAGGCAACAACATGAACCTCCTATGTGCTTGAAAACTAGATTATTCCTAACCTTCAGGCTTTTGTATTTTTCCCAATCAAATTTGAATTTTTCTTCTTAGAATTTCCCAAAATGGCTTATTCATTTGTGATTCCAACATGATAAATATATAGTTACTATAAACTTATTGTAGTCAAATTTTCAATGAAGGTTATATAAATGATCAACCACATGCAAGTTTTACCCATAATATATCACAAGGCTAACATTATTATGACATTATGCCATTCTATTTCAAATTTGTTACTATTTTGGAAAGTTTGCCATTGTGTTTAGAAAGTACAACTTTAATAACTATGTTTGGAAACTATAAAAATCAATTATCTTTGATATTTTCATGCATTATCACATTTATAATTGGTTGGTGTTTGATGAATGTATGTGGGGCATTTAATGTGTTAAAACTATTTTGAAAATTTTACCAATGCACCTCTACTAAAATCTATAAGATTGCACTTTTGTTTCAATCTATAAGATACATCCAATGTTTCAAAGATTTAAATTTAAGATTTATGAATGCAAACCTTTTGTAAGTTTTCCTTGTAGAAATTTATAAGTTTGTTTATGGACATGGTGATTTACTCTTTTGCTTTGAAGACCAATTCCTAAGCATTTTACATTACCAACCAAATCAATGGTTTGTGTTAATCTTATTACATTGTCTATTGTAATCGATTTTTTTAATAAAGACAAGTATTTTCTAGAATATTCATTATCGTTATCTTCATTATAATTTTTTGA
>Ga0209611_10004654_pt1 | contig 23372 bp, 23 predicted proteins | sample S1TSphgellanicum_3_FD_187693 | JGI IMG/M metagenome (GOLD analysis project Ga0209611, IMG submission 187693) | Host-associated microbial communities from peat moss isolated from Minnesota, USA - S1T2_Fc - Sphagnum magellanicum MG (SPAdes) (version 2) | ecosystem: Host-associated > Plants > Peat... | reverse complement strand
TCTTTTTAAAAAAAAAATTAATTTCTTAATTTTATTTTTAAAAACTTGGGTTTCTTTCCGCAAAAATGTTTGTCACTTGTGAAACAAGCAACTCATCACATAATAGCTTTGCCCTTAACAAGTTCAAACTTCAAACAAAAAATTTCCCTTATTGAATCTAGATCTACAGCTTCTCATCTAGATGCGTTCAAACTTCAAACTCAAAATTTTCCTTAATCGATCTAGATCTAAGAGCTTCTCATACACTTGTATGGAACATACCCATCCCTCGTAAGCACACATAATTCTCGAGATGTCACTCACACATTGGGTCAAATTGAGCCAAAATATTATGCTCAAATCTTTATACCGATGCACTATGTTTCTTTCTTATGTTGTTGTGTTTGTTATATGGTTAAAGATTCATCTTTGAGAAGTTTCAAAAGGAGAATGCATATCATCACATTGGGGATTGGGGATTGGTTATTGTGTCAAGCACTTGTGTTGTAACGACATCGAGAGCTTGATGCCACATTTTAAATTTGTTTCTCTGGATTTTGTTTAGTGGTTGTTGTTTGGCTTTAGAGTTTGTGATCTCATTCTTTGACTTTGATCTCTTCTATTGCTGGAGGAGATTAGAAAAAACTTGAACCATCAAAGAATCAATTCTATTGCAGGAGGAGTTCAGAAAAAACTTGAATCATCAAAGAATCAAGTCTATTGCAAGAGTTCAGAAAAAACTTGAATCCGTCAAAGAATCAAGTCTATTGCAAGAGTTCAGAAAAAACTTGAATCATCAAAGAATCGATTCTATTGCAAGAGTTCAGAAAAAACTTGAGTCATCAAAGAATCAATCCAAAACAAACCCCAAGAAACCCATCAAAGTTCAGAGGAAAAAAAGAAGAAAAAAGAAAAAACAAGGCAAGAAGAAGAGGAAGAAGATGATGAAGGAATGCAAGTCTAGAGAAACTTGAAAGAGGAGAGAGGATGCCTCTTTTCAATATGATAATCATCCGTCCATCCATCTATGCATCTTCAAATGGCTGGAAGAAGAAGAGAAGGGTAAAGGAAAAAAAGGATGATTCTTTTCATTATAACAATAATCTATCCATCCATCCATCTACCTATGCATCTTCAAATGGCTTGAAGAAGAAAAGAAAAAAGAAAAAAAAAAAGGGATGACTCTTTTCATTATGATAATCATCCATCCATCCATCTACCTATGCATCTTTCAAATGGCCAGAAGAAGAGACGAAAAGGATGACCTCTTTCCATTATGACAATCATCCATCCATCCATCCATCCATCTACCTATGCATCTTTGAAATATATATATATATATATGTGATATCAGGGCATAGTTATTAATAATTTTCTCATATTTCAAATAAAATTATTTATTTATTTTTATCACACTTTCATGTGTTGTTTGGTCAAAGTTCAAACCTGTGTTGGGCTGGGTTATTGAGTTCTGACCCGGTTATCAACCCAGTTATTAATAACCTACCCGTCGGTTATTGATTTTAAAAATATACCAATTCGATTGATACCCACCTGGTATTGATGTTTCAAAACTCTTATAACTTACTTGGATGAGCTTGATTATCATCCAAGTAGGTTATCAATCTTTAAAAAATGATACAAAAAAAGAGGTAAATCATTTATTATATATATATATAGATAACCGATGTGGTCCCCAAAACCATTTCCAAAGAATAACCTACTTGCCAGTTATTTTTATTATTAAAAAAAAGAAAGAAAAAAAAGGCAATAACCGGCCCAATAGACATAGTTGAATGAGCCATGTGTGTTTTGTAAGAGTTTTGCCTTTTCTATCTTAAGGCAAAAGAAGAAATTATGGAAACTCAAATATTTCACCATGCAAAAAATCTAATCTTTCAAAAAAGTCCTTTAAAAGAAACCAAAATCCTTGGAGATATTATTATTATAACTTCTATTATATAACTAATCTCTCAAGTTTCAACACAATAGCCAAAATATCATCTTTTGAAAAATCCTCATATAATAAAAATAGACCTATTATTATTATTATTATTATTACCTAGTAGGGGCCAAAATCCCCTTAAGCTACAATAATAATGAATCTAAACACAACAATATCATCCTTGCCTTGCCTTGCCTTGGTAGTAGGCAAGGCCCAATATACTAGGGACATATTGTAGTCATGTTAGTATTACATGGCCCAACCATATACGTATACATATACACCTTTCTCCATACTTTTTGACCTCCAATTCCAATTCATCAAACAATGAGTGTTGCATTCATCAACAAGTTGGTTACCTATCTCTCTCTTTTCTCACCCACCATATCTTTTCTAGCTTCGGACATGATGCCCAAAACCTCAAAGATTTCTGGGAATTCTCTTGCCATTATTCTCTTGGTTTTTTGTTTGCTTTGTTTGTTTGTTTGTTTGTTTGTTGGTTGGCCTTGCCTACTACCAAGGGCAAGGATATTGTTGTGTTGAGATTCATTATAGAGTATACACGTAGCTTAAGGGATTTTGGCCCCTACTAGGTAATAATAATAATAATAGGTCTATTTTTATTATATGAGGATTTTTTGAAAGATGATATTTTGGCTTGTGTTGAAACTTGAGAGATTAGTTATATAATAGAAGTTATAATAATATCTTGAACAATTTTGGTTTCTTTTAGAGGATTTTTTGAAGATTAGATTTTTGTATGGTGAAATATTTGAGTTTTCGAAATGTTGAAGTTTTTCATCAATTTCTTTATTTTTTTTTCAAATAACAAAAAAAATTGTGAAGGAAAATATTGAATCTTCAAGAATATTTTACTTGTTAAAGTGGGGAAAAAAATTTAGATTACTTGATTATTCAACAGATATATGTCAAAGCTGCCAAGGTACTACATTATATAATATCCAATCGATTCCATGGTAACGTTTAGGGTTTAGATTTAGGTTCGTAAACCCTAATACACCCTACTAGTGTCCTTTTGATATTTCATTTTTTGCAAACACCCATATACTAGAACACATGTGTACTACTCTTTATACATATTTGAAAAGGGACCAACATGGGTTGTAAGTTATTAGGGTTAATCAATTTGTGTTCCTCCCCACCTCCCCACCCCCCCACCCCCCTTCCAATTTCTACTACTCATTTCAGTTAATAGTGCCCCAAAAATGTCTTTTTGATTTGCATTATTGGGCAAAACGGCGATTGCATTTGCCCACCCTAGTAAAAAAAAATTTAAAAAATTATTATTATTATTATTATTATCTTTTCACATAAAGAAATTGGAGAAATTTCCCATGTGTATTTGGAGGGCACCTTCTTTTATATGCATGAATAACTCTCCTAGAAAACATGAGGGATGTTTAATACACCTACTTGTTAACCCCTAAACATTAGGGATTCTGAAATCCCAAAGGAAAAGTCGACCAAAATGGTCGACCTTGACGTTTATGGGTTAAGAGTGCAAGGGATCTTAGGACCTAAGGTCCTTTTCACTGTTAAATAGGCATAAGGTCCCTTACACTATTAAGGAGTAGATGTAAGAACCCTCCCCCCTTCTACACCTTGTGATCTATGTATCTATTTATTTGTCACGTTATGTTTGAGTAAAGCCCATTCCCAAATGCAAAGCTAGATTTGGCTATTGTCTTGTCCTAGGCCCCTTATTTTGGGAATACTTGCACCCTTTGGGCTAAGTTATTGTATAGAATTTTTTGTCTCCCCCACCATACTATTACTAAGCTCTCTTTGAATCCAATGAAAGTAAAACCATATAGATCAGACCTTTGAAACTTGTGCATCATATACCGTAGTAACTTGGCTATTTCAACACATGTCCGTTGAATAATTTTTAAAAATGAAATATTCTTAAATATTCACTATTATCCTTTGCTTTGCAATATTTTTTTGATTTGAAATATTAATTTTTTGAAAATTTCAAACATTTCTGAAAATAATATAATTTAGTGTCAAATTGGCCAAGGTACTAACTAGGGTATGCTTCTTTCACCACCACCAGTAGGCTAACTTAGTGCACAGAAAAACTGGAAAAGAAAAGGTACTACCAAGGCAAGAAGGATATTGTATTCAGATTCATTATAGAGTATAGTAGCTTAAAGGATTTTGGCCCTTACTAGGTAATAATAATAGGTCTATTTTTATCTGAGGATTTTTGAAAGATGATATTTTGGCTATTGTGTTGAAACTTGAGAGATTAGTTATAATAGAAGTTCTAATAATAATATCTTGAAGGATTTTGGTTTCTTTTAGAGGACTTTTTTTATGAAGATTATAATTTTTTGCATGGTGAAATATTTGAGTAACTTCCATAATTCTTCTTTTGCCTTTTAAGATACCTTTTTAAATGTAAATTGTAAGGCCCTTGTTTTGTTATGGGTCTTGGGAGTAAGGGAAGGTGAATTAGTTCACTCTCTCTTGGAACGTGCATGTTTAGGAGTCTGGAACCCCTCCTCTTGTTGGTGCATTTGGCGCATTAAAAATCGTCAAAAACAGATTAGAATTGAGAAAGTTACAGCTCTCCAAAACTACTAGAGGAAGTCAAGAACTCAAAAAAACCCTAAACCACCAAACCTTACAAAGCCTATTACCCATCACCCAAAAAGTTGGGTATATGTATGGATACTTAACCGGCGGTTCTCATAAATTTGCTTGTTTTCAAACGAAGGAACCGCTGGTGGGTAAGAGTAAGTTGGGTACATATATGGACACTTAACCAAGGTTGGGTATACGGACACTTAACCAAGGTTGGGTATATGGACACTTAACCGAAGGCTTGTCTTTTAACTACATAAACAAAATGTATATTATTTTATATGATTGATCGTATAATAATAAAATCCAACACAATTGATCAGATCTCAAATACAAGTAAGCTGAATTTTATTAGTCTGAATATGCACTCAAAAAAAAATATAATATTATTGTAACCTTTGCTACAAAAGTGAAGAAATTAATTAATTTTCTTGAGTTTGTGGATGATGAATGGATGGATGGTTCATCATGCTTCTCCAATCCAAAGTTGATTCCATAACTTGGGCTACTTCAAACTAGCTGAGATTATTTTAAACACAAGTGAGTGCAATTATTGCCTAGCATAAAAATTGACAATTTCTTTTACTTTTTAAAAATAAATTATGTATATGCCAATAATTTTCTTAAAAATCAGCTGCTACTTGCAATGTCGAAAGTTGTAGAAATTTTGTTTGACATTACTAATTGATTGTATATATATCCCCTAAAGCTTGGTGGTGCAGTGCGCCCTAAGTAGTGCAAAAACAAATTACTTGGCAATTTGTTTTTCCTTGCCTCAAATTGTAGGAATTTCAGGAATTTATTTTTAAAAAAAATTATTGTCGAAGTGAAAAAATAAAATCAAAAAAATAAAATAAATATTTATCAGGAAGATGCAAGAATGGTAAAGGTATGGTATTGTGGTATTGCCCACATGCTCCCATCACACTTGATTGCAAACCCGATAGGTAGGTACAAGTACCTACCTACCTACCCATGCTCTTAGGCTATTGAATCGGATAAACAGATTTCAATTTGGGATTGAATTTATAAAATTTAAAATCGTCATATCTAAACTAGTTTCTTTTTGGACAATAATGGACAACTAAACAAACCCTAATACGCATCTAAAAATCTTAAGAAAAATTTATTGGAAATATTTGAATGTTGAAAATTTGTGAAAGTTAGAAAGTCAAAAGGGGATTTCATGCTATACACGATTTCATGCTTTAAAATATTTTAAATAAATAATAATAATTTCTAAAAAGTTCTTTGCAATAGTAATATAATAAACCTTGGGTGTACTTATCCCTTTGCCCATATAAAGTGTGACTAATGTTGTTTCACAAACACTTGCCATCATGTGTTAGGTCAAGATGAAAAAAAGTCCAAAAAAAAAATCAAAGCATGGCATGTTTTGAAGAAAGTGAATGCATTTCCAAAGTAAGTTGAAATTGTGTGAACATGTTTAAAAGTGATCTTGATGTCATTGAAATCTCTCAATGAAGGTTGTAATTGTGATGAACTTAAAAATATGTTTTTGAAAACTCCATTATCAATAATTGAAGATTACCATTGATACCATTTAATAAGCTTAGGGGAGCATCCAAAATGACTTATTTCTATTTCAAGCTTTCCATTTATATAATGTTCAAAATTGTCATTAGAATCATTTATCTATACTTCATTGCCAAAAAGGGCCATTCTTTTTTTATTTTTAGTTTTTTGGGTTGAACTATTGTTTTGTCTTTGAAATAACCTTTTTAAATGTGTTGTGGTCAACAAGACCTTCTTAAAACTCTCGAGATTAATAACAAACATATGCGTGGTTACACAAACAAATATTTTATTTCAAGTCACAAAAAGGTTTGAAAAGCATGTAATTTTTTTTAGTTTACCTTGGACCAACAACTGCGTAACAACTAATCCATGCACATTCCTCTAAAGAGGTTGTGCACATATTCATTTGATACACTTCAAAATTTCCAAACTTTACCAAATAAGGATTGTACTCATGCAATAGAAGAAAATGTGTCAATGAAAGCCTTCAACTTATGAATTTTTTTTGCCACCAAATGAATCTTGTCCCTTGCAAAAAAAAAAAACTAAATAATTCCATTTTTGGACTAAATTCTACATGCACATTATGTCATTACCATTGCACAAATAGGTTTTTAATGTTTAATTGATGATATTCCTCACCATCACTACAAGAGGGGTTTTTTCTCTCTTTTTTTATATTGAAAAATTGGCAAAGTTTTCCACAAAATTTAACAAAATTAGTAGAATTTACATTTTTTTTTAAATCCAATTTTTCCTTTCCTTTGTTTCAAAGAATGACAATTTTTGTCAAATTTTTTTTTTATCATCACATGAATTTGCATTGACAAGTTATCATTGGTTTGATTCTCAATAAATGATTTCAAAACAACGTCCAAATTTCCATAATAATTATACATGATGTGAAAAAAATGTTTATAAAAAAATCATTAAATTAAAGGTGTAAATTGCCTTGCATACAATTTAATTGGTATAGGACTACAAAACTACTTGTGTACCAACTCAACAACTATTTTGTTTGAATATCTTGCAAAATTATGCATTGAACATGACTAAGCCTTTGATGCAACATATGAAATTTTATTATTAAAGAGTTTACAACTTCATGAAAAACTTGAACAACATTAAGCATCCAATGTCACCTTCTGTTGTGAGCAACTTCAATAGATATTTGTTTATGGGGATGGATTTCTTGGCCAACAATTATTGGTTTCAAATTGTTGCAACCCTAACTTTGGGCTTGTGATCAAGGTTGTAACAAGATAAGGTAATGAGAGAAGAATAAAAAACTTAGCAAAACTTTAAACACAAGAGAGGAGTCCCAAAACTTTCAGATGCATTCTCACTTTGGGAGCCCAAGTCACAATTAAATCTTTGAATCAAGGTTTGAAAGGTCAAACTTTGTTTAGACTACACCTCTTTAATTTTAGACTATTAAAAAGGTTTTAAAAAATAGTACAATAAAATTGGTTTCATTTTCAAAGCCAAAGTTTGCAACATAAGTTAAATGACCATTTGAAGTGTTAAAAGTCAAATTACCAAGGTGACTCCCAACCATTTAAATGACAAATTGAGGGGTCAAATGAATTCCAATTGAAATTTTGTTTATTATGACAATGGAAATATATTTTAAAAAGTTACATGATATGTCCTTATATTATCAAATTTGGATCAATTTTTTAGGAAGGTATGATTTCCTAAACATTTTGTAATCATATTTTGGCAAAAAATGAAAGCCCCAATTTGGGACTTTTGTATTTTTGTCACTTTGATGTAGGTGTGGTAGAAAGTTACAAATTATATTACACAGAGGAGAGCAATGCCTCCTCCCAAGTTTGAACCATGTTGAATCTTGTGAATCCATGTTAGCCCATGGTGTGTTTATGCATAATTTTGGTTACAAATGCACTACCACCTTCTCTCTTTGGTTTGTGCAACTTGATATGATTAAAAATTCAATTTGAAAAACTTGTCTTAATCCAATTTTGACATGCTTCACATCGTATTTTATGTTAGGAATTAAAGAGTGTCTCAAGTTTGTATTCCATTACTTATAAATTAGCAATCAAGGAGGGTCCTTGCCACCAATACCATTTGACAAACCTAGGGGTGTCACAAATTCAATGTTCAAAACCTTTTTTAGTTAATTGACTTACTATCAACATGTTTTTTTTCAATTTTGAAATGTAAACACAATTCCAATTTATTTGGAATGCCAATTAACAAGTGAAACATGGAATCACCTAAAACATTAATACTCTAAGCTCTTGTCATACATGAAAAAAACTTTGTGGTATGAAACAAATTTTTAAAAAAAGATCTTTTTTTTGGTCATGAATGTGTTGCAAAATTTTATGTGTTGTAAATCAATTCGAATATCCTTAAAATAGCATGAACAAATCATCTGCACAATCAATTTGGGTCAATTCGGAGTATGACTTTAAATTATGACAACCGTATTTAAACTATGAAAATATAAGGGACCAAACAAAAAATAACACCTAATTTGACAACCAACTAAAGTTTGATTCTCCATCCCTTGTTTCCAACATAGATAAAAAAAATGTTTTCGAGTTGCTAATTTTTTAAGTAAATAGCCTAAATATATAAGTAATGTAGTGGGTACTAGGTGAGTTGGGTAGGCAATTTTGCTAACCTAGGTAGGTAATTAGGTAGTTTAAATAGTTAGTAGGTAGCCTAGGTGAATAGGCACCTTATGAAGTTGGGTAAGTAGATGGGTAGCTAACTAGCTTAAGTAGGTAGTAGGTAGATGGGTACTTAGATAGGTATCTTATGTAACCTAGGCATGAAGGTAGGATGGCAAGCATGTTCATAGGTAGGATCAATGGGGGCTCACAGAGGGTAGGTAGCCTAGGTAAGCAAGTAGGTTGGTAGATAGGTTGATTGTTTAGGTAGGTAAGTAGACTTTCTAAGTAAGCAAACCTCCTAGGTAGACCCCTAACGTAGGGACCCTCTAGGTACATAAGGTGTAGTTACATTTCAAAGAAATTTCAATGTTATGTTCATGTTTTATTTTGAGTTGGGTCCTTATTTGCTAAACTTGAAGGAAAACTGCAAAATTAAGGTGAAATGAAAAAGTCAACATGAAATCCAACATAGAGTGTGATTTTATTGATACTTCTAATATGTAAACATCTTTGCAACTTGTGAAAATAGATAAAATCATGGTGACAAAAAAATTATTTTCCAATTTACAAACACATGTGAAACACATTTTCCTTCCTATAATCACATTCACAATCTTATGTACATATACAACTAGTGACTTGTGAGGTCTTGAATGAATTATTGAAAATATTTTTTTTGCCTTTCAATGATAACCCTTGCATATATAGATCGCAACATAGAATGTAGATATATTTGTAGACTTCACATAGTAAAATTCCACATACTATCAACAAAATTATGTGGCTTGCAATTTGGCAAAATCCAAAATTTTAATCTCTATGCAAACTCCCATAGAATGGTGGATTCTAACTTGTTCAAAAAGTAAAATATTTCAATGCATGTGTTGTAATCAAAGGGTGCATTCATAAGTGGATCACAAATGTAAGAGGTTGATGCTATTTTTTTAATATGTTAGTTGGTTGCTTCGAGGTTTTGTTGATCACATAATTGAAACCCATTAGACATGTCATTATCAATTGTCATGCCAATGTCGAACAAATATCCAAAAGTGTCACATAAAACTTTCAAAAAAAAAAAAAAAAAAAAGGTTGTCAATATGTGATTATGAGGTTTATATGCCTTATGCACCTTGGTATTGACAACCTCAAAAGAATTCAATGATAACATTAAGCTTGTTGAATTCTACTTTTTGTACTCATGAAAAAACAACACATAAGGTCACGGTAATTTATTCAGGCCTAAACAAGTAAATTGTTCACTTGGGGAAATGAACTCACAATGAAAGCACTTTTTACTTTTGATACACTTCTTAGTTTTATAATGGGCTACTATCCATCTTACCATCTAAATTGCATGACCTTATAATTAGTTTATAATGTTTCAATGATTACTTAAAAATGGGTGCTTTTGAAATTGATTAAAAATGATATTCATGGGGGCTCACTTTGTCAATCAACATCAATTCACCAAGTTGATGGTTCTCAATTATCATTCATGCATAGGGATGAATGGATTAGATGCGCAATCTTTGGTAGTGGATGGTTAAGAGGAAAGTGATTGCAACTAGACATTCCCAACATTCTACTCTTTCAAACTATTCTTAAACATAGCTAATTGACAAATACATGGGAAAGGGCTAGGCAAAGAATCTTTAATTAGTTGGTCCCATGAAATTTTTGACAAGGGATGCCAAACTATTTAGTTGGTTGTGCATACATGTTGAAGATTTAAGAGAAAAAATTGCTTAAAAACCTTGGTCAAGCAAGTATTGCTAGGGCAACAATATTCTTATGCCTTTGTCTCAATGTTACATTAAGAAAAGCCATAAAAATGAATGGGGTGTCCAAATTAGTGTTGGCCATTATTGTTTTTTTGATAATAATCAACTAGACATGTTATCAAAACAAGTTGAAAATTTTAGAAATGTTGGTTATCAATATCACAATAATAACTCAATTATCAATTTACCTAGTTACTTTTGTGGGTAATAATTGCTAGTTATGCATAAATATCGGTTTTCAAATATCCAATTGAAAACTACAAGTTATATTGCCAATTATTGGATTTATTTTAAAAATATATATTAATTTCTTTTTTCATCATTTGTTTTTCCTATCATAAACATGGTTAGTTTTTTAGGATTGATAACCTACTTGGATGATAATTGGTCATTTGGGTAGGTTATTAAAATGTCAAAATTCAATACTAGGTAGGTAGGTTACTTATTGGGTTTCCAAAAAAAAAGAAAAAAAAAAAACCCAACCCAACATTCGTCCAAACCCATTAATTTAAGGGTTTGAATTGGTTCTCTACCATATTGTGACAAAACTTTGGATTACTTTGAAAGGTTAGATGGCAAACATGTTGTAGTTGGCAAAGCTCATAAGCGGCCTCGACATTGTATACAAAGTTAAAGCTGAAGAAGGCACACAAGGTGGTGAACAAACCAAGAGGAAACTCATAGTGGTTGACAATGCTAAGATTTCACCATAACTAAAGTTGTGGTCTTCATATGAGGTAGTTGGCAATGTCCTTCAATAGACTAATTCTTTGGAGGTTGTAAACTATGCACGTAGAATATGTTCATGCTAATTTTTTTGAAGATTTTTGGTTTGCTATACATGCAATAATAATACTAGGCAAAATATTTGACTTGATCTCGTGTGAAAGTATTATATATTTAAATGAAAAAAAACTAATTTTTCATTTCAACTAGTTGCGAAGAACAATGACATAAAGGAGCTCCCTCCTTCTTTTGGGATTTTGAAATTTTGAGTATCGAAAATTATGCACATGAAATATTTGAGCATTCGATTTTGCTTTTGTAATTATGTCCTCCATCATTGTTGTTGTTGTTGTTCGAGTTCTTTTGCGGCGAGATGTATCACCATTCTCAAGTTATTTCACTTGAGGAAAGCACTCTTCACTTCTTGTCTTTCTTTTCTCTCTTCTTCTTCTTCTTCTTCTTCAAAGTATCCATGCAAACAAAGAACACACAAGATTAAATCCTCATCTGGCCACATGATCCAACAAACCTTCAATCTAATCATATAAAACCCATGTTTCCAATTTTCCATGTTTCCAAGTTTCCATTCCTCTATCACAAGTCTCATGCCATGCCAAAAAAATGGTGATTGTGGTGAGAGACCCAGCAAGCACCCACCAGTGCAACATCCATTTGGAAGTATAATTGCACAACAAAGAGGGAAGTTATAGCACACAACACATGCCAAAATGATGGACCTGGCTGGAGTAGTCAATCCAAGGAGCACTACGAGCGGGTGGTGTGCCTCAGCCTCAGCCTGTAAATTGTGGAAATCAAATAAGCTACTGGATTTCTGGATTATGTTTTTGATGACCTTCAGGTAAGATTTTTGAGAATGTAATTCCTGCAGAGGTGAGCCAACTACCGATGAGCACATTATTCTGAAGAGACTTTGGAGTATTCTTGCAGAATCAACCTTCCACAGAAATCACAGCCAGCTCTGTCATTTAGCTTGTGCTTCCTACATTGCCTCCAACTCCTGAAAGGATCCTGAAATGAGAGCCCATTAGTTTCAGGCACAAAAACTAAAGCAAATGGAAAAGCAAGTATATCAATGCAGGAAAACAAGAAGAATGTTACAGAAGTGCCAAATGTGGGAGTCAAAGACAGGAATGGTAGTGCCATAATGAAAGTGGAGACCCAATTGGCTGTAGCTACTCTTCCACCACATACGCCTCTGTCTTGCAGCAAGTAGATCTCTGAACTGATTGTTCAAGGAACTGGTCCTGTCTCTGGTGCAAAAGCTATTCAGTAGAATGGTGATTCCACCAGTGAAAGCCAGCCATACTCACGTGGGCAACCATGACTGAACCATGAGCACATGTTGTCACTGCAGTAGCTTGCAGAACCAACATTGTTTGTCAAGCAACTCTCCGGTCTTAACTGCATATGATAGCCATGATACCAATTGTGTTTAAAGAAACTTCCATCACATCCACACAGAGACAAGCCCAGGGTTTAGGGTTTATGAAAAACCATGGAGACAAAAATAGGAGAAACACTACTACTCAGATAACCAATGAGAAATGAGAAAAAGCAAAATCTTAAGATGCCTCATCATTTTATGCTGCACAGAACCCAGTCTGCTTGCAAGCAACCCAAGCATGTTGCTGGATATGGAAACAATGTTCTGTTCTCCAGCTTTGGAAAAGCAGGAGAAACCATCCCCAACATTTCTAGATTGGGTGCCCAACCAATGTCAGGTGATGTGAAGGAAGTGAGGTAGAAGGCAGCTGACAAAAGCCACAAGGCTACAATCACACCTGACAGACTTACAAGTGTGCCAATCGCCTTCTTCCAGCACAGTCTATATGAAGAATACCAGCAATGATACCTAATGCATTCACACCAGCCACTAGCACAGAGAGCAACAAGACTGATTCTTGTGAGGCACATACTACAAGCTCCACAATTGAAGGACTATAGTACATCACTGCGTTTATACCAACCAGCTACTGGAAGGGCTGCGCAAGTTGTGAAGTCAATTACTTTAGAGTTTTTTCTGTATACATGGAAGAAGACAAGTACTTTCCCAGCCAAAATTGAAATGTTGAATATGGGGAAGGGGCATTTTCTAACCTGTATGCCAACACCGGCTGTAAGGGTCGTGTGCTGCTCCTTGGCATTGGAGCCAATTGGTGTTGATCCAAATCTACAATTGGATCAGGAACCTGCAAAAGGTAGCCAGGAGCAAGACTAACTTTCTTGGCTGAGCTGAGACTAGAATGGAGAATTCTACTTCTCTATCAAGCACTCACTTTGCATCACAAACAGCCCATGGAACTCAGATCAGGCTCTTCAAAATAAAGACTTCTGTCAGAGAAATCAATGCAAACAGTGAGTAGAAGATCAATAGCTACATACTGGAATTTTACCCTTGCAAATGCCCTTGCAAATGCAAATGTGATGAGGTATGACAAAAATTGTCCAGTGGGTTTCATCAAGACATTAAAGGTCACAAGTGCTCCCCTGTTTGTCAGCTGGTGAGACTTCTGCATTATAGAGTCGTGCAGTCATGGATGCTGCACCCATGCCTAATCCCACCCAAAAATGGCCACAAATCAAGGTGTATGGTTCAGGGGCCACAGCCATGAGACCAGCCACTAAGAGAAAACATCAAGTCTGACATCCAAATCAAAGACTTTCTTCTGAGAGCATCATTCATCTGGCCTCCCAATGCTGCACCTAATGCTGTCCCAGCAATGGCCGTGCTTACAATAGGTTCCTGCAAACCAATTCACACACATGCATCTGAATTAAATATACCAAAAGGCCACAACATGTTTATCAAAGGCTCAGAAACTGCATCTAGACAACACTTATGAACTCAGATTGACAGAAATCCTAGTACTGCATAACTGCCACCTCAGGTACAATTAGCACTTGAACAGATTTTATAGGCCTGATCCAAAAGAGAAGTTTGGGTTAGAGCAGCTCCACCCATGCTCAGTATGTGGCCCTGCAACAGTATTTCTCACATCCAAGAGTAGTTAGTACTTTTTCTCAACCTCACCCATAAAACTGAAAGTGGGATTGTAAAAGATGGGAGACTACTACTACTAATAACAACCCACCTGGACCGATCAAACTATCTCACCAATTGACAGCAGGTTTTAGGCTTTGCTGTGCCTTTTGTCAGCCTCAGCATCCTGTGCAAAAATGCTAGACCAAAACCATTTTGCTGAGCCAAACTGGCTCATTTTGACTTTCCTTCATCCAAAATTTGCTGTACAGTGCACTGGTGGAGTTGCCCCTGTTATTAGTGCATTGGAACAAAAGGAATGCAAATCAAGCAGAACCTCCAACATGATTGATAAGTCATGCAAGTAATGCATTCTGCATTAAGTGATACATCCTGTCGTGATCCTGAACCCTAAACCCTAAACCTCTAGGTTCAGCATGAATTGAGTTTGAAACTGCAAATTCTCAATCAAAAACAACTGCAAACATTTTGGATTCTACTCTAACTTAAATAGAGTGACACATTGAATATGGACTGCCATTTGCATGATTCCTAGTGAATGCTGATGTTTGAAAGATGATGTCTGTGGACACAAAGGATGAACAATACCAACCTGGATCATAGCCAAACAGAAACTGTCTGATACCAGCTGCCAGTGCCAGCAGAATGTACTTGGAGGCTGAAGGTCTGGAATTGTGCCTCTCATGTGGTGGGGAATGTTGTGCAGCCAATGAAGATAATAAGCTCATGTACTCTTTGATGTCCATCCCCATTCCTACATAATCTTGCACTTTTATGCTCAATTTTTGGAGCCTTGAATCCAATTGCATGGGGAACATTGAAGTTGACTCAACTCTCATTTGAAACACAAGAAAAGACCCACAAAAAGATCCTGTTGACAGCAGTTTACTAGTCTCACAATCTGAAACCCTTCTTCATGAACTCCACCACCACTGCAGATGATTCCAATGGTAACAAAAGGTAAGAGATGGTGGGTGTGCATGGAGCAGCATTCTTTTGTCTTTGGATGGAAGGAGAGAAGAAGAACATCAGAGAAGATATCACATTCCAGATCTGACCAGCAGAAGAGACATGTTGAATGTGTTCTCAGATTGAGTACTATGCAAGTCATCTCCACACACAGTTTGTACATTCTCTTCTCCGAATGAATGGGCTGAATTCTTCCCCCATGAAGAAGAACCAGAACCAGAACCAGAAGAAGAAGGGTGGAAAAAACACTAACTGTGCTTGATCTGATCACCCGCCCACTCTCTGTTTCTCATTTGAACCATCTTCATTGCAACAGTGTCCAGCAGAAAAAACACAAGACTATTATACACAGCAGGAGCAGAGGAAGATTCTCAGATTCTCAGATTTATTCATTCATTCAGAAGAAGAAGAATCTGCTTGTACATTCAGAAGAAGAATCTTGTGTGTGTCTCTCTCCCTAAACTCTAAACTTCATCTCTAAGTGATATCAGAAAGTTCATTCTGAACACCCTAAACCCCAAGACCTAGAGGCACCTTGCAGGACTTCAATACAGGTACCGGATGCAGAAGCAGCTGGACAAAATACCATCTCCATGGGATTGGGCAGAGTTCAAATCTCCATGACATTTTGAAGGTAAGATAACAATTGCTCTCAACATTGTTGTACATTGCACAAATGTAATAATAATTTGCATCTAATTCATTCCTGGCTGTGTAGACCTAATCTGTGCAGAATTTCAAGCATGGTAATTTGTCAATTTCTTCACGTTCTAATGTGAAACAGTTCCATTGTGACACACCAGGTCACTACAGGGCATGGAAGCTAATGCAGTTTTTTGACTAGAATATTTGTTTACACAGTGGACTCATGGAATTCTGTATTCCTGGTTTGGTAACTTTACAATCTTAGAAAAAAAATGGCCTCTAATGTGTGATTTGGAAGAGGGTGACTCAAGTATGATTGATCAGGTATTGGGTGTTGGGGGATTAATCAGAAACTTATTGTGGAGCGAAAGGCATCCCTATCTTGGAATAGAATACCAAAATGGTCTGATATACCTTTTGCAGGGCTTTGCAAGTTGCTTCCAACAACCCAAACTCTGTGCACTTGCAGTGCATAAGCAACAAGAACCTGATCAAAGTACATCCTCTTATACTCACTCTCCATTTCTAGCTTATTCATATGCAACAGAAACCCAATGGCTTTCCACTTCTTGAACCCAAATGCATGGGCACAAGTACCTGAGCACTGAGCAGCATCAACACTAACACTGTGTGCATTACTCCTCCTCTTGATGTGCAGATGTACAGCTCCTGCACTACACTTTGGTCCACAAATTCCCAAATAGATGGCTCCATCACCTGCTGCTAATGCCAAGCCCTTGGCCAGGGCCTCTTTGGCTTGATCAGGAGTCAAGCTTGGGTGTAAGGAGATGTCATCTTCAAAGAAAAACCGCCAAGAGTCCCACCCAACTGAATCATCATCCACAAAAGCTTGCATTGCACTGACAAATGCCATACGGTTGGAGAAGACCTTCAAATTCTGGTCAGTATGATACTCTTGTGATCCTCGAAAAAACTTTTCCAAGGCCTGCTCCACCTCAGGGCTATTGTATTGGAATGGTATGTATTGGGTGACTGTGATATTCAAATTCTTGTGCAGTACATCTCTTGTATGACTAAAACGCTCAGTCTTCATGCTTAAAACTACACCCTCCAAAGCCTGACTCATCTGCAGCAGAAATGCTGGGGAAGATTCAAACCTGAAGTTTGATGATCTAGTACTTGCAATGATCCACTGAATCATCCCCAGGGCAAACATTAGTCCAGTGCCCATAAGGAGGAGGACAAAACACGGCCGTCCTCGTGACAACAGTTGAAGCTTGAGTGGTATGTTCATGCCCATGATGCTGCTGCAGATTCCTTTCTTCCTCTTCTTCTTCTCATCAAAAAACAAATTAGGCCTGTCAGAGCTCAAGTGTTGTAACTGTTTCATTCACTCCTGCAACAAGCAATTTGTTCTCTTCTGGACAGTGTTCAGCTTAGGAATTAGCTCATGAAGTTGTTGCAAGCACTGTACTGCAGGTCTAAGTACTCAGAGAGATTTGTCACAGGATTGCTATGAGCTTCGAAAGCCACCCATGCTCATGAAGCTGGTTCTGGAATCTCTGCACTGGATCATTACAAGAAACCTTTTTTAATAGGATTCCCTGTCATGGGACCATGATCAAGAAAAATTTGAATTTCCCAGGGTATGCAAGTTACATGAAATCAATTGTTTGACAATGGGAAAATTAGAATAAAACATCATCTTCTTCTTCTTCTTCTTCTTCTTCAGCAAACAGTAAAACTGTGCAGCTTAGCTTTGGTAAAGAGGAAGTTCCTGAGGTATTGAGTTTCATAAACAGGAACCCTGGAGCAGCAGCTGTTGCAGCCGCTTTGCTTTGCAAGCGACTCATGCATGAGAGCGGGATCTCTGCTGAACCCCAAAAATTCATTCGAACCATTCTCGCGGCATGATTACATGAACCGTCCAAGGATCCCTCAAAACAGAAGTTTGCACCAAAAACAAACGATGTCTCTGTCTCTCACTCTCAATCTCTCTCAGTCTCTCTCTCTCACACACACATGTATACACACATACACAAAGAGAGAGTAGTGCACTACAGCGGCATACCTGATGCACAAACAAAGTGCTGATGAGTCTGGAACAAATGTGTTTACTCCTCCATCGAGGGGAGTGGAACAGTGTAGAGCCGAGCAGATCATATGCAAGCCGGTCTCCCTTTGAGAGCCTCGCTCAACCCGGCTGTCAGAGCACGGACGTTTTCCTGTGTGCATGTGTTTGCAGAGCTAGAGCTAGATAGCAGAAAAAAAAAAGACACACAGAATTCCTTTTTGTTTCAAAGCTTGGGAATATCATCTATGTAGACAAGAAGATCACCAAATAACTTAATGATTCTTGAAGCACTAAACCCTTGATCGGGAAAACAAACAAACAAACAAAAAGTAGGGGGTTCCACTAGGGATTCACAACCTGCCTGCACAACCCACTTATAGAAATTACTGCACTAGTAGACTGGATGTTGTAAATCTAGAATCTATTGTTGTTGTTGTTGCTGCTGCTGCTGCTGCTAGTTGCAGTGGTGATGTTGCAGAACATGGGGTACATGACAAACTTACCCATGATTCCTGCATTATCATCATCATCATCAAGTGCAATGTATATCAAGCGGCACACAAACACACACACACAACAAAAACACACATACACACACAACAAAAACACAAGGCTGTGTAACTAGAGATTAAGATCACCCACGTCTGGAGCTTTTCTCAGGCTTTGTTTGTTTGTTTTGTTTTGTTGCCGAGATTAGCATCTTCTTCTTCAGGCTTTGTTTGTTTGTTTGTTTGTTTTGTTTTGTTGCCGAGATTAGCATCTGCACAGCTGACGCCGAAGACGAAGAAGAAGAAGATGCAGTTCTGAGGACGCTGAAGAGATGCAGTTGTTGTTCTCCATGACTCCTTCCATGAGTTGGATTCTTAGGGTTTCTTTGTTTTCCAATTTTGTGATGGTAGCTGAAGCGGCGATCATCTAATCAGGATTTGGCGATAAACGCCGATAATCGGCGATAATATCTAGCATGTAGCCAAATCTAGGTACAGCATCATATCATAGCTCTAGCATGTAGCCAAATTTAGAATGCAAAAAATTTAGAAACCCACTCACTATTTTAATGGGTTCCCACTATCTAGAGACACTCACCTAGAGTTTCTTTTTGGGCAAGTTATTGCAAAAATTCCCCATTAGCCAAAGGCTGGCCACATCAACAAAGGGAAAAAAAAAGTTGAAAAACCTAGCCTTTTTGCCAAAAATCTTACGCACCATCATGATCGACATTGAATAGCCACCTTAAACTTATAAGTTTTAATATTAAAAAAAGGTCTATTTTATAATGAACAAGGATGCCAAAGGAGGTGGCTCTCTAGCCATTAGATCACCTACCACGGGGCATCTCAATCATCTAATTGTCAAATCATTCAACAACATTGAGAGCGTTATCACCATCGTTAAACCATTCAAATAGTAACCAACCTTGCTCATTCGTTACTATGTGAAGGGTTTAACAATGAACGTTTAAATGTCTACTTCCAAATCTCAATTGCCTTTTAATAGTTGTGCAATGTGCATGGCAACAGATGAAAACGTTGCAAACTTACAATTTAAATGTTGTGCACACTTACAAGATCATCAATGTGTTTGCAACTTGTTTTGATTCTTGAATGTTCAACATTGGTAGTGAAGAAGGAACGTTACAAGTGACAATGAACATGATGATTAGGGTTTAAGGCTTCTTTTCAATGCATATCTTCAAATGTTTCATGACATTTTTTCAAGTTACAAGTTTCTCTCGACATTTTTCCAATCTCAGTGTTTTGTTATGATTAGCTATGCACATGTGTGCAAGTGCATTGTGTCTTAATTGTTAAATCAAAGGTTGTTGTTTGAATTTACATGGCAAGATTTTAAACTCAACATTGGAATTTGTTTTTGTGAATTTGCAAATTTGAACCTTGAAATGTGTGTGTGCATTGTGTAGTGTGCACACACCATAGTTACAACCATTTAAGTTTGGTCATTCTTTTGAGTATATTGCAGCTAGGTTGTGATTTTATTTTTCATCCTTTCATATGAATAATTTAAAATATGATTTTCATCCAAGAAAGGCCATATATGTCACATTAATTATAATAATGATTAAAATTAGTCACACCACTATGGGAAGGACCTAACCCCAAGTAATATATTATGTGTGTATATATATATATAATTTATGTATATTAAGGTTATTTACCCATTTAACTTAGGTGCCATGTGACATGACTTATGTTTGGGCATAACCTAGGTTTAACCTAAGTTAGATTAAATTCAACCAACATTTAATCAAGTTTTATTCAACCAAAATTTTGTCATTGTTTAGTCAAGTTTTAATTTTGCCAATGTTTAGCCACAATTTAATCAAAGTTTGACCAAGTTTTGTTTTACTCAAGTTTAGCCAAGTTTTTTTATTTAAACAAGGTTTGATTAAGGTTTAGACAATTTCTAGTTTAAAGTTTACATTAGCCAAATTTTAATTTAATTAAAATTTTATCAAGTTTCAAATTACCAAGGTTTAACCAAAATCTTATTTTGTCAATGTTTTGCCATAATTTAGCTATAGTTTAACCAAGGTTTAAACAAGTTTTAATTTACCAAATACTAACCAAAGTTTAACCAAGTTTGAATGGTTCTAGTGCACACATTGTTATGTAATTTGCAAAATTAAAAAGGAGGACAAAATATATGGGGTATATTTTAAGTTGTAAACTAGTCGCAAATTAATTTGTGACTATAAAATATATCCCATATATTTTGTCCTCCCTTTCAATTTTTTTAATTATATAAGAAAATGCACTAAAATCATTGAAAAAATGTTTTAAAATCAAAATTAAAAATAAATGTCATTTGGGATGAACCAATCAAAATGACTTGACCTTAGAAATTAAACAAAAAAAAAATAGAAAATTAAACTATCTATTTAACCTACCTACCTATCTACCTACCTAGGTGTCATGATTGCTAATTGAATATATATTTATATGGTTGTTTTCCATGCAAAAAAACTTTAGTCATCAAAATTGAAAAAACTAGCAAGGTAGTGATAAAGGGAAATGCAAATATCATAGATGGATTGTATAATTTATATGTTCATTTTATTGAGCCTCAAAGTGGACTACATTTTCTCATTAAACTACAACCAAACTTCTTAAAATCTAGTTCCAAAATATAATTGTGGAATCATAGAATTGGTCATTTAAATTATCAATTATTACATTTCCTTGATAATAATTGAACATTGTATCACTAGCACTCAAGCACCCAAAAGTCACCCCTATGTGCAAATGATGCATGATAAGGAAAACTACCTAGAAAAATCATTCTTAAATGTGCAAAACTAAAAGTTCATCATCCTTTGCAATTAATATGTGTAGGGACTTCAGTGGACCTATGTCAACCCCATCTTTCTCCATGTCAATATTTTATCACTTTTATAAATGATTGTAATGGGAGAATTAAGCTATGGTTCATAAAATAAAATAAGAAATCTTGACTATGTTCAAAAGTTTCAAGAACGAAATAAAAATTAAACTATTGAAAAGATAAAGACATTGTGGTTTTATAGTAGGAATCCCATGTGTAGAAGGGGAAAACCCACCCTTTTTACTTAACAAAATGCATGAAAAAATCAAGAAGGAAAAAGGTCCACAAAATGAATTCCTTTTTTCTCTTGAACAACTCATATGTAACCAAATGTGTTCAAAACACTCTTCAAGTTTTAAATGAATCCTATGAACCCTTTTAATTAATAGTGATAATTAATCAAATTTTATTTATGAAATATTATTTAATAACTTTTAACTTATTAGTTAGTTAGTTTATTATCCTTTAATTATTATCAAATAAAATAATTAATAATCATTGATGAATTACTATTATTACATACTAACTAGGCACTATATTTAATATGTGATAATTAATCATTTTTGACAAAATTATTATTATGAATTAATTAGTAGTATTAAGGAATAATAAATAATACGTATGTAAATGAGTAGGTGGGTAGGTCATTAGTTAGTGGTTAATTAATTAGCTAATTATTAATTTAGTAGTTACTTACTTACCTATTTCATTTTATAGTTTATAAAATTAAAAAGGAAAACAAAGGATAGGGTTGTCCCATATGACATCCCATATGTTTTGTTCTCCATTATCATTTTGTAAATTGCATAATGAATGTGTTTTTTTTTACATTTTCATACTAAGAAACATGTGTCATTTGGGATGAACCAATCAAAGAGGCTTAACCATAAAGGCTAAACTCAAAATAAAATAAAAATATTTACATTCCTACCCTTTAGATTACTTATTTCCTTAACCTACTTACAACTATTTAAATATTGGTATAAATTTTACTTTGGCCAAAATTTATTTAATTTTCATGAATTTCACCCAAATTTTGCTAAATGATATATTCCCATTAAAATAATTTATGTCACACATGGTAGAATCCCATTAAAGCAAATTATGCCACATGGTAGAATTCCATTATAAAAAATTATGCTATGAAATATGTCTCCATTGATCAATATGATGACATTGTATTTGTGAACACACTTAAATGTATGTTCAAATTTATTATTTGATATTTCAAATAACATTGATGTCAAAGGTTGAAACAAGACCCTTACATGTTAAAGTCCACTTGTTAGGAGTCAAGTTAACAAGTTCTTATAGTAGTTAACTCTTAATCAATTGTCCAAAAACATAATTGGTCTTGAGCTTTAAGGCTTCTATTAAACCAACATTTTGAACTTCAGTGAAATAATAAATCCTTGTAAGTAGTAATTCAACTTCACATATTGTGTCATTCATTCAGTCTTTGGGTTGTAAAACAATTGCCATGTTCATAGTCATATATGCAAAGTGACTTAAGAACATCAAATAATGACGAAACCACATCATCCTCAAAGCATGAATTTCAAATAATGTGGCCCATCAATAATTCTTGTAATATAAAATAATAATCATCATTTGAAAAATTCATGAAAATTAACAAAATCAATTGCTTGAACAAGCGACTTCTACATAAGCTTTGTTCATTAATCTAACAAAGCAACCATCACACCATGTTTTAAGAAGTAATTATCAATGCACAATGGTGATGTGACATGTAATCAAAGATGGATTCCATCTAAATTGTAATCACAATTGGTAGCTAACTTGAACCTACCACTAAGAAACATCTAATCATCAACAAATTGGGTATTTATAATTAAGACAAATTCAAAAGGAAAACTACAAAAACATAAAGCACGATTGGTTGTTAAGGGTTTCCAATAAAAAAAAGGAATAAATTTTTATAAATACATTTGCTTCAATCATAAAATGAGGTTAAAAAAGGTTGGTCATTGTCACAACTATTCGTGAAAGTTGGAAGATACATGCATTTGGTTGTTAAATGTCAAAATCACCTTCCTAAAAGTGGATTTATAAAAACAATTTCTTATGGTTCATCCACAAGGTTGTGAATCAAAAGGGAAGGAACATTTGG
>Ga0209611_10004652_pt1 | contig 23377 bp, 14 predicted proteins | sample S1TSphgellanicum_3_FD_187693 | JGI IMG/M metagenome (GOLD analysis project Ga0209611, IMG submission 187693) | Host-associated microbial communities from peat moss isolated from Minnesota, USA - S1T2_Fc - Sphagnum magellanicum MG (SPAdes) (version 2) | ecosystem: Host-associated > Plants > Peat... | reverse complement strand
TCTTCCTAGTCTAATCCCGGGGCTCCCAACTCGACCCTCTACCCCTTTCTAGAGTTGGAAGCCGGGAGCGTGCTACCAAGTTCAACTTTCTGCAACTTGACTTTGTGAAACCCTCAAGTGGGTTTCACCCCGTGACTTGGGAGCACGTCAAGCTGCAGCTGCGGCCAGGATTTTTAGCAACGGCCGGGTGTAGGCAACTGTGCACCTCAATGGGTGGCTACAGCTGCGGCGGTTATTCAAAGAGTATGTCCCTCAATGGGCGGCTACAGTTGCGATGGTTATTCAAAGAGTATGTCCCTCAATGGGCGGCTACAGTTGCGGCGGTTATTCAAAGAGTATGTCCTGATTGGTATCAATTTTCAAAGCGTCATGCATATTTATTATAAAGAAGCCAAATTAGCGTCATTAAAACAAGATATTCCGCCTTGGCAACCTTACAAGTTAGTACTAGAGTTCAAACTCCAAAGTTAATGCTACTTTGCAGCGCATTTTGCAGAGTAGCATATGGTGCTCACTACTTCCTAGTGCAAGTTTTTGACTTTGAGATCAACATTCTCAAATTTTGTGTCTTGATTGGCACAACACATCATGCAGTGTTTCGAGTCGCTTGATGACACTAAGAAGAAGATATCCGTTGATTTGACTAGCAAGAACCCGTAGTATGCAGTGATACCCTTTACGTCGAAAAATTGACCATCAACCAACAAGCTATGGGATCGCATGGGCTAGGTGGTCATGAAGGCCAATGGCAAGTGGGTGTGCCTCGATGTGGAGGTGGATGGCAAGGGGCGGACCAAGACGGTGTACATGTGCGCCTGCATCAAGCTCACTTGCCTCAGTATCTACGTATATAACTCGCGAGATGGCATGTTGTCAATGAATGGCCACACCCACTCACGTGCGACTATTGTAGTTTTTTCTTTGAACAATTTAGCCGTTTGGGTGAGTAAGCGCGACATGCCAACCGACTCCGCCAAGTACAACATGACCAATGCCTTCGTCAACATGTGTTCGTGGGACATTCGCTCGTTCTCGTCGGTGGAGGGCGCAGGCTTCGAGAACGTCATCTAGACCGCCCTGGACATTGGCTTTGCCAGCAAGACGCCACTGCTCATCCAAGACTTGCTGCAGTCTCGACAGATCGTCAAGCGTAATACGATGGTCCGATTTGACAAAGGTGTCTTGAAGCTACAAGTCATTTTGCGCAAGCATTTCATTGACAATGGGCGCGTTGCATTCTCCACTAACATTTGGACGGACAACGCCACATAGATGGCGTATAGTGCTAACACCCTGCACATGATCGACGATAATTGGGTCATGCACGTTCGTGTCGTGTCTTGTGATGAGTTCAGCGAAGGCACGAGCCACACCGCGCTAGCGATTCATCGCGACTTTGTTAACAATGTCCGCCTGTTCATATCCTGGAAGGAGGAGGAGGTGACGGTTCAGGCGGCGGATTAGTAGGTGGTGGTCAAGTCGAATGTGGTGTCGAACAATAATGGAGCAGAAGGAATGTTGTCGTAGTTCGAGCTGGACCTATGTTATTGCCATCACCTGTCGACATGTATCAATTATGTGCTGCGGAAGCAAACCCGCGTGGTGGGCGGTGTTAAGCAGCTAGCGACCTACCTCTTCTACGAAGAGTCCGAGTTGGTCTTTGACACGATCGATGATGCAAAGGCGCTAGTCACGTACATGAAGAAGACATTCCTAAACAAGAAGTTGAATAGCAAGATGAAGTAGGACGTGGCAACGCGCTTTAATGGTCTCCTCATCATGTTGCAGTCTGTGGTCGTCGAACTACTACATCCATCGAGCTGCTGAAAAAGAGGAAACAGGAAGAGTGCGCCGAGTGCATCTTGAAGCCATTGCTCATTGAACTTATTCGACTACTGCACTACTTCAAGCTGGCTAGCAAGTCCTTGGAGCCGTTCCTCATGCCCACCATTCATCTCATCGGCATGTGGTTTGCCAAACTAATGGCCCACCTCCAACCGCAAGTTGAACCCATCATCGTCGATGGTGCAAACGACGAGAAAGTGACCATTGCAGCTAACAGTGACGAGATTGGCCCCATCAAGGCACTCCTGTTTAGTCAGCTCAAGGAGAAATACTTCCTTAAGCCACTCCACGCTGCCGCCACCTACTTGGATCTGTTGCAAAAGAACCACCTGCTCGATTGCGGCTTCACTCAATAGCTGATCAACCATGGCCTGCTCTACCTCAAGGACATTATGCATAAGGTTGGCCCACCCAAGTAGATGGCGGTGTCCAAGTCTGGTGACAAGCGTCCACTACCGGCAAAGAAGATCCACGCCAAGAAGTCGCGCACTGTCTTTGTCCACGTCGGCCCTAGTCGAGATGACAGAGACGACGATTCTTTGGAGAGCAACAACGACCATGAGCAAGGCGAGGCAGCCCAGCTCGAGGCCCTTATCGAGCACGAGTTGGCCTCATATCGCTTGCTCAAGGCTGACAAAAGCGACAAGAAAGTTTTGCTTCAGGAGGATACACGTAAAAAAGCTCGACCAAATGGCGAAGTCAAGCATGACGTCGGCCTATTGCCATGGTGGAAAATCAAGTCCGCCAATTTTCCCATTCTAGCTCGCGTCGCTTGTGCCATACTCTACATTTTGGCTTCGAGTTCGATGCCAGAATGTACATTCTCGTCCATCGGCAATACGCGGACCAACAAGCACAACGCGTTGAAGCCCGACACACTGAACGCCCTCCTCTACCTCCACTCCAATCAGGACCTGGACCGTTCACAGTAGGCTGACATTTTTTTATAAACACATGAACGGATATGATGAAAACAATGATGCAGGGAGAAGGCTACAGCTGAAATGTTGTGGTGGTGGGCGGCTGCGATTGCGGCTCGATATCGCTAGGTAAATCGGGCGGCTACGGCTGCGGCTGAGAATTTAGCTGGAATAAAACAGCCAGGCTGCGGCCGGATCCTGTAGGATGTGTGGACAGCACTGGTGCATAGATCAGCATGGCACAAAACTTGATTCAGGAAAAGACATAAAAAGGTGACTGGTGGTCTTGATCTGAAATAAAGAACAAGAGTAAATGTTTCTACATAGGAGATATTTGAGATGAGATTGCAATACCTATTTGACACCAAACTTTGGATCAGGTTTTTTCCAATTTCCATCACATTGGAGTTGGCACCAAGAAGAAGAGTTGAATCATATGATAGAGAAAGAATCCAAACATTATTAATATTTTCACTTGCCAAGTCTGCAGGCAACCACTCTTGTGGCCAACATACGAGCTGTCCACTGGCAGTTCGTGATGTCCATGTGTCTTTCCATTCATTGTGTTTCCCAAAGCCAATGCCATGGGAAAAAATGACAACCATTCCAGGCTTCATCGAAGTGGACTTGAAGAGTTCATGCACTGGCTGAATTGACTGCAAAGTGGAAAACAAACATTTGATATTATTGATCATCACATTAATTAGCATCTTCAACACATGAATGGGTGAAACACTCAAAACTTGAGGGTTTCAAAGGAAGAGACCATATATCTTATGCTATCAATATTTTACTATGCAGTGACTTGTGTAACACTTCATAGATTCTATTGGCTTGAGTATTCATTGCTAGTCTCATGTAAGAATAGACCCCAAATACCATTCCACAATCAGGGACTTTTTAGATAGCTTCAAAACATGCACAATTAGTCTAGTGATCAACCCAATGTTTCAGATTTGGCTAGCATCCTATGGAGTATTGGTGTTTAACACAAATTGTGCAAATGAGAACCTGATAGACATAGATGTGAACATGCTGCTTAATTATACAAGCAGCCCATTGTGTAATGGCTCTACCCCTTACAGCAAGTTCAAATGACCAACAGTTAAAAGAGGAAATGTTTGACAAAGTTCTGGAAAAATGAACTCATGGTTCACAGTAACATCTGGTGAACATTTAGTCTAGTGATCAATCCAATTTTTCAGATTTGGCAAGCAAACTACAACGTGTTGGTAACACAAATCTTGCAAACTAGAACCTGATAGGCATAGAGGTACATACAAGTCCACATTATCATGTAATGGTTCTATCCCTCATGGCAAGTTCAAATCAGCAACAGCTAAAATAGAAAGTGTTCAACAAAGTTCTCAAAAAACACCTGGTAGACAATTACTAGACTAGTGTTCAACCCAAAGTTTCAGAATTGGCTAGCATCCTATGGAGTGTTGGTAACACAAATTCTTGTAAACTAGAACCCGATAGGCATAGAAGTGAATACACTGCTTAATTATACAAGTGCAGCTCAACGTGGAATGGCTCTACTATTAACCCTTATGGCAAGTTCAAACCAGCAACAGTTAAATTAGGAAAATCTTCAACAAAAGATGAACCCGCAGTTCAATTCAGTTCACAGTAACACCTGGTGAACATTCCTCAAACTGTGGGACCACACCAAAAGGATCGAAGTTCAAACCAGCAACATTTAAACAGGAAATGTTCCACAAACTTCTCAGAAAATGAACTCGGAGTTCAACATCACACCTGTAAACCTACGGATGATAAATGTTCAACATACTAAATTGGAAACACGTGGTGCAGGTTAGCATGGAGAAGCCCAAGAACGTAGATCCTTCAGTTATGCGGGTCTCCATGGTGACTGCACATGACCCTAGAATGTAGCGATACCAAACTTTGATCCATTTCTAGGTGCATCAGAATATCTGTATCCTGAAGGGCAGAGCGAATAAACTCTCTAGTCCCGCAAACTAGCAGTCCCTACACTAGTAGAATTAGGGTTTTGAGGTTATGTAACAAAGGATGCTCGTTATGAGTTTTGGGTCTCGTGAGATTTGGCATTGAATTGGCCCATGGTGTGCAGCGATGAGCAAACAGCGAATTGAAGACGTCACGATGTGAGTGATGAGTAGAGAGATGATCTAACTGCCGCAGCAGAAATTGTCTTCGTCAGAGTTTGTATTGTCTGCAACAACATGCCCTTAAAACAGTGTGAACTTAGGCTTCATCTACTCGCACAAAACCTTCACCCCGCTGCACATCGCCGGAAAACATAACAGTCCAATTTTCCAGAACTTCAAACTTTGGGACATATAGGTAAAGACACCAGAAGTTATGCTTGACATTGGAAATGAGCAAGTTGTGTACAGGAAGAGATCGAGAATTAATGAAGAGAAGCTGATCATTCAGTGTTGAACAAGCATATGTACCCCACTTCCATCCTTTCTGGGTAATGGAGTGGAGTTGTTACCTGAGAATATGTGAAGAAGCTGTATCTGAAACTCATACAATTAAGGCAATAAGGTTAGAACATCTTCAGATCTCTTGCGTTGCCATCGCTGTTGAACTATGTAAGCGCGGAATAACTTCCCGATTTTTTGTGTGGCACACGCGAACCGCGACGACTTTTGACGCGGTATAGCCAATGGATCGGAAGAGCTCATGTAGATCATCGTACAGTCCCAGGGCCACGTTGGGATCCCGGGAAAATTACGGGGAATAAGAGATTGTACATTTAGATTACTAGGGAAATGAACCACGATAATTTAGATTAGATGAAACTCGGACATCCCGGCCATGTGTGACCGCGAGCTGAAGATCTGGGCACGAGATGGCTAACATCTTCCGTTTCCAAGTTTCGTTCCTGGAGAGGATTCTGCAAGAATCGCTATCTTGAAGAGGTTTTGTTTTCCTGCTAATCAATTCTGCAAGGATTTGGAGACCACCGGAGTCCGACTGGCTAACAAACCGTACACCTGCGCCTTGGAGTCTTGTCATTCGGCTAGACATTTGCAGACATAGGTACACAATGACGTAGTCTGGAATGGTAAAATTCATTATTAGCACCATCATCTGCTAAACACCTATCTCCACACAGTTCTCGAGGAAGGTCTGCACTAGAAGTCCTGGGGAGAGAGGAAGTGGGGAGCGTCATCTGAAAGCCTTGTATGCTCAAAGAGTACATAGGAGGCTGCAGTTGTGGTAGGAAGTGCCTACACTTGTGAGGAAAGGAGGAAAAATGGCTGCAAATTGTTGCTGATTTGATGATTGCTGACTATAAAGTATCGTGAGTCTCATATTGTGGAGCATTTATATATGCAGGATATCTTAATCATTTCTTTAGCTATTGAATCCACTAGTGTTGTATGTCATTGTTTCCTCAAGGTTTTTCTGCCTTGGTGACTGCAAGTGCTCAAGTCATGATGTTAAATAGCAACATTGCCTGCTTGGCATGTGGGTCCCTTATTGTGGGCTGACTGCAAATGGCATCCATGAATTAGCAATACAGCAAATTACATTCAAAAGAGTATAATGATACATCAGTCTTTGGTTTGCAAACACTAGAAATCCAACATCAGCTCATGCACTCCCATTGAGGTTGATCTGAATCCAATTTTAATATGAGAGATATATCCAGAACAAAGTGCAATATCTCTGTGTTTGACAGTTCATTGTTCATATCAGTTATTGGTCATTTGTTGAAAACCATCAAAATTCAAAAAATAGTTATTTTCATAAGAGAACTACATTTGAACTTGTGAAGCTTCAGACATCAAACAAGGTAATATACAAATTGAGATAGAAGTTAAAATAGAATAACACTCAATAATACTATAACATTGGTGTTTGCATGGTTTTGCATGTAAATTGTGCTTATTTCAATCTTGATCACCCTGCATTCACATTTTACTTGCTGACATAGATCCAAGTCAGGAGTGGTGTCCAAACTGCATGATTTTTTGGGAGGATCTTGAATTCTCACCAACTATGTTTCATCTGAGGGTGGGTTGTGTTTGAACTCCCTTCATGATAGTCAGAAGAACATCTTTCAGTAGGCTGTAGTTTATGGCATTCTTGGAAGATGGCTTGCAGATCGTCAAATGGTCAGCATCCTCAACCTTGTAATGGTTTCTGCGTGCCAATTGTTGAGCTGAGGCATATGGCACTAAAACAGATCCCTGTATTCACAAAAATATTTTGAACATTAGCTAAACAATATTAATTGATGTTAAGCTTGCCTACAACCTGGAAGAATGATTGAGTGTCTCTTCACCCCTTTGGGACTATTAGGCCTCTTTTCAAACTTTAAAACTTTTTCACTGCCATCTAACCAACCTCCATCTCCCCAAAGGACTTGAAAACTAGTACGTTTCCAGAACTTGGATGCCCAGTTTCTACATGCAATGAGTTACTGTGAATTTGCACATCTGGAATGAAATGCACCTTGATACATAGCTAAGGTTTTGAATGAAAAGCTTACCACTTCTGGAACAGGCAATCCTTCACCAAATGCATATATGATGAGGCTTGGTTCTACAGCAATGTCAAAATCTTCTGTAAGGTATGCCATTTGTTGATTGAAACAATCCATACTTCTCAAAAGGCCTGACTTAGTAATTTGCTTCTTCTTGGATGCATTGAATTTTTTGCATTCCCAAATAAAGTACTCTTTGAAATCTTCTCTACCACCAGCATGCGGTACGCTATAAAATATGGTCCCCTTTAGATTCCCCAAAAACTTTTGGCAACTTTGTTTTGCTGCTCTCTCCAGATTATTCTCAACACGAGCTTGCTTAGCACGCTTTTCAACCTCAACCACCAAGCTTTTGACAACAAGACCTCCGAAGCTGTAACCAACTAATGCAATTGGGGCCTCCCAAAGGGGTTCATATTCACTGCACATAACCCATTACTGCCATCAGTTTAAGATACCTTCTTGATAAATGTGCAATTCTAAAACTCCCACTCAATTTGTATACCCAAGATCACATGATACAGACCAAGTTATCAATAAAATCCGGAATGAAATTAGACAGTGTCATTTTCAAACATCAAATGAATCTACAACAATTGCATAAGTATCGTTAGATTCTGGACATTATCAATGATTTGTTACTTACTGACATGTGATAGAATGCAATTACTATTCAGAGTTAACCAATTAAAGGATGGCCTTTAAAGGGTCAAAGGTGCCAATATCAGGTTTTTTTAATTCTTCAAATTTGGGGACACCATCCTCAGGTAAAACAGCCTAAATCTTTACTTGAACATATAATTATGGACTTTGCTACAATGTCTTTGACATAACTATAATGGCATCCATGCCCAACTTCATCTTACAAGATTGACAATGCAAATAAAGACAGATTTCAAGGGCAGTTTACATGTGTCATATGACAGTGGTTATGCTTGCATGGGTTTTAGGAGCAAGACTACTAATAAGTATTTGTACACAAGATATTCAGGATAAGATTGGCATACCTTTTGCACACCAAGCTCTGGATGAGGTTTTTTCCAATCTCTGTCACATCCTCATTTGCACCAAGAAGAGCAGAATCATATGATAGAGAAAGAATCCGAACACCATTTTTACTGGCCAAGTCTGCTGGCAACCACTCTTGTGGCCAACATACACGCTCGCCATCACTGGTTATGGATGTCCATGTTTCCTTCCATTCATAATTTTTCCCAAGGCCTATGCCATGAAAGAAAATTATGACCAAGTCAGGCTTACTTGAAGTGCACTGCTGGTTCAAATCATGAACTGGTGTGATCCACTGCAAATCAAAAGGAAATGCATGACCCAATTTGTCAGTCACAGGTATTGACAAGCATCTTTCACACATGAAGAATAGATCAAACATTCAAACCCTAAGGGTTTCAGAGGCAATAAAATATAGACATTATGATATCAATCCCCAGCTACTATATGATAAGATGTCTTGCAAACTGGAATCCGATGCGTGTGTGGAGGGGAATACGCTGGGTTTACACAGAAAAAACTCCCAGTCTCTCAAGTTACTTTTCCTACAATTATAGTATTGTGAGGATTTGGGAGTAGAATTTACCGATAGATTTTCGTCAGCCATTTGCCTCTCGTCAGTTGTAGAAAAGAGTTGGCCTATGATGCGCAATGAGCGAACAAAAACTGGAGCAGATCACGATTTGAGTGACGGGTTAGAGAGATCTGATTGCAGAATACTCTTCTTCGGGCAGGCTTAGATCGTCTGAACCTGCCTTTCAAGATATTCTGTCACAATATCTTTTCAGCCTTGCCAATCACTAGAAAACATAGTATGAAATATGCAGAAATTTGCAATCTTGGCAGTGTTTGGGACGATTGCCTTGTTGCCACCTCCTCTAATTCTGCTCCCAGCTCTGCAAAATATTCTCAGCTTTGTAAAATATGATAAGGCCTAGTTAAGAAAAGGCCTCCAAACTATAGGCACTGATCTCAAGACAAATGTTAGGCACAAAAGACACCAAAAGTGGTTGCGATTGACGTTGGAGATGAGCAACTTGAGTGCAAAGATCAAGCTCTATGCCAAGCTGCTGAACTAGCGGTCCTGCAGAGACTTTGTGCAAGCACCATTGCGCGACTATTTTACATTCTCATTGGAAGTGCTAAGTACCAAGAGGAGCTTGCTTGAAAGTGTATGAAGACTTTTTGTCTCAAAAATAATACACTCATACCATGGCATTAAGAATATTGAACTATCGTCGGAGAAATTTTGTCATCGGTACCGCTGAAACGAGGAAGGATCCCACTAGTCGTGTCGGACACGGAAACTGGAACAACATGATGGACATTGAAGACTTTTTAGTTATAAGAAACTTCCGGTTGCCTGGGAACGGGGATTTTTTTTTTGGTTGCAATTTTGTGACGTAGCCACGGTGGCGATCAGCCACAAGCGGAATTACCCGAATTTTGGCTACAGGTCAGAGAGGAAAGGGAAAAAATTCAAGAATCCTGCTATCTCTTGGCGACATACTGGAAGTTTAGTCTCTAAATATGGCGATTTTAAAAATAAAATCCTTGAAATCCAGCGACGTTGGCACATTGAAAAAAATCATTTATATGAGTCAGACCTGTAGTAACTGTCTTTAGTGCACTTTCCTGTCAAGGCATCTTCATGTTCTACAATTTCTCTTCAACCTCAACGACAGGCTGTGTCTTTTGTCTAATGTCCAGGTAAGTTCCAGCATGCTCAGGTATGTACGGAGTTTTGAAATTCAATCAGTACACTTGCTCACTGGAAACACCCCTTACAAGCTGGGGCATGGTTGGCCAATCTCTAAACAAATGATGGAAATAGGTGTTTTATACTCAATTCCAATGACTAAACTTGTCAATTGAAAGAGTAGTAGGATACAGGAGTCTCCTATAACTTATGTAGAATTCAAACTGACTTCCAATTTAAGTTCCAATTTTCTTCAAGAAATTTCCTAGGAGGGTTTTCTTGTGAAATCAAAGGAAATTCAACAACTGCTCTCATTAATGGATTCTATTCAACTCACAACACTTCACTCAAAACTTTAGGTTATAAATTAGCAAGTGTTCCCTGCATGGTATTCTGTGTCTTTGTTTTGTTACTGAACATGGTGGACTTGTCATCCTTGTCCCACTTTTCAGTTTGTCCTCTGAACTTTCAGAGACATCATACCACATCACTGAAGAATAGAGGCTAGAGTCACTCACCAGTGGCTGTGTGTGTACAAATTTGTGTTTCCATTTTGCAAGATATTTCTTCTGGTAAAAGTCTTGAATGCTTTTGCAAAGGGTGCAAATTCCAAAGCTTATCCCTTCACAAGTTTTTTCTGCACACACATTACCTGCTACAGTCCTGACTCTTGGAAATGCAGAAACACGGATGTACAATATTATTGCCTCTGAAACTTTTGACTTGTGTTTTACCTCGCTGGACACAATCACTGGCAAATTATGGTAAAAATTGCATACATTATGATCGGGCTGAATGGAATCTATCCATTGAACAGATCTGCAGCAAAATGGTGGTCTCAGAACCTTGAACAGAATGTGAACACCTTGGACAGAATGTGACTGATGTTCATGAAGCGCTCTTGCTGTATCCAATCACCATCCTCATTTATGACCCCACCCCTTATGAAACTGTGTATGATCATCATGGTGTCATTGTCAAGTGACAGAACTGAAATAGGTCATGATCTTGTAGCCATTATGCACCAGCTGCAGCAAATCCATTATTCCATATTTGAATCCGCATTGGGACGATTGTATTCACATCATTTTTCAACCATTACTGTGACATGGCACCAGCAATTTGAAAGAGCAAGTGGTTTTGGGATGTAAAGCTCTAATATGTGCAACGCCACTAAATACATCTTTGGCATGGTCTCCATGCCAATTGCAAGCACTTTGCACAATGCTTTGATGAAGGTGCTTTTGGGTGTTCATGAGGACATCTGTGAAGTCACAATTGTCATCAATGTGACATCATAGTGTACTAAGGTACACACACATCCTGTCACTTGTGAACTTGACCGACTAAAATTGATGTCATTTGATTCTAGACCTAGTACGTGGCTTCATGCAAAATGAATAGCAAGAATTGCACATTACATAAACTCTTGACACTACACCTCTATCACCATACTCTTCTAGTGTTCAAGGCAACACCAACCTCACCAACTCAAATGCAACAAAGCACATTAACTTCTCCAGGAAATGCAATGATAGCACAACTGATAAACTGCAAAATACATTGGCAGAAAATTTTTAAATGAAGAGGTGAGAAGAAATAATTTGAGAGTGTAAAAGCTCACCCTCGACTCAAGTAATCTGTGATTTGTGTTTCTGCACCCAAACCCCATACCACAGCACTCACACTAAACCAAACACTGTACATATGTTTAGAAAGGGCCTACGGTGCAAACTAATTAGCCTGTGAGAGTATCAGCATCTCTGGTGTCAAGTACAAACTATGGAGACAGAATATGTGAATGATGCCAATCCAAATGTGTTAGTGTCCCAGATACCTACTAGCATTGCTTGACCGTACATTCTAGATTTTCTCCAAGAAGTCATTTCAGATAGCAATTTTTTTCACCAGTAGAACAATCCTGGATCTTTGTGACGTTTGGCTCTTCATATAAACAAATATGAAACCCAAATCCAGAAATTGCAGCCACCTACATGCATTAAACCCACATCTGAATTGTGCAGAATTTCTAGCTCCAAGGTTGCTAACCATATCAAAAAATTACCCTTTGCATGTATTCCAGTGGTGATGGTTAATTATTGTCATAATTATTGATAATGCAGGTATGCAGGAACCAGATTGCAGCCTAATAGCAAGGAAGGAAGAAGTGAGCATATTTTGGACTTCACCAACAGGATTGCAATAAGGCAGTACAGGGAATTCACAAAATCTTGCTGATTATAAAAATGCAATATCTGATGCAAATGTAGTTTCCCTTGACTAAATCATCTGTCATAGGATTAGACTGCAACGGAGTATCTGTGTTCATCTGGGACTCGTGAGAATTGCCTCAAAATATCTAGATCCAAATCAGTGGTAACTGGTGCCATAAAACTCATCACTCTTTTGTTCTTCCTCTTGAAACTCATGTTTGGAGCTTCTGCATTTAAACTGCAACAAAAGTCCACATGGAACTAGCTCATCATCCCCTTGATGGACACAACATGCAATTCTTCAATAAATGAGAATATTGACAGCAGCCCTTAATTTTGACTAGTTTTATTAAGTGATAGTCAATGTGGCAACATGTGCTTCTAACTTGAATCTCTTTGTGATCAGTCCTCAGAAAAAGAGCCACTCCTGGAGTTCATGTAGGAAGCAATTGGTCCATGACACCACATAAAGGGGCATGGAGATGTGGAGCAGAAATCACATCTTGCAAATAAGCAGTGGAGCATTTTTAAGTGGGAGGCTATGACACTCTTAATTCTACAGGTGGCTCTGCTTCTTCCAGATTGCAATGAGCATGGTCAAACCTCATCCTTGTCCTATAACAACAGAATGTGCTGTCGCATAAATATTTGCAGAAACATGACTTGTGTAGTGTTTCAAGGCTTTCATGTCTGCTGAAGCAAGGAACTTTGAACAATCTCAGAGATTTGAACAGGTTGATTCGAGAAAAAGCTTGTTGTGTATACTTGCTTGCCATCAACTCTGAAAAACTTCATGCATACTTGGGTCTGAGGTCTCAAAAACAGGATCTCTAAAGAGACAACAAATAGAAAGGACACTGTTGTCTGCTCCCAAAATCTTGGGCTCCCTTTCAAAGAGGAGGTTATCACTAATTACCTGAATGATTCATGATAGAGCCAAAACATTAATAGTGATTGAAAACTCTTGCACATGCCTAAGGAGAAGAATTTCTCTTGTAGTCATCCATTGCTAAGACTCAGTAACAAGTGAAAAATAACTGAATTTCCCTCTTAGCAATCCATTACTCAGTCTCAGGTAGACAGTACTTAACAACTGAATTTCTCATTTCTATGACCTGAGAACATGAAATGTACACATCACAGAGAATGCACCTGACAACCTTCACTGAAATTCCCATCTCTGCACATTTCCAATGCCTAGCTGCAACATTGAATGCAATCATTGTTCAACACTGACCAAACTCATCCAAGCAGCTGAACTAGATATCACAACTCTTCAACTTAGCTGGCCACATGGATCAATGCAGGTGAAAGATGTACTAACCAAGAAGAGTATATTGAACTCAAAATCTTTGCACCAGCTATACTAGAGTCAAAATATCCGTAGCTGGGTGATCTCCACTTGTCCAGCAGTAGCCCCTCACCAAGGTACTAAGACACTCATGGTTACAGGGCAAACATGGTACGCAATTATTTTCTCAGTTGTTTCTATGCTGATGCTTTGTTTTCTCTACCTGTTGGTGACAACGTTGATGACCAATCTCTAGTATGCACTTAGCCTTTGGTAACAGTGGCTAGATAGACAATAGAAATCTCCTCTGAGTTGACAATATCCAACTAGCCAGAACCAGATTCCTGAACAGTTACAAAATCCACTCTCATCACATCAGACATGCTCTCCCATTCCATAAGGACATGATTGTCTTTCACATTGGAAAGCTGATCCATAGCATGATTGACAAATATTGGCAATCAATATCTCTGAGTTATTTCCAAAAAATCCTTCTTCCCATTGATGGTTGACAGCATATTCAACGTTCTTTTTGCTTCAAACACATATTCTGAATTGAGAGTAGTGTCATCCTGTTGAATGCACCATTCAATAACAAAGGTTGGTCATATTGCTCCACACATGCCTGAGCCAAGGTATTTTTCCCATTCATTGGCGTCCCTTAAAACTTCAAGTGGTAAAGGACTTGGGGGATTTCAAGTGAAATTGTAGCAAGCTGAAGATCATTTTGTTGAACTCAAGTCTTGATATATGAAGCTTCTCCACACATCTGAACTTGTACAATTCTCATACAGTTCCTCTCGTGCAGATGTGTCTCCATTGGTTCCGGTCTTCCTGAAACTCCCTTTAAGGTGAGTACCTTGGTAGCCTACTTGCAATTCTGCACCCACTTCTGATTCATCATTATCAGAGTGAGTTTGAGTTCGTCTCACACTTGACTTTGTGTCTTTGGGATTCCCCATCAACAATTCAACAAAATGCATCTGGCAAGACCCTTCTGATTTCTCAAGGATGTTTCCAATGTCTGTCACATCCTCATTCACACCAAGAAGAGCAGAATCGTATGATAGAGAAAGAATCCGAACATTGTTACCATTTTTACTGGCCAAGTCTGCTGGCAACCACTCTTGTGGCCAATGTACACGCTTGCCTTGCTGTTTATGGATGTCCATGTCTCCTTCCATTCATCATTTTTCCCAAGGCCTATGCCATGAAAGAAAATTATGACCAAGTCAGGCTTACTTGAAGTGCACTGCTGGTTCAAATCATGAACTGGTGCGATCCACTGCAAATCAAAAGGAAATGCATGATCCAATTTGTCAATCACAGGTATTGACACACATCTTTTGCACATGAACAATAGGTCAAACATTCAAACCCTAAGGGTTTCAGAGGCAACAAAATATATACATTATGATATCAATCTCCAGCTACTATGTGAGAAGATGTCTTGCAAACTGGAATCTGATGTGTGAGTGGAGGGGAATAGGCTGGGTTTACACACAAAAAACTCCCAGTCTCTCAAGTTACTTTTCCTACAATTATAGTATTGTGAGGATTTGGGTGTAGAGTTCCCCGATTGATTTTCGTCAGTCATTTGCGTCTTGTCAGTTGTAGAAAAGAGTTGGCCTTCGAGGTCTGGATCGACAACAGTCTCGAAATCAACTGAAAGCCTATGTAAAGGATTTTTCAATTTGAACTTAAAAGCACAATTTCGACCTACACAAAATAATTTTCATTAAAAAAAGGCTGAATTTAGTCAGATTTCAAGAAAAAAGTATTCCAAATCGCCATAGTTTTATTACAGTTCAGTATGTATCATAAAATATAGAAAGATCCCTTTTTTTGGGACTTTCATCTTATAGCCAGCTTTGTCTATTTTTTTTCCTGGATAATTGCAACTTTATCTAAGTGAATATTGTCAAGGGAAACACTATTGGGAAGATAACAACATGCTCCTCATGTTTTCCCAAATAGGTAATACTTTTTGTGTAGGATAATTCCAAGGGCAGGGACATTCCCAAAATAAGGGGCCTAGGACGAGGCAATAGCCCAGTCCAACCCGGATAGCCAAGTCCAGCCCCACAATTTCAGAACATCCCCAAGCACTAGACGCCCATCATAAAGTGTAACACAAGCTGAAGGTTATCATGAACCAAGACATATGTAGATCATAAGGCGTAGGAGGGGGAGGGTTCTTACACCTGTTCCTTAATACAGGGAGGGATCTCGTGCCTATTGCATGTATGTAAGGACAAGATCTCTCCCATTCTTAAAGAGTAGGCATAATTTCCGTCCTACACAGCTTGGAATCCTCAGTCCTTTCCATTTTGAGTTGTGAGCCCAAAGAGACACATCGGAGGCTATAGTTCTGATATCCAGTGCCTACACTTGTGAGGAAATTAAAAAGATGAAAGAGAGCCGCAAATTGTTGCTAATAATTTGATGATTGCATCAGTTGATTACAGAGTACCTTTCATGTGTATCATATTGTGGAGTATATAACATGCGGCCATTTGAAAAAGGACATCTGTAAAAGAAAAATTTAGGCATTGAATCCAGTAGTCTTGTATGTCATTGTTTCCTCAAGTTTTCCTCCTTGGTGATAAGTGTTCAGGTAATGTTACATAGCATCATTCCATTCAAGTCATGTTGCATAACATTCCCTTCTTGGCAAATGACAAATGACATCATTGAATAGTGAGGTAGCAAAGTACATTAGAGACTGTGGAAGGATGCGGGCTGACAAATGGCATCATTGAATAGCATTGTACCAAATCGCATTCAAGTCTGTCTAACAAGGTTTATGACTGTCCTTTATTTGCAATAGGAATGCAACATTAGCTCCCACGTTGATAACCATGGATAGCCTGCATGTTTCCATTTCTCCCATCATTGAGTTCTTTAAAACTCAGGGCCAAACAATCGCATGTGCAAAACATCAATCCGAGAGAGCTTTCTTTAAGTGCTAACAACTTGGACTTTGAGACACCCCATCCCAATGAGATTCATCAGAAACCAATTTCTGACAGCTCTCTGAAAATATGGAAATCATATTCATTTGTTGAAGAAGATTAAAATTCAGATTAATAATTACTTTCATAAGAGTTAAAAGTTATATCTGAACCTGGAAGTTTCAAACATCAAGCAAGATAATTAAACAAATTGAGCCAGAAGCTAACTTAATAGAATACCCCTCAAATCTCCAAAGATTTGTAGCCTTGTTGTTTGCAGTCTGGTTCTGCATATAACTTCTTGTGCTTATGTCAGTCATGATCACCTTGCCCTCAACTTATCGTGAACTGAAATCATCAGCAATCACAAGGTCATAACCCTAGTTGAGAATTACACTGCATTAACATTGTACGTGGCTAACATAGGTTGTCCAAGTCAACAGTTGTGTTGGAACTAGATGATATTTGAGAAGGCGTATTGAGGAATCTCTGTTGGCTCAGAGTGTGTGTACTCTGAGGGGTAGTTCACCTTTGAGTTCCCTCCATAACAACAACAAGAACATCTTTCAGTAGGCTGTAGTTTATGGCATTTTGGGAAGATGGCTTGCAGATCGTCAAATGGTCGGCATCCTCGACCTTGTAATGATTTCTGTGTGCCAAGTATTGAGCTGAAGCATATGGCACTAAAACTGATCCCTGCACATGCAAACCGCTTTAAACGTTGAATGAGATTGACATTAACTTTAGCTCCAATGAAAGCATGATTGAGTCTTTCTTCACCCAACTTGAATGACCCTAGTGTACGTATCCCAAAATTTACCAATGACCATTATAGCAGTACTATGGGATTTTACACTGTAAGTTAGTTATCATATGACTTAATTACTAAATCCTTTTATATATGTCAAAAGTTCAAACAGATCCACCCTGATAGTCATTATTATAGCTAAGACTTTTGGATGAAAAGCTTACTCCTCTTTTAACCGGCCGTCCTTCACCAAACGCATAAATGATGAGGGTTGAATCAACAGCAGTCCCAAAATCAACTGAAAGTTCTGCCATTTGTCTATTGAAGCCCTCAATATTTGTCAAAATGCCTGACTTGGCAATTCGCTTCTTGTTCGCATCATTGAATCGTTGATATTCCTGAACAAAGAACTGTTTGAAGTCTACTCCACCACCAGTATGTGGTACACCATAGAATATTGTCCCTTTAAGATTCTTCAAAAACTTGGTGCAACTTGATTGCGCTTGTTTGTCGAGAGGATTCACAATGCGAGCATTCACACGCTTGTCAACCTCAACAACCAAGCTTTTGACCACAAGACCTCCAAAGCTATAACCAACTAGTACAATTGGGGCCTCCCAAAGGGGTTCATACTCACTACACAGAAACCATCAATGCCGTCAAATAATGATAAGTTCAATTGTGAACTTCTTAACTTGAACAAATTACAAAAATCCTACCAATTGTAATCTCCCAGATAACATGATATGCACAAAGCCATCTGTAATGTCATGAACGAAGTTAAGCCCAAGTTGGTTTCAGACATAAAATAAATAAACAGCAATTGCAAAGTATCATTAAATTTTGGACATTGTTACTAGTTAAAGATAACATTCCGTAATTATTTGACCATTGAAAGGATGACCTCAGGGTCAAAACTACCATGCAGTCAATGTCAAGTTCCTTTGGTCTTTCAATTTTTGGGCCACCATGTTCAGTGAAAGTGGTCTAAATCTTCAGTAGTACAAGCAATTCTATTTGTTTCACAAGTTTTCATTTGGGAAGGATGTCCAGCATCTTTGAGACATGTGGGCCCTTCTTAGTATGAAACATGGCCAAATCAATATCTTTTTTAAATAAGTTTCCTTGTAAAAGTTTATAAAATCCTAGAAACATTGCTAGAGGGAGATTACTAAATTATATTCCATGGAAACATGGACAATTTTTGAATATGTGCCCACTTTGAACTTGTATTGTTATATTTGAATGTTCTCAAAAGCATAGGGTAAAGCCCCAAGGTGGGGACATTCTCAAAATGAGGGCCCTAGGAGGGATATTCATGAATCATGGATATAAGGTGCCCTCCAAATTCTACGAAATTTCTCTGAGTACTTTATTAATATGTAACTCAGGGGTTTAGGCTTCTTTAATGTGATCTCTAACCCGCCCTATCTTGTTTCAAACTAGACTTTGCTTTAATGTCTTGAACATCAACTATAATGGTATCCATGCTGCCCCTCTTCATGTTTCAAGATTGACACTACAAATAAACAAATGCAAAGAGTGGATATGCATACATCATAGGCCACTTGAGATCTAAAAATAAGTGCTTATCCTGCATTGGTTTCAGAGCAAGAGATGTCTTTGTACACAAATGATAGCTAAGTTCAGATCGCCATACTTTTTTAACACCAAACTCTGGACAAGGTTTTTCCCAATGTCTGTCACATGCTCATTGGCACCAAGAAGGGCAGAATCATATGAAAGAGAGAGAATCCGAACATTGTTAACATTTTGAGCTGCCAAGTCTGCAGGCAACCACTCTTGTGGCCAACATACACGCCCATCACTGGTTGTAGATGTCCATGCTTCCTTCCATTCATCATTCTTCCCATAGCCTATGCCATGGAAAAAAATGACAACCAAAGCAGGGTTTGTTAAAGTGTACTGCGGGTTTAGATCATGCACTGGTGTGATTACCTACAAGTGGAAAACAAGACAGTTGTTCAACACAATGTAACAATCACCATGATGATTCCCACATCTTTCCCACATGAATGGGTCATTTGAACACTCCTTGAACATTAGGGTTTCAAGAGGAAGAAATCAAATACACTACACTATCAATCTTCTTCCACTATTTGATGATATGTCTAACAATTTACATCAATATATATTCTACTATGTATTAGGGGATGGGCAAAATTTATCTATATGCTAATTATGCTAAATTTTGAAAATGGTCCAATAGATGATTGTGCAATATTATGGACAGTGAAAAGGATAATTGACAATTATGATAAATTGGGACAATGAAAAGGACAAATGATTGATGACAACAATAACATTGGCTGGATGAACATTTTTGTAATTTAAGAAACGTAAAAAGAGCCATTATCCAGCCTCAAAATCATTTGTGGTGCGACATATGTCTAACAATTCATAGATTCTAATGGCTTGAGTACTCATTGCTAGTCGCACATAAGAACACGTCCTGAATGCCATCATACAGCCTATCCCCATGTTCACTAAGCTTGCAAACTAGAATCTGATTGATGTATAGAGAGAGTAATATGCTACTTTACAGGAAAAAAAAACTGTCTCTCAATTGACTTCACCTACAATCGTCGAATTGTGACGCTTTGGAAGTACTCACCATTTTTCAGTCTTGTCAGATGTAGAAAAGTGTTGGCCCATGTTTTACGATGAGCGAACAACAACTGGAGTCGATCACCACTCGAATGACTTAGTAGAGGTCTGACTCGATAGTACTCTTCTTCTTCTTCTTCTTCGTCTGCTTCTTCAACAAGACCCAGGTCGTCTGCAACCTGCCGGCCTGCCTTTTGAAATATTGTGTAGAAAGGCTTGTTGTACTCACAAAAGCTTCACCCCCTGCAAATCATTAGACAACATAGAAATACGCAGAGATATGCAATGACACATGATAGTCTGGAACGATCTGCCTTGTTGCAGCCACTTGCTCTCCTGCTCCTCCTGACCTCGGGTGAAATCAGAGCAGGGGTAAATTCATATCAAGTCCTAGTTTAGGAAACGCATCCAAACTTCAGGAACACTAAAGAGAGAATCATGTGAAGGCAAACCGGGCACCAAAGATTGCGACTGACATTGGAGACATCAACAAGCCTTAGGTTTGTAGAAAGAAAAAGATCAGAAATGACAAAGAGGAATTAGTTCCATCCTTGTTTGAGGGTAATGCAGGGGGGTCAGCTTGAGAGAGAGAGTGCGAAATTACTCCGAATTCAGAAAATCTAATATAATATGGCAACAAGACTTAAATTTCTTCAGAGATTTAAGTCTGCCATCACAGACTTTGTCAAAACAAGGAAATTTACCGATCGTCCTGGACATCGGACAAATATCATCAGACAAATTTTGGCATCGCGTTAGCCAGTGAAACAAGGAGTGCTTACCGATTGCCGTGTCGGACAAGCAAACCGGATCAGCATCTTGCGAACAGTATATCTAGACAGTGTCGTCAAAAGCTTGAAAGACTTTTTTGTGCACTGGGAACTTTCCAGTGTTCTGAGGTTATTTGACGTTTTAAATAAGCGATGGTTCCGGTTCTTACAAAATTTTCGAATCAAAGAACCGTCGGTTTCGGTATGTTGAGAAAAAAAAATTCAGAGACCTGTTGGTTTTTGCGAACATCAAAGAAATAGCAGTTTTTGTGAAAGAACCGATGGTTAGAAAGGTGATTTCTTGCATGTTTGAAAATTTTGAAAACCAAGGTTCTGTACCAAAATCGGTATTTATTTGTCAAGCTTGCATGGTAAGCACGTATAATTAGCAAATTCTAATAAAGCGTACAGCACTGATCTAGACAGTGTCATGAAAAGCTTGAAAGACTTGTTTTGTGCACTAGGAAATTTCAGCTCCACTGATTTCAGGAACACTTAGGAAAATGCATCACAACATGCTCGTCAGGCCATTGGGGTTCTTTCAATTTAATATTGTTTGTGTCTGGTCAGGTACATTACCTGTAAAGCACTGTCGGGATTTTTCATTTGCATTTTCAGCTCCCTTACCTGCCTGAAGAAACCTGTTTTCAGCAGAAGATTCGTCAGGCTATATTGGAATCTTCTAACCAGCGGAAGGTACCAGCCAGCCTGTGACTATTTCTAAAAAGTGGAAAATTCCCAGGTCTGCTTTGCATAGGAAAATGACCTGGGTGCAGGCCCTTTCGTGATTTCGACATGTTCCCTCGACCTACCAGCCTCGGGCACAGATCTCAAATCATGGAAGGGCCTATGCTTAGGCCCTTCTCCTATACATAAGGGGTACTATCACAAGGACTCAGTACTTACTCCGTTGCGGTGCTTGGAAGTGGGGCTCTCCGACAGCCCTTGGGTTAAGATTTTCCATGCAGTTTCTTTGTGTGGTTGATGACAATTTCTTCGTTTTTTTCCATTTCAACTGTTCAAGTAATCATTCAAAGACTTTTTGAATGTAACATATACCTCTTACATGATCCAACATGTTAGAAATATAGATATTAATAACTTCCCAAAAAAATTGGTGATTTATCAAAGGAGAAGAATTGATCACAGGTTACCAAATTGAACATTTATGTATAAAATTTGGGTTATTTTATGTCGCTTCCTATCTGAATTTATTACCTAGTCTCCTCACTAATTGTAACAATTTTTTATTAGGTGGATGGCAGTGGGCACCCCCCATCTCATCTGTTTCAATTTCTGATCATTTTAATTCAATTTTTAGTAATGGAATTAATCATGTCATTGATATAATTGTATGAATTTTTATTACATTAGCTAAAGCTTATTTATTTTTATTTATTTCCATCCTGATGAGATGGGCATTGTGAAAAGTAAGAATCAATCAATTATTAGATCTTGACTGGGAATTTTTCTTGCTCGTTGCTTTAGGTAATTTGTTATTGAGAGCCTCTTTCTGGTTTTTTTTTGTTATAAAATAGTTGAAAATAGTTGTACAAATATTTGAAAATAGCTCCATGAATTAAGAAATACATGATAAATAATTTACTTAGGAATATCTAACACATGTTTACTATGGTGAATGGACTTCAAAATTATAATGAATTAAAAATTTGCTATCCAAATTATTCGAAGTGTAACTCATCTAGCCAAAGGGGTTTCAGATATTGTAGCCAGCATCATCTGACATTATGGGATGTCATATGTTAGGCAAGGATGCTTGGCATTGGTTTTAGAGCATAATGTGCAAGCAGTGGTAAGTTGGGGTAGGGGCACCTCCTTTCAATGGGCATGGCAGTGTTGAGTAGAAACTCTAACATTGTAACTTTGCTAAAGCAACATGTTATAGGAAGAGGTATTACAGGTGTTTGAAAGTGTTAGTGTAACTTGATGTGTAACTTGATTACACAATTACTTAGATAATTATTTAATGGGGTAAGTTGGGTGTAGGATTCCATAATTTGGTCATGGTGCATTGATTCATGTCATGTGCACCATGTGATGTTGTTTGCTTGTGATTAATTATGGAATCACATGGGAAACCATGTGATGTTGTTCCTTGTGATTAATTGTGGGATCACATGGGGAACCATGTGATGTTGTTCCTTGTGATTAATTGTGGAATCACATGAGAAACCATGTGATGTTGTTCCTTGTGATTAATTATGGAATCACATGGGGAACCATGTGATTTTGTTTCTTTGTGATTTTGTTTCCTTTTGATTATTTGGGGAACCATGTGGTGGATAGGTTTTAGGAAGTTTCTTGATTAGTTTCCTTTTGGTTAGTATATAAAGAGATGTTTGTGACCTTGAGAAACACCTTCATTTGTACAAAGTTATGGTATGAATACAAAGTTTGTGAGAATTGAAATTTTGATTTTGGAAAGGCTTTTGGTTTTTGAATAGTTTTGATGTTGTTTATGTGTACATCATGGTAGAAGAATGGTGAGACTTGCATAGCCAATAGAAGGGTGGGAAGATAGTTTTACAACCAAAAACATAGATTTCATAGCTATATAATAATCATACATAGTTTCGATCCTAAACCCGCTCATTTTGTACATTAGCAGCTTGGTGACTATGCAATCATTCAGCTTCTCTTCTTTTTGGTAGTCTTCTATGTCTCCATCTTTATTTTATGACTAGTGTGAACCTGGTGCATAATGCACCCGTCGAGTTTCCCCCCGCCCGGTCCTTGCCCACCCGTGCCCCCCACTCCACCCGGTCCTTCTTCGCCCGATCCTTCCGTACCC
>Ga0209611_10004651_pt1 | contig 23378 bp, 19 predicted proteins | sample S1TSphgellanicum_3_FD_187693 | JGI IMG/M metagenome (GOLD analysis project Ga0209611, IMG submission 187693) | Host-associated microbial communities from peat moss isolated from Minnesota, USA - S1T2_Fc - Sphagnum magellanicum MG (SPAdes) (version 2) | ecosystem: Host-associated > Plants > Peat... | reverse complement strand
CCCCCCCCTTCCGCCGGTCTTTCCCATAACCCACTTCGGTTCTCTAACTCGTTGAGCCCCCCCGGCCGGTCCTTCGCATTTCCCACTTCGATTTTTTAACTTGTCGATCCCCCTAGACCAATCCTTCGCATTTCCCACTCTGGTTCTTTAACCCGTCGATCCCCCCGGCCGGTCCTTGGCATTTCCCACTCCGGTTCTTTAACCCATCGATTCCCCCGGCCGGTCCTTGACATTTCCCACTCCGATTCTTTAACCTGTCGATTCCCCCTGGCCGGTCCTTTGCATTTCCCACTCCGATTATTTAACCCGTCAATCCCCTCGACCGGTCCTTTGCATTTCCCACTCCGGTTCTTTAACCTGTCGATTCTCTTCGGCCGATCCTTCGCATTTCCCACTCCGATTATTTAACCCGTCGATCCCCCGACCGGTCGTTTGCATTTCTCACTCCGGTTCTTTAATGATTCTATGATTTTGTTACTTTTTTTGAAATACCCTAACCCAGTGATTCTTTTGATTCTGAAAATTTTCAAATACCCAGAACCAATGGATGACGGGACAGATTCAGGGGAAGCCGACCAAATGCACGGCTTTAAGGGAAGCTTCATTTGGTCGGGACCATCGGTCGGGACCATCGTTCGTTTACTATATAGGATATACACTAGAAGGACAAGATTTTCCCAATTGTTTTGTCAAAAACGGAGAATTAATGTTGACAAGTAATCACAGGTAACAAGTAAGGTGTGACTTTTAATTAGTGGTGCAACAATAAGAGGACACAATTTATGATATTGGGCTGTGTGTAGAGTACGTGGAACTAGATCTAAACCCAAATTTGATTGAGTTCCAAATTTTCTGAAAACCATCTGAACAAGCCTAGATTGAGACAAAGTATTGCTCAATATTTGGCCCCCTTTACACTAGGAGTCAAGGCTGAACTAGAAAAAATCTTTTCAATCTACCCAAAGTTACAACTAAATGCTGAACTTTATGGCCTTGTATTGGACCCAAGGCTGGAAGAAGGATACCTTGCAATTTGGGAGGCCAATTTGCAACCCTTGGGGCCAATGTTTCTGCATTTATTAATATCCTGACAAAGTTCTAGCATTTATTAGTAACTTGGGGCCAAAGAACAAGCCAAAAATGCTCAAAGTTGGCCCAAGTTTTTTCAGCCCTGACTCCAAGTGTGAAGCGGGCATTAAATACAAGATATGGCTGCCTAGAACGATCGGGGAAAGATATCTGCTAAAGTGAAAAGTTTTCAAAGCGAAAATAAATTCATTTCAGCATTACCTAATGAATATTACAAGTTGTGAAACCTGAAGATAGATTTCTCTTCTTTCTTTCGCTATATTAAAACACAAGCCCATAGCTGTGATGACGTAAAGAACTGGCAAAAATTCCTTAGTGTAGTTGGAGCACCTTAAAAAGGTAAGATTACCTCTTTCCCTCCGAGTAAACCTGCATAAGATTACACGACTCTGGCCTTAGTATGTGTCATCAATTACATGGAGGAGGTGAAGTTGTTGTACCTCTTTCTCTTGCTTGACGTGCTTTGAGGAAACTTATATAGTGGGAAAATATTCCAAAGCTGAAATTCACTCCAACGAGGATCCCAATAATGATTGATCCTCTTACAAGACTTGTAACCATGAGAACAAATGCGATGAAAGTACTGCTTAAGCCGCCGAAGAACACAATGTTCGATTCTTGTATGATATTCCCAACAGAGGTATATAGTCCGAAAAGGCAAGAGAGTATGCCCAGGAAAGTCACAATGTCCATCTTTACTTCTGAGTCCTTCCCTGTGAGTAAACCTGCACAAGATCAACTGCATAAGAAATCTAAAGAAGCTCTGTGAAATTCCATGAAGTGATGGATAAACTAACAACCCCCCCAGCCCCCACCTTGCCTCCCCGAACAGAACAGTTTTAGGGCACAGGGGCGGAAAAGTAGAACAGAACAGTTTTAGGGCACAGGGGCTGAAAAGTAGATGAGCACGAGACAGACAACCAACAGATGACAAAGTAGCGCTCAAAGTCGAGAAATATGCAATGAGATGGACGCCGAACACCAACCACCTGGAGACGAAGACGATGAAAGGAAAGCCGAGAAAAACACAAGACAAGATGCTGGACACCCAAACGAAGCTCACAGAAGCGATCGGTTTACCTCCATGACCGGACACAACCAGATTGTGGCGATGAAAGAAATGTCAACATGGCCAGAGAGAACCAGCACCCACGAACGCTTGCATCACCATGGATGGGAGCTGGGTGAACATTGCACTCTTTCCGTTGGGTTCTTGTTCCCCAACACATTCCCATAGTAGCACCCTACTATGGGTTGGATGTGGTAAATACCAGTAGATGCCCAAACAGGGGGTGTGGGTGCACTTGCTCTAAGTAAGTTGGCCTATCTCCAGGTCAGGTGGTCCATCTTGCAAACCACTTGTGGACTTTCCAGACATTCATGGCTGAGGAACTATTTGAGCATTGAGAATTTCAGAGCTGAAGCCAAAGCCAAAAGACGTTCAATTCAAATGAAGCATTGAACCATAAGCAGTTTCAAACCATGATTCCTTTGATCCCACAACTTCCAGTACCCCGCATAATATAGCTCTACTATTAAACCCACTCATAAAGTTCATGCAGAAGCAAGGTTATGCATGGCACAAATCTCACATGTATATTAAAACTGTGGAGTGCACAAACACATAGATGAAACAACAGATTATCAGTTTTCATTCATTTCATCTGATAAACCAGCTTTGTCAAATTCCATCCCAAGACATGAGATCGGGCCACCCAAAACCCCATGTATGTAAGCCACATGACTGACCACTGAGGGCAACTGCATCTATAGGATCAACATGATCTGTAGATTGGCCACCAAATTTTTTCCTTAACTCCATTGTTTTATTTCACTTTGCCTAGTTCAAACCAGTGTTGGGTGGTTTGTTGGGTGGGTGTTTAATTTTGTAATAACTGTCACAAGTCTGGTTTTTATCAGAAGCAGAGAACTGCTGGATTGGCAACCCAACAATGACACAAGAAACATGAAATGAGATCAACCCAACAGTTACCCCCCTTACCAGATGGTGCATGATTGTCAACTTATGAGAGTGCATGAGCAGCCTAGAGGGGGCATAATTGACATCATTTGGACATTCAACCATCCTTCAAACCCATGGATGCATGCCACGCCACATAACTGGGAGTCCTGTTGGCCTCTTGTGTTGATAACATCCACAAGAGCAGCATCTGCAGTTTGGCCAAGCAAATCGCATTCAGATCGATATTTTTGTCTTTGTCCCCCAAAAAAAACAATGATTCACATATTGTTAGGGAAATTTTAAATTCATACCTTTTTTGGTTAAATTCACACCCTGCCATGTTTCTTGACCACGGCCAAGGGCTCTTGAACTTGAACATCAGGCGTATCCAGGACCTGATTGAGGCGGGCAGGGTGTGAATTTAACCAAAAAAGGTGTGAATTAAAAATTTTCCTATTGTTATCATGTCAAAGTACAGTTTAATTCAAGTCTTATTGCTTTATGAAGGGGCTCTTCAGTAATTTGTTTCATGCTAGTGCGATGCGTGTCACATTAGAGCAAAAGCTGACAGTCATGACAAGTCTTACAACACCATTAGTGCAATCCAGACTGCTGCTTCACTTGGGCAGCGTCCACAAATCCGATTATGCTTTATTTTGGAAGTACTATAGGAAACTCAAGGAATGGCTATAATTAATTAGAGCCTTAAAATTAGGGACTCAACTCGGTGTTTTACTTTCAATTTTTTGATGTAGCCAAAATGGAAATCATTGATACAAATATTTAGCCAAATTTCCTATGAAATTAGATATGAATGTGGAAAAAAATAATCATCCTTGTATAATTTGGCTACCTGCTGGAACTTACTGTAGAAATCTGGTGTAACTGAAGTTTCCTTTCAAAGTTAAAATGAATAAGGACCAGAATTGAAACATCATTAATCTGAAGCTTCTATATGAAGACCTAGAAACTGAGAATATTGGTAAGGAGTATGGAGTAGAGTTGGCCACTTATTGATTGTTTTCATAGCTGCCAGGTAGGTTTATTTCTTTTAAAGGTACGGTTGAGTGCGGGTTGGGTCATCAATATTTTTTGGGTAATAATCAGTGGTTATGCAGAAGGGTTGGTTTTCAAATACCCAGTTGATAATAGTTTGTTAACATGTCAGTTATACACTGGTTACAAGGTTTCTTTTTTCTGTTTTTTTAATCATTAAAATGTTTAATATTTTAGGATTGAGAACTCAGCTAGATGATAACAAGGTCATCCTGGTAGATTTTAAAAATTCAATACCAAGCAATTAGGTTTGGCAGGGTTTCAATTAGGTTATTAATTAGTTATCAAAAGATCAATAGCCAGCTGTTGAGTTACTAATAACCTGTTGATAACTAGGTCAAAACTAGCCAATGTGGACTAGTGTTGGGCAGGTACTTCGTTTGGCCAGTTAAAGGCGTCAGTTTCGGTTTCAATTAGGAAAAACCAAATTGAAATTGGGTCTTATTTTTATTGGTTTTAGAACTAGAACCTTTCAAGACCCAAACCTGAAACCAGGTTCCCAATTGAACCTGGTAACTACCAGTGAACAACTGATTCAGATCCGAGATACCACGATTTGGACCAGGTTTGCGTCTGACACTTAGAATTAAATCTTTCTGTGAAAAAGACTCAGAACTGGACTCTTGATCCCATTTATGGTTTCCTTTATGTGTGGAACTTGACATGAACCGTTCTAATTCAGTTTTTGGTAACTGGACCATAAACGTAATTTACCATTTGTATGGACCATTGTTGGGCAGGTACCCAGTTTTGAGGGTCAGAACCACCTGTTACAGTTAGTAAAAATGGAACCAAAAGCAGGTCTGATTTTTGGAATTGAGTTCTTAGTTTTCTAACAACTAGAAGCAAACTAGAAAGCAGTTCTTGGTTTTCTCTGAACTGGAACTGGAACTGAAATCGGAGTTATGGAAACTGAAAAAATAATTAGAAGTAAGGGCTAACTGGCAATTAATCACTGGTTTTGATCCAGGTTATCCAGAACTAAACCAAATCCAGGTCTGATTCTGAGAACCCAGACCAGAACCGGAATCAGAATTTGCTTTACAGAACTGCACGCAGAATCCCTCTAATTAATTTTTTAGAATCAGAACAAGAGGTTCTTTGTAAAAGTCAAAAACCATGGAATATTGATATGGAGGGGATATTGCGTTAGCCATACCTTGCTGGATATGGTCATGGATAATTATCATCTCTCAATACCAAGCATTTCACTGTGGAATTACAATCATGGGTTTACAACTATCAAAAGCCATCTGTAATGGGGCAATATACTCAAATCAATTATGGATAGACCCCAGGACTTAGGGGCTCTCCAGTGCTTGGGGAAAATTTGGGCTGCAACCAAGGTGCCCCCAAAGAGATGACTTCCACATCTGGAAACCGGCAGTACATTGCATAGGGGACATGGAAGAGACTGATAAATGACACAAACAGTGCCTGCTCTTTCTCTACTCTTCTATTCTAGACAAAGACAGCAAAAAGAAAGAGATGGCCATAGTGGGCTCTGAAAAGGTTCAATCTCTGTATAAAACCGTGTACAGTGATGCCTTGACAGTCAAATTTCTGTCAGCATGGCATCATCTGCAAATAATATTAGATCAGTGATAATAAACTATAGATGATGACTTCTATACTTTGTCTCCTCAACTACATTCTATCTATGAGCCATACTTACTACCAATCTGGTTTCCATAAGGATCCAAATAGGACTACAAAATACAGTCTCTGCAGCTGGTGGGAGAAGTTTTGCTGATAGGTGGAATTGAAGGATGGATAAGAATCCAGCCCAAATTTCTCCCATCCTAAGTAAGTTTGCCCATCTCCAAGTCAGGCAGTCTCCAGGTCAGGCTGTCCATCTTCCAAATCCACCACGAATTTTCCAGACATGCATTGGAGATGAGGAATTTGGTTAGCTGAGCAAACAATTCAGAGTTGAAGCCAAAGCCAAATTACATCCAATCCAGATGAAGCCCATTGTAAATAGCAAAAACTTGATAAATGAAACAACAGACTGTTCCATAAGCAGATGCGTCACAACCAAAGTCAACAGACAATTCATTTTAATCCCACAACCTCCAACATCCACAATTATACGTAAGCCACTCATAACCTCCATACTGAGGTGAAGTTATATGCATATCACAATTGCATGGGTACAAAGTTTTACCAAAAAAATACAAAAATCTATGTAGGTATGGAGCTCAACAACTATTTAAAATAAATATTTAATTATAAAGTTCAACTTACTCATTAACTTTTAAAAAAAATCAACTTTCCTTCTCAAAAATGATTCTAATAATATGTTAAAAAATGTTTTTGATGATTCTAATTTTTATTTCAAATCTAGCAAAAGACTCATTCCAGAGTTTGATTTTTGTGTTGATTTCAATGAAAGGGTGTCAAGTTGAGTCTGAGCCACAATAACTTGGACTTGAACCCTAGATTTAAACTTATAACTAGATTCCCTTTGCAAATGGGAACGCACATTTAACCTTATAAACTGGATACCCTCATAAAAATGGTCCAAACCAATGTTGGGTGATTCTCGTATTTTTAGAGAACTATTGATTGTAGTTTTCATAAAAATTAAAAAAGAATTGGTCCGATTTTATTTTTTTTAATTCAAAATTTTATACCTTAGTCGGTTTTCAAATTAACATCAAAATAAGAATCATCGATTTTCAAACATGTTCTCAAATAAGTAAATTATTATCTAAATGAGGATTGAACCCAAAATCTTTTCAAAATTAATTTTAAAATTAATCATAAAATCACACTTTCATCGCATCAAATAATGCATATGATTGTTTTTATTTAATGTTAATTCATCTTAATGATTTTAAAGTTAAAACCATTAACATGTGCAAACTTCAAATTTAAAGTTCAACTTCTTGATGTAAACATACAAGATTGTGACATAATAATTAGTTTTTTCTAAGATATCTAAAATCTTGGGTTCAAATTGTGTAATGATAATGGGTGGATGATTCTACATATTTCAATTTTTATTAACCTATGCAAACATGAGGATCAACTTTCAGTGTTCCCTTGATAACCTCCACGAGTATAAGTTTATTCTCTGTGATATTCGACCCATTTTCAAAGTGGTAAATCTCACTCAAATGAGAACAATCAATTTTCAAACTGAACTGAGAACCGGCTCAAAACCCGATGAATTTCTGATACCCACCCAACACTAGTTTGGACCTAATGGTAAGAAAATGGGCCAAGGCTTTAGTAAGAGGCTAAAAAGAAAATCTGGGAAAATTGGAACCTCAGAGCATAGTTGAGCTTTGATATGTTTCAATCACGACTCACAAGGAGGGTGGGGAAACCTAAGGATGTTTAGCTTTGATCCTATGAACCTGTCATGTTGTCAGAGAGGATGCCTCACAAATTTTATGTCGTTCAGCATCTGTTTTCCCCTCTTCCATTATCAACAAGCCATGCGTGTTCTAATTCACTTCGTTAGAGTCCACGCATCTAGTAGTGCTCTCGCTTCAATGTTAGCATGGCTGCCCATTGTGACCTCGTCTGTGACTCGATGACCATCACTTTGAGATGTGTTTTTCAAACTCCAACCATAAGACGAATTCATAATCTCATATTGCAGAACTGTGGGTTAAGGACATGAAGGTGTGAAGTTGCCAGTTGGTTTACCAGTTGCTTCGGTTGCAATTCGTTCTCTTCTTGTTTTTACTTGTTAAGATAAAGGTTCCATCCTGCCATGCCCACTCCAACTAGGGCGAGCACCAACGAGCCGACAGCATAGAACACTTGCCATGTACCCATTCTTTCCCTTCGAATATTCCGCACAAGTTCAACATAGGTTGCTTGAATAATCTGCTTCCGCAACGACAAATTAAGACAAAACACCAGTGGGAATTAAAACAAAACACGAAAACTCCACTAGTGACGCACATAGCGGGCATCACTAAAATATACCAAAGGGATAAACCCTAAACCCTAACACGAAAACATCACCAGTGATGCACACAGTGTGCGGTAAGACAAAACACCCATGGGAATTAAAAGAAAACACGAAAACACCAGCAGTGATGCACACACTGGACATTAAGAAAAACCATCAAAAACACAAAACAAGAAAACACCAGCAATGATGCCCACTGAATCAGTTTTCGTACATTTAGAAGCGAGATCGAACCTGGCGCCTGACTAATTGATCACAACATTGGCAGGGACTACAATTCCTTTGAAATACCACTCAACAACTATAACGTAAGGACAATTCTGCGCAGCACCAGCTTACCAGCGGCGTAGGCGAAGAAGGAAGAACGAACGGAACGCGTCGAACGCGAAGCGCGGACCTCTACGCCACTTCCGAGACGACAAGCGCTGCGGAATGGCAGAATCGGCCTCTTAATAAACCGGCTTAATGCCCTAAAAAGGCCGCCGGGCCGATTCCACGTTACGTAATCTCCAGAGGGTATAACTGTGTCATGAAATTCAGTACAACTGTTATCTTTTGTTACCACGTGATATGAGGTGTACTTCACAAACTGCTAATTGTCTTTTAAAGTATGTTTACCGCACCAATTTATTTTATGTTAAACTGTGTTTTCCGCACTAATTTTGCAGTATAATTTCCACTCTCAGGATTTGCATTCTGTAGCCTTATTGCAATAGACCCCACCCGGATGATAGAGGGAGAGTGACAGAGAGGAGGAGAATGCTCATATGGCTGTTTTTACTTGCAGGATAAAAAGGGATTATTCACTTGTAAGATGTTAGCAGACTAGGTTTTGGAGGCACGGGTCAAATCTAGTCCTGAAGTATCACACTGCAGCTTGAAGGATTTCTTCTCTTATGTTGACACTCATGTTTTCCCCTGTTGGTTTTCCTCTCAAATATTTTCTCTTGAATTTTTCCTCGGCTGAACTTGAGATAGAACTGAGTTTTTAGAAGGATGCAAGAGGTTGACCCATCACACACGTGCCGAAGTGGTATGTTGTAGGTGTTTGGAGTGCGTTGCTTATAATTGGATTGGGAGTGGCAGCTGGGTGCACGTTCCATTGCACAGGTCAACACACATGCCACAGGTAATAACACCAGCTATTGGCATGATTGCTGTCAGATTGGGTTTCCTTCTTTGCATTTCTGTCGCTATGACTGCTGATACATTCTCATCCAAGCTTCATGAAGGGAAGGCTGAAGAGCTTCTCTTACATTAAAGTGCATAGTTCTGGCAGTATGGCTTCCCCAAACATGGTGCCATGAAGACTTCTTTGTATTCAAGTCATGTGGCTTCTCTACAATCAGGCATTTCAGGCAGCAGTGCATGTTTTCATTCTTTCCTATCACAATCCGATATTTTTTGTTGGTTCTTTGTAAGTCTTGCTCTAATCGCTGATTTATCTTGAAGCTTTGAGTTCAATTCTAAGGAAAACAATGACAAGGTCACTGCAAATGGGATTTGATAGCTTCTGTCCTGACGGTGGTGATGAGGTCATGTTTCTATTGCCATTATGGTTTGGAAGGCTGTTGAAGTGTGCAAAAGTTTTATCTGGTTTTTGAAGGCTGTTGAGGGGCATTCATATCTTAGCTTGCTTTGTAACTGGTGTAAGCTATTGTATGACCAGCTGAGTCCACGCAGCTTGGGCATGAAGCAGAGTGCAATATTTGTTGACAACTTCCTGTCTTTCAAGGAATTGTTGAGGCAACTCCCTGTTGTCACAGCACAAAGAATGAATCTTTGACAAACCTTTGTCAGCAATTATATTCTTTGTAGGTTGAAGTCTCAGCTATTTCACATTCTTTGTCTTCCAGCAATACTGACATACAAGGTGATAGAACATCATACACCTGGGAGAGCTTTAGGACCTACTATTCCTTTAGAGAGAAAGACCTAGGTGGTCTTTGAAGGATCATGGAGCAGGATGCAGTCTCAGATTTGATGTATTCAGCATCAGTGTCAGTGGCCCTGGATTTGTTCTGGATGTTGTGACCTCTGAAATTGAAAATTACTTATCATGAAGATTGTACAATGGGTGCTGCATAAATTTGTGCATATGATGTGGGGATCTTGTATGAGTCTGCAAGAAGAGGAAACTGGTATACCGGTGAGCAGAGTAGGTATGTATAGGTTGAAGTGCAGGAGACAGCAGAAAACAGAGGATTTTTACAGCAGATTGTAGTCAGGAATGACTTCTTCTTTTGATCTTATCAGGGTAATTTGTATTGGGCAGATCCCAAGTGATTGGAGATCTATGATAGACGTCAACACTGACAACAATTTGCCTCCAATTTTCATAATGAGATCCTGCAGTATCTATTGCAGAAGCTGATGTGAAAGATAGGGGCATTCTTGACTGAAATGGTTGGAGAGTTTTGAGTAAGGTGCCCATGCACAATGGGGTTGTTTGGAATACCGTGATTTTGCAACATGTGAAATGTGGGGAAGGGCAGAAGGCAGTGGAACTGTTCTGAAAAATGCCTCTGGAATGTGACCAGGGTGGAGCTACATGCTGTAACTTTGATCAGATTGTAGAATGTGTGTGCTAGCATAGGGGCTGTTAATGAGGTCAGGCATGTTCATAATCAGATCATTCAGAATGGTGCTCGAGTCCGATGTCATTGAGTGTAAATGCCTAATTGAGCATGGGGAAAGCTTGGAGTGTGATGAACAAGATGCATGCACTCAATGTGTTTTCTTGCACTGCCATCATGTTGCAACACATGAAAATAGGGCAAGGGCAAAAGGCATTAAAGATTTCTCAATAAATACAAGGGGGAAGGGGTTGGAGCCAGATTCAGTCACTGTTTGTTGGTTGCTGGTGTGTGTGCCAGTGTAGCAGCACTTGAGGATGGAAGGTTCTTCATGAACAGATTATTTAATTTGTTTGCCTGGTTGATGCCTTCATGGGCAGTCACCTTGTTGATGTGCATTTGAGATGTTGGAGCATTGAGGACACAACACAGTGTTCAACATGATGCCCACAGGTGGTGAAGGCTATTGGAACCCTATGCTTGGAGGGTATGCCATGTCTGGGTATGGTGAGGAAGCTTTTGAACATTTTGTGCAGAGGCATCATGGCCATATGAACATCAATATCATCGCTTTGTTATTATCTGGCCTTCAGTATCTGGAAGCATCTCCTGTTTATGGAACTTCCAATGAAGAGAAGTCTCCAGAGATTTGCCTGCAGACAGAAAGCGGCCATCATTGGACGTATTAGATGGAGTTTTCTGAAAGAAGCAGACATTGCCGTATGCTAACTGGTGAATTACTTGTGATTCCAGCTTCATGCAGATGGATTTCAGCTTGCAGTTCAAATTGCGGTCAGGTTTTAAAGGTTAGCTTGCCCTCGTGGGGTTGTGACCTTTTGTCCTAACCATTGTAGCATGTGTGTCACCTAAGCATAAGGGACATGCTGACTTGATGTCATCCTCACCTTCCTTTGACCTATCATCGGCAGTTTGTGGAGGGTTCCAACTTAAATGATGACAACTAAACACGAAGGTTGCACTCGTTGCAGGACTTAACACCTTGCGACACAAGTTGATGACAGTCATGCACCACTTGTCTCCGCATTCTCCAGGGCATCTTCTCTTTCAAGAAGATTCACAACATTTCAAGTCCTAGTAAGGTTCTTAGCGTTGCTTTGAATTAAGCCACATGTCCACCGGTTTTGCAGGCCCTTGTCAATTCTTTAAAAAATTCATTAACTAGTGATTCCTAATGCTACCACCTGATTATACCTGCCCCTAGTTATATTACAAAAATGAAAAACAAAAAAACATTGTCAATTCATGATGGTACTACCTATATAGGCTTCAGGTGTCAATTAGTATATCCTAAGTATCATTGCAATAGGATATGATTTCTCCTTAGACACTAGGCCCAGTGTCAAACACTGAAATGCTACCACAAGACATATTACAAGTTAATGTCAAATTTTAACATACAACACATATATCTTACATAGCAAAATGGATGAAATCGTGCAACTTAGTTTATCTCACAGATGTGTTACATGGACCATGGCTCTCTCAAACTTCCATTTTTCTGTTTTGGGTGAGGTGTCCTGCTTTGTGCCAAGGCTAATATGTCACATTCTTGCAAACAACATATAGATTGTCTGATGACTTGACACTAGGATGTGATAACAACACATGTATATCTTGCATAAAGATGGATGAAACCACAGAGATCTATCATATGGAGGAAGGTGGTTTATTTGGTTTGTTTGTTTGCCATGTTGAGATCTCCCAAATCACAGTGCCTCGTGCTGCGCTCTTGACCTACCCTTGGAAAACCCCCCAACAAGTAGGATATAATGAAGGTGATTTCGAAATTTTTAGACTTAAGGTGATATTGAATTTTCAGCTGTTTTTGTCATTGCAATTTCAATTCAATTACAAAAAACCGTTTTGTAAGGAAAAATTATTTGGGTAACCAGTTCAGACTTGGGCCAACAGCACAGGCTGAGGACAAAATGTTGTTGATGGTGAGGTTTTTACTGTGTAAAAGACAAAAATAAATCTGAGCTAAAAGTCAGAGATATCAAAAGCATTGTTTTAAGATATACTTTGGCAAAATTTGTTCAAAACTGTGAAAAACATGTTTTCTTAAGAGGAACTTCTGAGGGCCAAATCTCAACCTTTTTAAATGATAAAAAAATCACCAGATTTTACATCAGATTCCAATTGATAACCAATAATATGGAAGGATGCTTAATTACTTTTAAATTTACTTTTTAGCCAAGTTTGGCTAAACCATCTTACTAGATGTAGATGATGACAACTCTGGTTACATTACAAATTCAAAATTTTATTTTTTAAAAAAGAAAAAGAAAAGCCATTGATCGAAAGATATACATGGAACCCAAAATGAGAGCATATTAAAAGAAAAGCCCAGGTAACATTATATAATTTTGCTGTACAAAGGGTCACATGAGTTTCAAAGGAGTCCCAAATCCCATTCATAGGAATTAAAAAGGGCTTCAGATCCCCAACAACAAGGGCAACCAGACATGTCACAGGACTCCCACTTCTGGATCACTTTCATGGTGCAGTAATAACACAACAATATTTTTCAATCGGAATTGAAGAGGCCTTAGATGGAAAGGTTGGCTTGTTTATTCCAAATCTTCAAAATGATCCACCTCGGGAGCAACTAAAGGATGTTGTTGGGACCACCACTTTGTGGGATTGCGAATATGTTGCTCATGCATAGAGAACTGGTACTTTAGATATGGCAATTCAAGCTTGAAAACACTTGTTCACAAAATTTTGAATACATAGCTTGAAGACTATTTGTCATGTTTTGATTCTAGATTCAGTTTTTTGTGACTAATCTTGGAACAATTTTATCGTCATGAACTACATGCAGTTGTAATTCATGCGCTTTTATTTCCATTATTTGTAGACCATATTAGAGAACATGGATAGTTTAACTCTCAACAATCGATTAATTGCCTATCATTACTATACTTGCAAGTAGTCAAAGGTGATGTAGTGGATGGGACTATTTGTTGACAAATTTACGACTATACATGCCCCTCTATAATTGATAGTGAGTTGATGCATTCAAAATTTTCCAACATGTTTGCAACTATTTGTCCCCTTCTTCCATCAACTATGATGTAGGCCGTTCGACTATTTGCCAACTGTCTAAGGACTACTCATTTTCCTTAGGTCAGTCAACATTTTGGTTTCATATGTATATGTGTCCATTTACTTTCCACTATACTCCAACTTTTTTTCAACTTAATTTAACTAGCTTATGACCTGTTTATGTACTTCATAACACGTTGACTTTGACGTTGTAAATTGACACATGTGTCTATTGCAACAAACCATGAACTCGCACATGTCACCATGCAACAAGCATATAGTTTGAAATCCAAATTGGTGCTTTTAATGTTGGCCCATCAACATTCTATCCACTTTTGGATTATTTGTGTTTTATTAAAGGAATCCATGTTGATTAATTAGAGGAACCAATAATTATCAATCCTCAACTATATTTGGACTTACTTAGTTGACCTCTCACCACTTTGTTAACCACCTACACAAATTATTTCAATGTATGTTTAACTGCTTTTCAACTTTTCGTCAACTGTAATGTAGTAAACAATGTAACTTTACTTCAACTTCACATATGTTTAGCACCTTACACCAAAATAACCATGTGTCATGTTCACGTCCTAATGTTGCCATCCATGTGGTAAGGAATAATACGTTAAAAACCTTGATATTCCAATTTTCAAAATTCCATTCCCATTGTACATGTGGTGTAATTCAATATTTCCCTTTACCTACGAGTCAATCACCAATCCCTTTGCAACATTTGTCACCAAGCAAAAGCATCGGATGATAGTTCATGAAGTTGAAAAAAAATTGAAAGTTCAACTTTGAGATCTAGATGAAAGCATATGAGCTTCATCCAAAAGTCGAAAATGTTTCGTCAATTGAAATGGTGTGTCATTTTCAACTAAAATCTTGTCACCTCAATGTTGGTTGAAAAATCGACATGTGCAGGTATGTTTTGATTGTGTTGTGAGTTTGATTCAATATTGTCAACTATTATGGTAGGCAGTTGAAAATGTCATTTTGAGTTGAAAAAAACATTTTATAGTTGGAATGACATTTTCAACTTCAAAATGTAGTTGAAACCATAGTCAAAAACCTTGGTTTTTCTCCTAGTGTTTAAACAAGGCTAAACATGAATAATTTGGTTACTTAGGTTAAACATTGTTAAAGTAGGATAAAATAAATTATTTAAACCAAACTTGGTTAAACCTAATTAAATTAAAATAAAGTATGATACTTGGGTTAAACATGGTGAAACATGGATAAAATATGTTAAATTATGATACTTAGATTAAACTAGGATAAATTAAACTAAATGACTAAGGCTAAACTTGGCCACACTAAGTTCAATTAAGATGCAGTATGTTAAACTTGGTTAAATTCATTTAAACTAAAATATTTAGGCTAAATTTGGTTTAAATTGGTTAAATTAAAATAAAATAGGTTGAATTAATATATTAAAAAAAATTGGTTAAATTAAATTAAATTAGAAATTTTACACTAAATTAAGCCAAAAAAATCAAACTAAGTTAACCTAAAGTACATTAAACTAAATTAGGTTATTTAGATTAAATTAAATTCATTTACATGGATTGGTGGATTTTTACATTTCAAATTTCTAAAAACTAGCATTATGAAAATTGGTTCAAACATTTAAAAAAACATTGATACCTTACACTCGTTTATTTTATTTATTTATAATTAAAGAGTGAAAATGAGAACCTTTTGTAAATTATTTTATGAAAATTTCATTTGGCAAGTTTTTAATTTTTTTTGATACCCACCCAACATTAGTATAAATGACTCAAGGGGAAAGGCAAACATTTCGAATATAATCTCCTACCCTTTTTGCTTGGTTAGGAAATACTTAGAAGATAAAATCTTTAAAAATTAACTAATAATCCAAGAAGAATTGCCTTTTAACTATGGTGGTATAGTTAAAATAGTAGGAAAATGTAACCAAGGAGAAGTTGATGGGTCATTTTGTAGGAAATGAATCAAGAGGTAGTCACTACCAAAGATTAAGTAGATCTTTGTCATGTGTTATTATGTAAGTTGTTGATTTTTATCTAAACTTTTTTCAATAGGAAGACAATTTCACAAAATGGCAAAAACATTAGTAGGAAGCAACACTTTTGAATCCAATAGCATTTTATGAAACTTCTTTCTTAAATTTTGGCACATTGTAAGATAGGATTATTTTAATATGATTGAAAACTCCATTGTAATTGACAAATTCCCCAAAAAAATCACTAACAGGGTGATTTTTCAATAGTTGTGATAAGGACGAGTTGGGGAATTGGCACCCTACTTTGTTCTTGAATGTAGCCCACAAGATCTACACCGAAACAGTGCAACTTCACCTTCGACCAATGTTGATCGGTGATCAACAATGACCAATTCACATTCTCCCCTTGAGTTACACATTACACAATGTAGTTTTGACACATAGAACTATTGGGCAAGACACATTAAGTAGGATCTGATTATCTTTAAACTTGATTTTGCAAAAGCTTATGATAAAGTTGTTTGGGAATTTTTATTCCTAACCATGAGGAAGATAGGGGTGATTGAGGAGCTTGTCGAAATGGTTTTTTTTAAAGATGTAAAATCTTCCATCCTCTTTAATGGTAGAATTATTCTTTCATTTTCAATCAAAAGAGGTGTGAAGCAAAGTTGCACACTTGCCCCATATCCTTTTTTATTTGTGGGATAGGTCTTAAATATATATTTTCAAAGATGTAGTGCATACTAGAATGATTAAAGAATTGTGATGCCAAGAGGTGAAAAGGAACAAACCTTATGTCAATAAGTTGATGATATTTTTCTCACCTTAATTCTAGACAAGGATTTTATAAATAATGTAATAAGACTTTTTGACAAGTTTTTGAGATTTTCAAGGCTAGAACTGAAGTGGCAAAAATAAATGGCATTTTGGCATGGTTGTTTAAATTTTAAACCTAACTGGAATAGGAAATGCTAATGGAAATGGGCAATAGATGGAGAAATTTCTAAATTGCTAGGTACTACTTTTGGACCTAAACTTTGAAATACAAGACATAAACACCTTTCTTACAAAGCAAATCCAATAGAAGCTCCACTTTTGGAGTACATTCCACCTTCCATTAACTAGTAGAACGACCATTGTCAATTTAACATTGAGTTCAGCATTCTAATTTTTTATGGTATATGGGCAAGGTTAATTAAAACCATTCAAAAATGCAAGGCTATCCTATGGACTTATCTTGGAGTAGGTAGGACACCAACACCAAGATTAGAGTAAGGTATATTAAGAATATTATTGGAGGGTTGAATCTTCTGGACCCAAATTAGGCTTTCATAATTATGTTATATAAGTGGATTTTGATGGCATTTGAACTTCGTGACTCTAATATGTAGATCTTTTGGAGATGTTCAATGAACAAAACCCTACTTTCTAAGCACAAAAAATGAGTGCCAAATATTTAATGGGGTTTAGTGCAACATTGCCTAACAGAAGCAGGTTCCAAATCGTAGAACCACATATGCGAAGCTTAAAAGTTGATGAACTAAACCATTTGCCCAAACCCCCTTACTTTAACAAAAGGTATAAATAACGTAAAAATTTGTTGGTCAACATACTTTCATAGAGAAGAATTTGGGGTATCCATCCTAAGGGCAAAACAATTGAACTGCAATGGTCTCAAAACAATTGGTGACATGTAGAATCTTGCAACAAAAAAATTTCTATAGTTGGGTAAAATTGAAAAATGAGTACCAATTAAAAGAAGATTATTGCGGCATTTGAGAGAGGATAATCGAAAAGCTTTTAGAGTATTGGAAAACAAAACTCCATGCCCATAAACAACAAATGGTTCAAGGAAAATGGCTTGTGTTCTAAACCGGTAACATAGAATACAACCCACAACACATGGTTTGCACAATCAAAAAGTTCTTTCCTTGTGCAAAGGTTAGTGTTGGCTAGAAATATTTTGTAGAGCTTGCGACAGACAACGGTAACTTTAGGTCCAACATCTTAATGAAGTGCAATAAGGAAAAAATAAAAAAACAAATTGCAAAATAGTGTATGGCACATTATATGCATGTCTATTGTGAGAAAAGTTCAAGAAGAACATTTTTTCGCCTCTTTCATGGCAAGGTGAAAACCATACAATTTGACCCGAATGAGGACTTGGTTTGATGGAACTTCTCCTTTCAGTCCAACTCTATGAAGAAAGGAAGAAGGTTGCTAAGTAGTAGGGAATCCCTGCAAGATGAATCCTTAAGAAATGGCTTGACCTCTTGTCTCTTAGCTACAATGTTAGATGGAGGAATGATTGGAGGAAGACTTGTACAAAGAAAGGTGCTGGATTTATTTGGTCCATGTACCCCAAGGACATAGCTATCCATGCTTGGAGAGTGCAAATGTGTAAGGATGTGAATATCAATTGGCCTATGTGTGACCGAGCTACTTCCAAAACCCTTCAACATAGATGCTATGAATGTCCTAGAGCTAAACTGGCATGGACTTGAGCTGCCATCATTATTTTTAGATTGAAACATCCCTTGCATTTAGAAGGCAAGATGAAGAGACTTGACATCGTGTAGTGTTTATTTGATAAGAAACTCTTTAAGGCTTATACTGAGTTTAGTTCAATCTGGACTCTGTTAAGAGACGTGATAATATGGCGTTTATGAAAAGAGATGATAAGGTTTGAAGGATCAGCCCTTCTGTGATCTGAGACTGGGTCATATGATTCTGGGCGGTGTTGTGGCCTATGGTAGGCTGGAATGGATGAGACTCTTCAGCTGATTGATAAGGTCATTTTGCTAAAAAAGAAGACCTATATAATTTTTGCAAGAGGTGTTGCCCTCACATTTTATGCACAGACAGTTGAAGACTTGGTTGGAACTGTTAACTACCAAATCCAATTAGCTTCTTTGATTAGTTGTGTCTCTGTGGGTTGCTGCTCCCTCCCCCAACTTGGGACTATTGTTTTCTTTTCTTTTCTTTTTGCAATGGATTTCTCCATTTGTTCCAAAAGTAAAATAAAACCATGACAATCAATTCTATGATTAGAATTTTGAGTGCAGCCCATGAGAAGCTGAACACGAACTCAAGAGGGCTTTTCTTTTTTCCTTTGGGGGGGGGGGGTAATCTTTTGTGTTCTCATCATGTTCCCATGTGTTCCTATGAATTACCCATGTGTTTCCCTTGGGTTCTCCATGATGTTCTTCCGGTTCCCAATGAGTTCCCCAAGGGTGTTCGAAATAGCATCTCACTGGTTTGGCCCCTCCTCACCCACATAGGTGGGCCAAAGGGGAGGGACTCCATCTCCACAAAGCAACTTCTATTTTGGAAAGCCTCTCAAGTTTCAGTTTTTGTGTTTTTTTTTTGGGTAATGGGCGAATCAAACCGGCCCACTGCAAACATAAAATTATTTACAGTTTTTCCTTTCTAGGTTTTCGTTGCAAGCAAACAGCATCTTCTGTTGGATGATATTTGGATTTATAGTGGAACTGAAGCAGATTAACGTCCTCAAAGTACAATGATTGAATAGAATATGCATGCAGCCAATGAGACAATTAGCATACACCCAAGAGGGTTTCTCTTTTTTCTCCTTTTGGGCGGGGAATTGGGGTGTGAGGATGGAATTTTTTAATTCTTGTGTTCCCATCATTTTCCTCCCAAGTTACCAATGTGGTGCCCAAGGGTGTTCGGAAGAGCACCTCATTTTATTCCATATCCCAAGAGCACTACATTTTATACTGTCCAGGCCAAAAATAGTGGGAGCCAATTCTAGGAATATAATTTCCATGCAACCAATGAGAAGTTAGGTCATGGAGTGAAGGGGCCTTTCTTTTTTTTCTTGTGGCTGAAGGGGATGGGGGTTTTCAAAGCAAAGAGTTCTCAATAACACCTCACATAGATCCCATATGCTTTGGGTAATGTTGTCCTCCTGTGATCTATATAGGTGGGCCAAAGGGGAAGAACGTCCGTTTCAAAATAAAACCTTCTATTTCGGGGAGCCTCCATAATTTCATATTTTTAAAGTGATGGGTCAATCAAATTGGCTCATTGCAAAGAAATAAAAATTAGAGGCAGCTCATCTAATTAATGCAGAGCACAATATGTGGGTGATTGTGCCTTGTAGGGATGATATAAGCACCCCCCAACAACTCCTCTGCTGTTTCTATCAGTGGAGTCCACCTCGAACTTAAAGTAGTTTAGAGATTCTGGTTTTAGGTTGCAAGCAACCTAAAATGTTCTGTCGGATGATATTTGCATTCATAATGGAACTGAAGTAGATAAGAGTCTGACGAGCTACAGTGAATGATAAAGAACGTCCTTGGATGCACCAGCACCTACACTCGTACAAGTAGCATAGGCTTTACCATTTCATACCAATCCATAGTACAGGATCCTACAACTCACCCGACTCTTGCCCCAAAAATTCATCTGATCAAGGGATGAGAGATTTAGAATATTGGATGAATTTTCTCTTTTCATTTTGGTGTGCAGGTTTAGAACCCATCCACGGTGTGCTGCCGTGTGTCAATAAAAACGCACAGATTCTCAGTCTCTTCACAATTTCTTACAATCTCTTTGGCGCTCGCGTCCGTCCTTCCCTCCATGGATCCGGCATTCCGCTTGCAAGCGTTCTGAGTTGAGTGCGTGTTGAGGGAGAACGACTTGGCGATCATGCCGATGACAACTTCCAAGGTTACTACTGCGACGCTTCGTCTGCTAGTCATTGCTTGCATCCTTGTAGTGGCGGTGCGGGTTACGGAGGCCACTCGTGAGCTTGATAACGGCGTTGGAGGTGTACTACTGAATCGTGAGCAACTGGCTATCTGTCGTTACGAAGGCTGCGCTCACTGTTTTCCAGGCAGCTGCTTGCAAGCTTTTGCGCTTGTCCTGTGCCATCCAGTTTTCTAGCGATGATGGCTGCGCTGCAAATGGTCAGCCATGCATGAGGGTGGAGGATTGCTGCAGTGGAATATGCATTGTACGTCCTATTTCTCCCCCAGTTCCTGGTAGATGTGTAGGCCGCTAGGACCAGGTCTGCGAACCTGAGGAGATTGTTAAGATCAGTGAATCTGAAAATCGTGGTTTGTGGAGTTCATGCGTGGTTGCTTCAGATTTTAAGCCTATAAATTCCCTCAAATATGCCTTGCGCTTGTGTTTCTTCTGCATTGGAATTATGTGGCACCAGAACTAGGTATATAATTCCGGTGTGTGGGAATTGTATAAATCATAGTCATCGTCAGCTATTGTACTCCTACTCTCTGTTGGTCCACTTCTTGTGTCATATGTGACCGATAGAATGTGGTCTATGGCGATTTATAATATGGGCATATGTTGGCGTCCCCCTGTTTTTATTTTGTCAATTTTATGTTGCAGCATTTACATTAGCGTTTTGCTCCTCTGTTTTGTCGGTATCCTGCCGACTGACTGTGCTATATCCATTCACTCGGTTCTGATTTGGATGTCAGCCCGTAAACACTGCTTCAGTGCCACCAGCTTTAGGTTACATTAGTGTTTTGCTACTCTGTTTGGTCGGTATCCTGTCGAGTGGCTGTGCTAGATCCATTCTCTTGGTTCTGATTTGGATGTCAGCTCATATATTATGTCATTTCCAAGTTTTCTTGCTTTTGGAAAGCACCCATTTTTTCAGGGGCTGCTCACTCCTTCAGGCTATTAAGGTCGTCATGTCTTGACCTTCCTGACAAGGTAAAACACTATAAAAATGAGGTGGGAAAGCGGATATTTAAAATTTCACAGACGGAATTAGCTGTGGCGGCACTTGACGTCTAAGAGCTCACTGGACAGGTAGATGAGTATCAAGAGTTTTCTCCGAATGCTTATCGTTCATGTCTTCTCCCAGGCTAGTCAGATTTTGTGTTACACGTGTAGTTGGAGATAAGAATCTGAGGCTTCAAGATTTGTTGCCAACATTGGTTAAAACCTCCTATATGGATTATGGCTCAGTTCCAGTTCCAGTTTCTCTCTTTGCAAAATTTCAAAACTGGGTCCAATTTAAGTCCAAATGCAGATCCCATTCTGTTCAGCAAAACAGTTTTGGTTAGTGGTTCATTCTATCCTGGGAGTGTCCAAAGTCCAAAGCTTTGAAGCAAATCTTTTGATTTTTGCAGATTTTGGACACTCCCAAGATTGAATTGATGCAGATTTTTCATTGGCCCACCTGTGTAGGCTAAGAGAGAGAGACTTTGGACAAGGAATATGTGGTAGAATGTGATGCTATGGGGAAGAATATGGGGACACATGGGAACTATGGACAACACCTTAAAGAAAATTTGTTTAATATGGATAAATTTAAGCAACGCATGTATGGGACACATGTGGCAATAGATAGGGAACATCATTGGGGACAGTGCTGACAACAAGTGGGGGAGTAAAACCTTTACACCTGAATAATCATCAAGTTCCCTTTCGAAAAGGAAAAGAAATTGCCCTGTCTTCTGCATATTGGCTCACCTCAATGCTCATTGGATGCTTAGAAAATAGTTTCCTCTCTGTGTGTAGCTCCCTCTTTTTGCCAACGCTAATGAGATTGTGGGTAACTATTGCTCTAGTTGTGGACTACAGACACTCCCAAATTTCCCTTTGGTCTAGCTATATAGGTTACAAGCCTAGAACTTTAAGCAAAGGAAGGGGGATAAAGTGTGGTGCTATTGAAAACAGCTTGGGGAAGAAATTGAAGCACGATTAGGAACCATGATGAACCTGGTGGGAACACTAAGAACACCAAAATCCCCCCCAAAAAATCTCAAATCCCCCAGCCCACCAATGGGAAGAAATCTTCATGCCTGCAAGTTGGGCCATCTCATTGGTTGCATAAAATATCCATTCCTATTATTATTGGTCACCATTTTTGGCTTGGGCTTAATATTCCATATTAAAAGCGCAAATACATGTTGATTGTAGCTCTCAAAAGTAGCTAGCAAGATTCTAGTCAAAGTTGAATAGAAGATTTACATTTCCACCAAAACTCTTTACCAAGCTCAATTCAACTGGGGGCTATCATGATTTGGTGGTAACTAGATGATCCATTTAAAAAGAATAAACCTCATGTTGAGCCACCATGTTCAAAACGTCTTTTGTGAAAGGCAAAAGATATGGATCTTTTTTATGGTTACACTGAGTTTTCAAAAATCTATACAAATTTTTAATTTTCCATTCTTCTTGCAGACTACAACAATTAGGGAAATCCAAGTAGTTTCCTCCATTTGATTTATGAATCTTGATGCAATCTTGTTTTACGACTATTACATGGTCAGGATTCATCTTGCACTTACCCTTATTGGCTAGTGGAATGGTGATACCCAACTCAACCTAGTTATAAATTATAAATTATATTCTAAATTTTATAATAAAAAACTTTCATTATTGATTAATTTATTATACTTACAATCAAGTTTTTTTTTAAATTTGGTGATTTCAAAAATTTGGTGATTTTTTTTCATTTATTGGATTTTATCTTTGAATTTAAACTAAAAAACAAAATTTTCTAATTTTTTCCAATTTTTTTGGTAACCATAAAATCACTCCTTGATGTGAGGTATGTTGCAAAATATGAAAGCAATGCAACAATTAGACTGATGACTCCAAGAACTTGTAACCCATTGCCATAGTAATAAAATCTATCCTGGTTTTGGTGGGAGGCCAAGCAAATTGGCATGTCAAGCTTAAACTACCAAATTCTTATGTAAT
>Ga0209611_10004650_pt1 | contig 23383 bp, 11 predicted proteins | sample S1TSphgellanicum_3_FD_187693 | JGI IMG/M metagenome (GOLD analysis project Ga0209611, IMG submission 187693) | Host-associated microbial communities from peat moss isolated from Minnesota, USA - S1T2_Fc - Sphagnum magellanicum MG (SPAdes) (version 2) | ecosystem: Host-associated > Plants > Peat... | reverse complement strand
AATATATAAAACTTATTATGAAGAAAAATAGAAAAATAATCATTTAAAACAAGAAAAATAATAATAAAATTCTAAAATGAAAAATAAAAGTACAAAAAATTAGAAAAATAATCTTTAAAAAAAAACACATTTGAAAAAAAAAAGTTTCATTTCAATCACAAATGGCATTGTTTTCATATGTTGGTATTGCATGTTGGGATTAAATCTTCAACTTACTATTAGTATTTTCTTAATAGGTGTTAGTTTTGGGGACTCCAAGCCATTACAAACATGGTGGTACAAGTGAAAACATAATTAAGTGGCTCAAAAGTGGTGTCTGAAAGTCCATAATCTAACATTAGCAATTTTTTTTACAAGTTTAACAATTATCAAACCATAAATCTTATAATTATCCCCTATGCTTTTAATCATAAATATTAATAAACATATGAATATGAATATCCTTAAACATGTGATTGATCAAAAAATCCATGCAAAAGATTAAAATTTTTAGTTTGAAATGGAATCTCAAGGATAAAAGCTTACAACAATCACATCATTTTTTAAAAATTAAAAATTAAAATATACATATTTGAAAATTTTCAATGCACTTCACTGATAAATTTTTCATTTGATAATGTTTTTTTCTTTTTGACACTATTTTGACATAGTTTTCGAATCCACATATTTCATTTTTTCTATGTGACACACATAATGTTATCATTTCAAAAGTCCATTATGAGTCCATAATCTTCTTAGAATCCATCTAATTTTTTTATGATGATTCTTATTAAAGTCTATAATAACATGAATAATTAAAAAATTGACAATGTTAATTTTGAATATGGTTTTAAATCTTATGTTTGTATGTAATCCAAAAACATTACAAGTGTGATAGTCCAAACAATCCACCTATTCATGTTTTCACCCTTAACTTAAAGTTGACACAAATATTTTAATGTCCAAAACCTAAACCTTCAACCTCTATATGTAAATTCAACCTTCTTTCAAAAACTATATGTTTTACATTAATTTTTTATGATTTAAATGATTGAATTAGATAATCATTGAAAATACAAGATTTTTTTTTTTTACTTCCTTAATTATTTGTTCTAACTAAAATCAACATTATTTTTTATGTCCTTGATTGATTTTTATAAAAATATATTGAAGTTCATTTTACACTTTATGGATTCCATTATTAGTTTTTTTCCCTATAGAAAAATAGAGGTTTAATAATGGAATATAAAGGTTTACCCAAAATATATAACAGTTTTATTGAAAGGTAAAGGTTTACCTTATATGTAAAAAAATTGTGCTGAGAGGTAAGGGTTTGGCCAAAAAGAAATAAAGGTTTTGTTGAAAGGTATAGATTTAACCAAAAATATATAAAAGAATTGTTGGGAGGTAAAAATTTAGCAAACAAATAGAAATGTTTTGTTGAGAGGTTGAAGTTTAGCCAAAAAAAGATATAGGTTTTGCCAAGAGTTAAAAGTTTAACCAAGAAGATATATAAGTTTTGCTAAGAGAAAAAAAATTAGCCAAAAGTGTTGCCAAAAGTTAGAAATTTAGCCAAGAATAAATATAGGTTTTAAATTTAGCCAAAAAGAGATATAAGTTTTGTCAAAAGTCAAAACTTTAGCCAAAAATAGATATAGGTTTTGCCAAAAAAAAAGTTTTGCCAAGAGAAAAAAATTTAACCAAGAAGGGATATAGTTTTTGCCAAGAGAGAAAAGTTTAACCAAGAAGAGATATAGGTTTTGCCAAGAACATATGTAGGTTTTGTCAAGAAATAAAAGTTTTTAACTAAGAAAAGATATATTTTTTGCCAAAAGATACAAGTTTAGCCATGAAGGGATATAGGTTTTGCTAAAAGAGAAAATTTTAGCCAAAAAGATATATAAGTTTTGCAAGAGAGAAAAGTTTAACTAAGAAAAAATATAGGTTTTGCCAAAAAAAATTAGCCAAAAAAAGATATAGGTTTTGCCAATAGAGAAAATTTTAAACCAAAAAGGACAAAAAATTTCCATAGAAAAAAGTTTAGCCAAAAACAAATATAGGTTTTACCAATATAAAAAAATAGCCAAAAAAATATGTAAGTTTTGCCAAGAGATAAAAGTTTAGCCAATAAGAAATATAGTTTTTGCAAAGAAAAAAAAGTTTAACCAAGAAAAGATATAAGTTTTGCCAAGAATATATATAGGTTCAGTCAAGAAGAAACATAGGTTTTGCCAAGAAAAGATAGAAAGGGTAGGTAAGGGATTGGTTGTTAGTTGGTTGGGTTCAAGGTTTAGGCTAAGAGGTAGGTCAGTAGAGTAGGAAGGTTAATAGGGTAACTAGGTGGGAGGGTAGTATGGAGAGGGTCAGATTGGGAAAAAAAAAGGTAAAAGGTCAGGAGGCAAAACAATTGACTGTGGTAGAATGTTGGTTAATGTAGGGTGAAGAGGCAGATGAAAAATACAGTCCATCATCCTGTGGACAGAACTTCCAACCGGTGCAGTCATGGAGGCTGCTGGTTCACTCTGGCCTGCATGTTGCAAGTCCAAATGGCAGGTTCATAGAACATACATAACTCCATTTCTCCAAACTCCCACTTGGAAAGTGAGAGTATTGTGGCATATGATATGTGTTTCAATACCCACCAAGTGTTATAGTTAGGCTGAAATAAAGCCAAGTCCAAAGATTTCAGTACAATGTCTTCTTCCGTGCTTTTAACATCCACCAACCAAGTTTGTCAGTGAATTCCATGTGGCCCAAAACCCATGTTGAAAACCTTCAGATGATGCCTACTTGAAAAAAACACACCGTTTTGAAAAGAAATCATATTGTCTGCACATGTTTCTATATATGTATGTATGTATGTATGTATGTATGTATATATGTCCCTACCAAACCCACAAAACGACAAACCCAAATCAATTTGGGTTTAGGGCAGAAACTCAAAGTCACGATGTTACCTGAAACAAAAGTTGGTAAGAATTAATTTGTGTAACCGAGGAGGTACACACTTTGACCCATTTCAACGGCCACCAAGTGCTTGATGGAGGTGTTACCTCAATCAATGAAACAAAAAAGTTGGAATGAATGTGCTACATGTTTCAATATCCACCAAGTTGAGATGTTACCTTTTGAATATAAGTATTCGGTGTTTTTTTTAAAGCAACAAAATATAGCTCTCACCCTCATCAGGTGCTATCTCAAATTTTGTAGTTTCAAAATAAAGCCACAAATAGGGAATAGGTGCCCCCTCCCCCATCAGGTACTATCCCCAACCGCCACCCCAAGGGACCCAACCTAATGAGGACAACATGACGGTAAAATAGGTAGTATGTGCTTGAAAAGCAAAAGGGAACACCCCCCACATACATGACAATGGGTACTGTAAAGGTCAATTGGGCAATAAATGTGTGCTTAAAAAAGGAAAAGGAGACGGTGTGGAATTCTAGGAAGTGTGTCATAAGGAGAACCATGGGGTGGTGGGTTTGTATGTGTCAAGAGTGGAGAAGAGAACCCACTTGTTCCAAACCAATAACTTATTACTTAAAGTTGTGTTAATATATATATGCACCCATGTGGACAACTCTTTAACATGCAAACTCTTGTGGACTTCATGAAACTAGGAAGTACTTAGCACTTCAAAACCCTAAAAAAAAACCCAAAAAAAAAAGTATCAAACAGTTTTATCCTTCTTGGGTCAGACTTGTTTGGTTCTCCACCACAATTTTAATTCTTGCATACAAGAATGGCAATGAACCACAAGTTCCACAAACTCATTGTTCACACCACACAAGTCTATGGGGGGGAAGGGACAACACAGGGCCCAAGGTTCGTTCATAACCGACATAGAAAAACCAGTGTTGGGTGTGTGTATCAGAAAAGAGGTGAGAACCAACTGAGGTTTCAAGTTGGTTCTCACTTTGAAGATTGCAGGGTATGAATTTTTTTTTTTACACCTTTTCAGGGTATTACAAATCAATAGGATCAGGGTTTCAAGTTAAGGTAAGGGGGAAGAAAAATAGGTTTTCGAGGTATGTGGCATTGCAGAACACACAATGGTTGTTTGTGCTTTTTGCTTCTCCTCAAAAATAAAAAGCCCTTGTTCCTTTGGGGGGTTCACCTTTTTTTGGTAGTTGTGTTTAGCAATCTCATTTGCATTGTTGTTTTTTCTTTTCTTTTCTCTTTCTTCCCTTTTTTTTCTCCATTTTTGTTTTGTCTTGTCACCTCTTTGAGCTTGTGACTTATGGCATCATTATTCATGCTTGATGTTCCTACTTGGCACTATTGTCCATTCTCTTGCTTGCACACATGTTCAGCGTTGTTGCTTGTCCTCTTACTCATTGTTGATGCTCCTCCTTGCTGGTGCTACTTGCCCTCTTACTCAACGCTATTGCTAACTTGTGGACATATAAAATGTTGAAAGAAAAATAATTATATTTTTTCACTAATTTTCTTGCCCTTTTTTGGGTAACTTGGTAATTTTTTTAAAATAAAAATTTCATGTTGAGAATAATATAACTTTTGATAATTGGTTTGTGAAATCCGCCTTTGAAAACCAGCTGGTATGAAATGTGTGAAAATTAGCAGTTTGCAAATTGGGTGAATTTATTTTCCTCAAAATTTTGAAGCCCCTGCTCGGGTCTCTTGAACATGGATTTCTATTTTTAAAAAAGAACCAGGGTGAATCTTACATGCTCTTCTAAAACCCAGACCCAGCAATTCTCAGAAAAACCAGAGAACCACCCAACAAAAAACAAAAAACCCCCCAAGGAATACATACACACTTGTTGAGATCACCGATCTCTCTGCTTATATGGATTGTTACGACATCATCCAGTTGATGCTCCTTTGAAGTTGCTCAAGAATTTTGTTGTACATTACTTACTGATCAGTCTAGCTGTTCAGTGTGTGTGCACTTCACAGGGTGAAGAATTTCAAACCCACCCAAAAAGAAAAAAAATTGAGATGGAACTTTGCTGCTGCACTGTAGCCTCTAGTTGTTATACTTTACTTGTCTCCAATAACACATATTGTTGTTTTTTTTGTTGGTTGCGTAGCTTTTGATGTTACTTTAGTGTCTGCCATTAGATCCAGATATTGTTGTTGGTCAGTTCAGATATCATCGGTGGTGGTGGTGGTGGTGGTGGTGGTTTTGCTTCCATATGTGGATTTAAGTACTTTTGTTTCAGGATTTGTTTCAGGGTTTTTTCAAAATGATCTAGTCCTAAATTCTAATCCACGAGTTGCAGATCAGAGAAGTTGGGTTTTTTGCACAACGGTCTTGTCCCCATCTACCCTACCAGAATTGAAACCGTGTATGTTCTGTTGTTGATACATCCAGGAATTTCTTCTCCCAAGTTGTTAGTGGATAGAAAGAGAAGTGGGCAATGAAATCACTACTACTACAGTCCACAAATTTGTCTCATTTGTCTGTCACCTGCTTTGTATAATTCTCGGTTGCTTTTTAGATGTCTTGCACGTACAGTTCCTCAATCATGGTACCACAAACAAAAGAAGGAGTCTTGCAATGTTGTCAAATACATTGATACTCCTCAAGTCATTCACAACGGAAAGTCCTGCCGCGTTGGTACTTTGATACTCATCAAGTTGTTCACCACCCAAAGTCTTGGAATTTTGACGATACCCATCAAGTTTGTTCACAACAGAAAGGTGTGGAATTTGGAGGATAGCCATGATCAAGTTGTTTCCCAACCGTTGTGTGTTATGTACATGCAACATGTTAAGTATCGTGATTAAGCAACAAAATCATTAACTTTAATATAGGATGATCACATGTGCTTTGTGGCGAATCTGTTTGTGATAATTATATATATATATATATTTATTTATTTATTTATTTATTTATTAATTTTGTAAATTTTACCACAGGATGCTATCACATTTTGATTGATGCAAAATGATTGTCATCCACCAACATGGGTTCTCTGGACAAATCATCATACTTGCTTAATTTCAACTTGAACATCATCACATTTTCTCAGTGCTAATTACTTTATCTCTCTCTCACTTGTTTTGCAAATCTATGTTCTTGAAAACCAGTTTGAAAAAGTGAAATAAGAAGGGAAAATAATAAAAGCCTTTTAAAAATAAAAGATAAAACACTTCAAAAGGCTTCCTTTTTGCCTTGGTTAAGAAGCCATCCAGACTCCAGACCTGAAGTCTTTTTTATATCCTGTTATTGTGTATACCCCCACACACACAAAAGCCTAGAAGGTACACGATCAGGTACAATATCAAGTACTCATGCTCAGTACCCCTTGTACCCAATACCCACCAAGCTCTCTGCTTTTCTATTGTCTTCTCTTGATTGTCTTCTCTAGCTTAGATTAAGTTTGAGGTGGTGATTGAGTCCACCATCACCTACATCATGCAACCATCCTTCCTATAGATTCCAAGCCATCCTCAAAGAAAGATGAGCATCCTTCTTGTCGAATCCAATCCATTCTCGAAGAAAGATGACCATCCTTCCTATCAAATCCAATCTAACCCATCTTCAAAGAAAGATGGTCAAGCAAAAGTGATTCAATCCACCATCACCTCCATGATTGAGCAACTATCCTTCCTATTGAATCCAATCCATCCTCAAAGAAAGAAAGATGGTTGACAAAAAGTTCTTGACCTTCTTTCTTTCGAGGGTGAATGGTGGCAATTGTTTTCCCCGGTTGTCAAAAAGTGGAAAGTAGAGTGGATACAAACTCGATGAAGAGTAGGGGTGGACTACGGTAGGATGTCCTAATGTCAAAAGGTTACCAATGTATTGACTAAACCTTTATCCCTTTTTAGCCATGTCCGTGTATACTATATACAAACAAGGTATGGAGACAAGGGTTATAGGATACATAGAAAATACTCACAAAGATATGAGGTTTGTGGAATAGGCTAGTGCCTATGATGAATAAAAGCTACTATAGCCAATTAAATTGTTCAAATGGGAACCTTGGATTGTTTTGAGGAGTTAACTTCAATAAATTGGTAATTAAATGTTGTAATAGCATCATAGGCTTCTCCCTAAGTGCAAAGAAAAAGTTTGTTGCAAATGAGATTGTTCAAATTAGTTCCTTGAACTTTTGTTAAGACTTTATTTTTTAAATGAACTCCTATTTACATGTTGCAAATTATAAAAGCTTTTGATAAGAATTTGGAGTTTTTACATATCATTCTTTTATTTTATTTATAGATTTTACTCCTAACTTTAATAAACAATTTTGTGGCACACTACTTGTGTTGTTTGTTTTTTTTACCTTTTCAAGGAAAAGGTGATTACAACTCAAGAAACTTATTACAAAGAGAAAAAATCAATCTAGGGGAAAAAAAAATATGTCTGAAAAAGTCTGTAATGAAAACCTACCCTTTATAGATGATAAGTATTCATTTGATGACAATTTGTTTATATAGTAAGTATGCTCTCAAGCTTCATTTGGTTTTATTATTTATTGTTTGATGTTTTGCTTGAATTTTAGTTCTTTTTCTTTTTCTTTTTTTCTTTTAGTTTTTGTGCAAGATTGCCATTGTTAACCCCTAATAGCCTAACATCTTCTTACATTCATTTACCTCTATTCAAAATCTTAGTTAAAAATTTGGGCCAATTTTCTCATCTTTATTAGGAAAAATCATAACAACATTCAAAATGTGAATGTTGACCTTTGAGAATAGTTACAACTACATGAAAGGACATTACGTTGCCACATGAGTTTCTAGAATTAGACTCTATTGCCCACTTGCAATCCCCATCACCTTCAAAGTGCACTTTTAAGTGAAAAAAATTGTGTTCACAAGTTTGAAGCCCAATGCAAACACTTATTTGATCGACACCTCACCCATGTGGAAATGTGGGGTCAACAAACCATGCAAACACTCTCACACAAATTTTTGTGGCAATTTTTTAAAAAATAAATAAACAAATAAATGCTATGGACTCAAGTGATATGATTTTATTAAGTTTGTGAATGATTATTACAATTTTTCATTTCCATATTTCCTATTTATTCCATTGTCCTAAATGGCCCAATATTATGGTGACACAAAAGGTTTGAATGAATGCATGCATGCCATAGGGGTCATTAATTAAATTTGTATATTTTAACATTGCATATGTTATCAAGGACCTTATGAATATTTAGCTTACTTTCCTTCCATCATTTGGTGTTTTACAAAATTAGGAAAACTATAAATTAAATTCAAGTATCATTTGCAAATGTTGACATAAAAGAAAGTTCCCATTTTATTTGTTGAGCACATATGTTATATAATTTGTTTGATGTTATGCATTACCATCAATAAAAACCTTTGGAATAATTAAGGAACCATATTTTACTATTTGACTTATATCATGATACAAGTGAAATCCAAGGAATCACTTGTTTAAAGTTTGCAAGTTATATGTGTCCCATCTCCTAACATAGTTTTAACCTTAGCTTATTGCCCATTTTCAATGTCACACAGTTATGATTAGCTTTATAATTAAATTTAAATTAATTATGCTTAATTTAGCTTAGTTAGGCTAATTTAATTTAGTTGTGAACCAATTCCAATGTGAATAAGTTCAAACTAATTTGTGGATTGGGCATGGATGAATCCAAACCCACAAGATAAAAACAACATAAACACCATGTACCATGGAAAGCACATAAACATATAAAAGCTTACAAGGTTTGAACATGTACCATGAATAAGATTTTATTTGTTATGTGTTGTATGTGTGATGACAATGATAATTATAAACATTGATGTCATAGCACACAACATCAATCATGGGCACTTTTTAAATGTTAGAAAGGGGCATAAGGTATCTTATCTTCCCCCAAAGTTTATCCTTGCATGTATGGGCACTTTTATTCGAACAAATAGTCTACTTGGTGATTGACTATATGTGGGTTTGCCATCATAGGTAGCATGATCTAGGATGAGTTGGTTATATTTGACCTCACACCCATTTACAATATGACCATGAGCCCCAGCCATTTGAAATAGTTTTGATGTTATTTCAATTAAAAGAAATATGCACACAAAAGTCAAATATATGTGTAATGGACAAAATAATGCAAATAACTTGGATTTTGGTATTGTGTACAAGTACATATGTTGGAAAATGTATTTAATTTCCCAACATGGTTCAAGGAATGTAAATTTGTATGATGTCATCCATGGTTTGCACATAGTTGAAGGATATATTAATGGGTTCACACTAGTTAGAACATTTGACCCATTTTAATATTATATGAACCATGTGTGAAATATTTCACAACAATTGTGTTCAAACTCAACAAAGGTATACAACTATCAAGTGTTAAATAAATGTCAACTAGGTTATCTCACATGCATTGGGTATTTTCTCGATGTTCTTTATTCACATTTGGTAAAATCATAATTGAATGTGTGAGGTAGAAGGCATAAATTGGATTGTCTAGTGAAGACAATCTTTAAAATGATTTTATGTCAAAATGGATATGGGAATTTGCTAGCAGTCAATTAAATGAAATGTCCAAGAGGTCCACAATATGGTTGTGTGTAGAATCCAAGTTTGAGATGTATTGTATTTGCATTGAACCAAGTGTTTGTATTGCATGACAATCATAAGGTAAAATTTGTATTTCTTATTTTTTGTATGTGGTGCTAAACATAATCAAAAGTATTATCACATGGAATATATATGTGTTCAATTTTAATTATTTTAAGCCTTCAAACTATTTTTCTTAATTTCTATCATTTTGGCAAAGGAGAAATAGTATCAAATAAGTTTTTACATGTTCTATTGATATCAACCAAAAGTTTTCAAAAAGCATTCATTATCTATAAAGCACAATTTTCACCTTATGATTTAGGCTTAAAATTTCCCTATCATTTATAAATAAAATTCGTATCATAATTTGAAATGTTGATGTTTCCAAGAAATTTCAATCCTTAATTTTATGACTAAAAGCAAATGCGTTTATTGATTACAAGACTTGGGTTTTCCACTATTAGTGACAATCAACTAATGAAAGTATGTTTTGATTTTGTGAAAATTTAGTTATATTCATAATGCCATCATTGTAATGCATCATTGGTTCAAGCCTTATAAGGTGCATTGTAGTTGTTATCCTTAGCAGCTGTTTCAAAATATGGCCAAAAAGGTTTTGAGTTCACATGACTTCCCTTGTGACCTGAAAATAAAAACCTTTGGAAAATCCCCAAAATATAAGGTTTTACTCTTAATATAAAAATATGAAACGTAACAATGTTTATTTTCCTTAAATTTTCTGGTAAAGTTCACAAGCTTCAAAACATGTTTTGGTTTTTTTGGGGGATATAATTTTCAAATATACCTTTGATGATATTTTATTTGATTATTTGATTAAATGATTAGCTGAGTAAGTGTAATTTAATTATGAATTTTCAAAGTTCATGAGCATGGTTTTTAAAAAGACCATTGCAATTAGGAGAACAAATTTGTAGTAATTCTCATGTTTTTATTTCAATAAATAATTTAGGCAATATACTTTGCCATATAATTTATCAATATGAGAAAAATATATAATTGTAAACGCATTTAAAGGAAAGGGGTTTTTAAAAAAAATTGGGCTATTTTATTAGTTTTTTCATTCTTGAAGTGGCTGAATTCAATTTGATTGATTTTTTCCAAATTTATCAATTTAACTAAATTGAAATTCAATTCATTTCAATTTTAATTTCATTTAGTGAAACTTAGCTGAATTCTATTGAATCCAATTTGGTTCAATTCAATTTCCTTAAGCTTCGCCAAATTGAATGGAATTGAATCCAATAAATTCAATTCAAATGTTGAATTAAATTTAATTTGATTCAATAAATTTCGATTGAAATTCAACAAATTGATAAAATCAATTGAATTTGAGGAGGTAAACACACTTTTGTGATGGAAAAGGGAAAGGCATAACCATTTCATTATCTTATATATATACTCAAAACTTTGATATTATTGATTGCAAATAAGTTTACATGACAACATTGACATAAAATGAAACATGAAGAAAATTTTCAAACAATTATTAGCTCCTTGATTCATATACAATAATTCTTTTGCATCCCAAATTCCATCATTGTTTTTCAAATTTGTGTTTATGGCACATCTGTAGAGTATATATACAATAGGTACTTATGTGATTCATATATACCTATTCAACTTTGCAGAGTCATAGACTACAACTCATTAAATGACTTCATCTTAGTTCACCACCAATCTCATGAAAATAAAAAATCAAATGCCCATCCTAGTCCCAAAAATATGAGTTGTAGGTGGGACATGAATGGTTTGAGTGGTGTTAGGCTTATGCTTGTATCTCATTGAAAATTAATATGCAAAAATTTCAAAAGTTGTTTTGACCAATATGAAATTGAATATAATGGGTATTCAACAAAACAATGATGCCACCCAAATGCCTACTTTGTCCCATATTGAGTTAAACACATCAAAAAGTGTTCTTATTTCCTTCCACATTAAGAGATAAATGTGTGTGACCCATTTTGATCCCAAACCCATTGTAATGGACAAATATTGTATTTCACTCAATTAGGGCATCCAAAGTTAGGATGCAACTCCATTTCATTGCTTGCAAGCCATGTGAATGCAAGTCTTGTCAAAATGAGATAGCAAAAGATGCATGCTAATGGTATGAGTTAAAGCATAATATATGTTAGATTCCAAATCTAGTATTAGTTTCATACACATGTGACAATCCTTTGTTAGTTATGCAGCAGTGAGTTTTTTCACATTTCTTGAACTATTTGAAAGGAAAAATTAGTTGGGTATCACGTATATAGAGAGTGGCAAGTTGGTGAAGTATACATACAGGTCTATTATTGGATCTCCCAGAGAAACTTGCTGACAAGATCTTGGTCTTCAGATCATACAGCTTCTGAAGTTTTCTCCGGGGTTTTTCTTTGCCTAATTATTACATATTATTGTCTAGATTGCAGTGTGCAGTGTTGCATGTCTAGCCTCTCTGTGTGTATCTACCACAATTTTTTAGGTGGATTAGAACATGGGTGTCCTTGTACTGGGTGCCTGCAAACGTGGTGGAAGTTGGGCTGGAGATCATGTTGACATGATGTCGGATTGTAATCTCTTGCGATTCTTATGTTGATTACAGTTTTGCTTCTATCATGCTTCTGACAATTGCATTCAGTCTGCCATGAGACTAGTACTAATTGAGCGTTACTTAGCAATGAGGACAACAACCACCACCACCACCCGATTTGCACAAAACTGATTTCCACTGTAGCTGGGATAACTTCTTGCCTTGTAAATTGCACTAGAGCTTAACCCTTGAACGTCACAGCAGGATAGCTCTCCCAAGTGCATGGAGTGATGATGTGTAGCCACCCAGCTGCCCAACAGAGCTGTCAAATCCATCTATATTAAAGAATCTGGCTCTGTCAATGTTGTAGGCAATGGCAAAGCTGACTGATTCTTTTGGTTTGGAATTTGGTTGAAAATGGAAATTTACCACTGTTGAGTGTCCAATTGATGTAACTAGGGGCAGACATGAGAATTTTCAGTTTTATCGAGAATTTGATCTCCTTCTCATCTTGCTTAAATTCAGAATTTGCAAAGTAGGTAGAATGCATTCACATGAGTGTGGTGAAGAAAAAGGTTTTGGGGGGGGCATTTGGACTTGTGATGACTTGGACAAATGAATAGGTAGTCGAAGTTGCACATTCAAAGGGCATATCAACACACAAGCAAAGAAATCTTGTTTGTTTTGAGGTGCCTTGCATATGCTCAACCTTGCTCCTGTCTTAGAACATGGCACTCCATCATCTGATTCAACTCTTATTTTCAAAATGCTAAAAACATTGAGCAACAAACCTTTTCACCAATTCTCAGTTCAAGGGCAGTTCAAGCACGTAAAAAGATTGTCCAAATTACAGCAATTTGGCAAGAACAACTCTTGGTTTTACCTTGCACTTCTTTTGGCACAAATATAAGAAAATTAAGAACCTCTTCCAATTGGAATTGTAATGTGTGAACTATTGTAAAAATGCATTATGATTTGCTGAATTTTTGTGCTTGACTAGCTCAAGGCATTAGCCTACTATCTGAAATGTGCATTCCAATCCGAAGCCCTGGTTCTTAGTATTTTGATTTTTGACAAACAATACCAATAAGAACCTAATAGTATGTGTCAAAGGTTGTGCTTTAAATGACATTAAAGCACCTCCACCCAAACTCAATATTTGGGCCTACAATAGTATTTTTCACATCCGAGATGACTTCCTTATTGTTTCACATGCTCACCCATAAACACCAAAACTAGGACTCTAATGGGTGAGACACTATTGATTGCAAACAACCTAAACCAATTATTCTTATTAGTCAATCAAGACTAAGTGTTAGACTCTGTTGTGCCTTTTGCCAGGCAGAGCATTATGCATTATGTGCACAAATGCTGGCAGAAAATCATTTTACTACCTTCAAATTGGCAAAAATTTTATTGTTCTTCATCCAGAAGATATTGTGCAGTGCATTGGTGGGGATGTGCTTAGTCCATCACAATAAATATTATCCTTCATTTTTTCACCTTCAGTTTAGAGTACAATGACCATATTAAGGTGCTTCTAGCTTTATACAGGAAACCAGTGTAGAGTGTAGACCTCAGTTTAGGGTACAATGATGATTTTGGGTGCTTTTACTTTCATGTAGGAAACCAGTGTAGACTTAGGTTTAGGGTACAATGATCAGTTTGGGTACTTCTACTTTCATGATATCTAAGGTTATTCAGAATTGGAGTAAGGAGTGAGGAAATTTCTCTCTTTCTTGTTGTGTGGTTTTCCCTGGTTTTCCACACAGGACTTTCTTCAACAACCCCTTACTGGAAGAAGTGTCTGTCTCTTACTGTGTGTTGTATTGGGTGAGCTCTGGCAAAATATGCATGTTTGTCAAGAGATGGGAGATTAGTGAATGTAGAGATGTCAATGAGTTTTCAACTAATGTCAGAAGTTAGCTAGCTGCTAGACAAGGAATTTCAAAGCTCTGGAAAGAATTTGATCCTTTACCAGAAGTCTTAATTTGTCACCAGTAGTACAGTCTAGTCGGGTTGGACCCTAAACCCCTAAACCCTAAACCCTGATCACATACTTCATAGCTACACTGGATTCTAGAACTTTTGTCTGGGGGAAAAAAAAAGAGGGTTAGCTGAAACCAGAGTTGGGTGGTTATTAGAATTGCCAACTAATAACCGACTAATTGCCAAATTCTAGAAATTCACTAAACCGAAAATCAAATAAACAGGTTCTGATATATAATTGCAGGTTCTCACAAATCCGAGAACCTCGGATTCTGATGATACATAACCACCATTCTCCAACAATCTACAGAACCAGTCAAATAATGTTCTATAGAACTCCCAGTTATTTCATGAAAACTGCTGGTTCTTCCAGGGGGTTTTCCTTTTTAAAAAACTAGAACCCGAGGAGGTTCTTTGATTCTAAAGTGAGTGTAACATTTCATGAAACTGGGTATCAGTTCAGAAGATTTGCAGGTTCTTATTCTGACAAGGCTTTGATTTCATTTAATCAAGGATGTGAGCAACATTCAAGGGACATGTGATGCGAATCCAAAACTGGGGGGTGAAAGTCCCCTAAGGACTGAGCCCAGTCAGAAAACTCTTTCAGTCCCCTGTTTTTTTAATGTGGGCTGACTTCATCCTGACTTCTCATTTCATCCCCAGTTTTGAGAAAAACTGGGGCCCAGTAGCTCCAGTTTAATTTGGGGTACTTTATGAATAACTCTATTGTCTTCGAATTTAGTGATCAAACTGACTAGTCATCTTGTTGTTAGTTGTTACCATGCACATATTTAGCCCTCACATTTAAATTCAATTGTTTTGTGTAATTGTTTTGTTATTATAGTAGGCCTCCCTTAGATATGCAAGAATCATATTGACACAACCTATGTTGGATGGTTCTTTGAACTGGACCAAACCCCTTCCAAAGGTCAAATGAGGTATATAGGCATATAACTGATGAAGGCCAAAATTTGAAAGATGTCATGTGTTACCATATCAACACCTACATCCATCATTGTTCACACACACAAACCTAATAACATAACAACCCTCTTCAAAAATGCATAACCTCCAAACCCAAAACATGATTCCCCTCCAACAATGTAAGAATCCAAGCTCAAAACACCTTGTGCAAAAGAAAATTGACATAACACAAAGAAAAATTACAAAATAAAAAAAATTATGTGATTTAGAATCTCAAATCATTTGAAATCACACATCTTAGCACTATATCCCATACGCTAAATAATTATAATCATGTTCACATTGGAACTAGTTCCGCAATAATTTATCTTAGTTTACTTATAATAATTAAAATATAAACATGTAACCAAGATAAAACTCTTGACATTTGTTGTGCAATACCATATCAACACCTACAACCATTGTTGTCTAAAAACACGATACAAATACACACCTCCTAAAGAGTGCATCATCTCCAAACCACCCCTTAAGCCAAATAACAATGTAGGAAATATTTTTTGTAAATCCTTAAAATGAACACCTTACTTTAAGGTATAAAGATCAATAGGTTGACTACAAATGTGAGCCCTATTGTTAGTCACCTAATTGCAACCTTCAAATCCTCAACCAAATGTGAATCACCTTGGAAAAAAAACATAAGGTGTACTTCCTACCATTTAATTCAAGAATAGGATCCTAGGTTTATGAAATGCACCATTTCTTGACAAAAAGGCAAAACCATTTCTTGACTAGTACCTTGTCCAAGGGCAGTGTAAGGCATCCCATATGCTAGCCCCTTGAACACCAATCACACACTAACATGATAGTAGCCCCTATAAACTATCCACATAACATACAATGAAATTCAACATGAACAACCACCAAAGATGGGTAAATTTGGCCATCCACATTGGGGAGATGACACAACACACAATTATGCACATGATCCTTCCATATCTAACCGTCTCAATCCTCCAACGACAACACACTAAAAGGTAAAACCTTTTGCACCCACAAAATAACATGTCCCACAATCACATCCAAAGGAGTCAATGTTGTTTACTACAAGTACACATAGTTTCCCAATTCAAATCTATGAACTCAAAGCCAATATCTACCTCCTCAAATAGTGGTACACCAAATTGTATATTAATGTTAAGCAATTGTTAATTTTCCATAGCCATGGGCATTACACATTGGAACAAAGTTATTTGTTATTCACATGTTTGGAACCACACATTTTGATCATCCATATCAATGACGATCATATCTCATTGGATTGAGGTTAGTAACTTGGGCTCATGGTCAAATAGTATAAAATATGGTGAGAAGGATGCAAGGGAGGCCTACTAATTGAACCTATACCCCATAATTAATTAACTATGGTACCTATAGATCCCAATCTCTAGTGTGGCCTTTTAAGAGCCCATACTTCCACAAACGGAATTTTTGGAGCCCATACAATGGAATTCCCCATGGAATTTTGTACCTTTGTCAATGAGTATTTTGACTAGAGCCCCAAACCTATTAAACACCATGTCCAAAAATGCATATGCAACACCCTCACTACTATAATCTAGCAAAGGCACCAACTTTATCCATTTTTTAAAAATGTTTGATCATAACCAAAATATATTAGTTGTGTCAAACTTAGTGGATCAAAAAAAATCCAAACTCCACCAATACAATGGGCAATGCTTGTGAATGAAATGTAGGCATGTTGAATGATGCTCACATTTAATCACACACCACACATTGAAACACAAATTTTTGAACTTGCAATTGCATTTATCACCACTAATACTATGCCTAGAGCAAACTATAAGCCTTAAGAACCCCAAAATGGCCCAACTTTTCATGAACATGTTGCACAAGGTTCTCATGTTATTATGAGCATAACACAACCCACATTCATGTATAAGCCCACATGTGTAAGAAGGAATTACTTTCCCATTTGAATCACTTAGCCCTATGCACAACATGATTTTGTTCCTTATTTGAGGACAACAATTTTCGTAAATTTTTGTAATGAATTATGAAACATCGTCAATCATTTCATGATAGATATTCATTCAAAAACATCCAAACAAAAATGTTACATTATTGTTGCAATGTACACAAACAAAAAAATTCAATAAATAATGATACCAATTACATAATAAGGTCAACAATGTCCACAAGTAGAATTCAATATTTGATATTTTTCTTCAAAATCTACAAAGGAATGCAAGTCATTATAACGCAAAATTTATATCTTAAACTACAAAATTTCAATGAGAGCAGAGGTCGTATTGAAAATAAATTTTTCATAAATGTCAAATGGATATAGAAAAATGTGATAATGCATCCTCCATCAATCTTTTAATCAATTTTAATCAATTCATACAAAATCACATCAATTCACAAGAGATAAAACTCGAGAGCCTCCTTTAAAATGTCATACCAATAGTTCCTATTTCAAGAAGTTTCCAATATCATCACCACATACTAGAATTAAATGATTTCAAAACATTTACAATCAATATATATCAACTACCAATTGCCCCAACTTTTTGTCTCATAGACTTCAAAACACAAGGATAAACATTTGACAACTTAATCATGGGCTTTTGCCAACTAGTTGACAATGTATCATTTAATATGCAAAACATATATGTAATGTTATAAAATTTACGTTCCATATATGGACTCATAAACTTACAATATATTATTATCCAAAAGGTACACAAATCCAACTTCAAAAAAGGATAGTTTGAAATGGAAACACTTATTCCAAAACATAATATAACCAAAAAAATAGAACAATCCAACACAAATAGTGTTCACTGAAATCCTAGAACAAAAAGATGATAATTTGATTATAATAGACAAGGATTAAAACAATAACATCATTGATGGTAATATCATTGACTAATTATGATAAGACCTCCAATTAGCTAATGATTATGAAAACATACTTTCAATCGAAATGGATGGTTGAACAACCAACATCTACTTGAATGTTATATATTCAAAAACTACAATCATTAGATTACCAACAACACACAAATGTAATCATAGGAAGTATACATAGATACCTAAACAATTATTTTCAACTTGTTTTCATAAATGACAATCATTGAATATTAATTAAAATACATGTCTTCACTCCTAGCCTACATAGCACAATATACAATTCAAACACACTTATGATAAGAAGATTACCAAATGACACCATACAATTACTAACTAGTATAATTAACGTGGAAAACTTATTATCTACATTTGCAAATGTCATGCAATAAACAAATGATTCATCTTGTGGAATTTCCACAATAACATATGTAGCCAATATATAGCATTTGGAATCAACTTTTTAAAATATATTTACAATGTCCCACAAATGAGATTGCATTTGCATGACAACATGATAAAATAAAATAAATATCTAAGTAATGTGTAAAAAATGTTTTAGATTGATAGGAGCCCACGTCAATAAAGCAAGGTTTGGAATGGTCGACTTTGTCCAAGTCAAGTAATCTTTAGTTTATTACAAAGTGATGAAAAAGGAATACAAGAAAATGTGTTCACATTCCCAAAATATAGTTGTTTCCAAATAGCTATGTTCATTTGAAAAGTCAAAATATCATTTGTGAAAAAGGTTGCAACCATTTGTAAGACAATTTGGATTGGCAAATAAAATATATGTGATAATTTTGACATGACTTGGAAAGCACTTGAAAGGAGCTAAATGGTAATGTACATGCATTTCAATATGGTTGTTTGTGTCAAAGTTATAACCCTTCAAAATCACGTGACAATAAAATGCTTCAATTTTGGTAAAAGAACTTTATGAATTTTGAAAAAAAAATCATAGAGATATAGTTGTCATGGAAACATGTAGAATATATTATAAGGGCAAATAGTGTCTCCCATAGTGGTCAAAGTCATGGTGAAATTCATGTGACTTTGTGACCTGATCATTTTGGTTCTAATTACTATATATATATATATGAAGTGAATGAAAATTATTGTTAGATAACATAAACTCATCCTAATCAATTGAAGCTTTCACTCACTTGTTTTAGTCATGGAGGTTTAAATAATTCATCCCAAATGTTGAGTTTTACTATTGTAAAATTTTTAAAAATCCACCAAGTCCACATAATGAACCTAGGAGTGTGTCAATCTATAGTCTAAAATGTATTTATAATGACAAAAGGTCTCAAAACATTTGGCACCTATTCAAAATATGCATCAAGTTGTCAACACAACAAAGGTCAATGAAAATTAACCATGTATTTGTGAGGCTTTTTGAAAGTTCTTAAGTGGTTTGCTAATTGGGCATTCCCATGCAAGTTTTGGTAAGGACTTGATAATAAATACATGGAAAGTTGAGGCTCCAACCAATGAACTCAATTGCCAACACTCAAAGATGCACCTTTATGACATTGGTGGGGATAATAGTGGGTATTAAAGGACTAATTTTGAAATTTCAATTATGGGTAGGTGACCCAAGTGTTCTAGCATGGGGACCCAATGGGGACTAACATTGCTTCCTTTTGTAGTTGCAACTAATTTACAAAGTTCTCATAGTTTCATTCACATTTTGAAAATTGAAGCATTTCACTCTTATGTGAAAAACATCAATTTTGGCCTCAATTTTTCTTAATGAGTACTTAACATGGTCATTGTTCAACTATGTATCAAGGTGCATGTAGATTAATGACATGTTTAAGCTCATTTTTTCTAGTTTAAAACTTTAGATCCACTATTGAGTAGTGTTTGCCTAATCTTAGGTAAGTTCAATTTGATTTTGCTATCACTTCATCCTTTGTTTGCTTTTTGTTAAAATTTATACCAAAGATTTCCAAGTGGATAAACTTTGAATCCAATGGCTAATTTTATAATCACAAAATTGTAATGAGATGATTGAACCAACATTCTAACCAAGGTTCTATAATGTATGTAAAATGGGTGTGGAAAGGGCTTAGGCTCCTAGGTTATTATGGCAGGCCCTATCCATGTTCTACTTTTGAACTACACAATTCTAGTAGGAAGTTGACTTATAATTTGGGTCTAGTGTTTAGAAACTATTTCCATAACATAAAACACTTTGAATTTTTTTCTTTTATTATTTGGCACTAATTTTAACAAGGAATCTACCTTTATTTTTAAGCAAGTTTCTTCTTCAACTTTGTTGGGCTTTAACCTACTGAATGTTTCCAATCTTCATTACTAAACTCATTCTTGAAACAATATTGTACATGCCTTCAACTAAATTAGATGGGCATGGAATGTGTTTCTTGCATTATAATTAAACCAATGTTGCAACCTTAACATTGGGCTCATGATCAAAGCTGTGGGCACAAAAGATGATGTGAGTTGGAAAATTGTTTCAAGTCTCATGCACATTTTCACAAATGTGGGAAAATGCAAAGGACGTGAGTCTCAAACACTCCCAAATGATAATCACTTTGGGAATTGGAGTTTTAAATTGTTCAAATTTTTGGAACAAAAATGAAAATAACAAACCTTGTCCAAATTAAACCTTATTTAGACCATTGGAAAGGTCTTTAAGTGTAGATGTAAAACAAAAGTTCACATTTTCCATTTGGAAATCTTAAGGTCAAGTTATGGCCCAAAAAATGCACAAAAATCAAATTGGCAAATTTGATTCATGAACATTGAAACTCAAGAAACATGGGTCAAATGATTTTAGATTAAACCATGCCATATGGCATTGGAAAGATTTCATGAAGGGATTTCCCATTTGAAATTCCTTAATTAAAATTCACATGCAGAAATTATGAGCTCACAAAGTAATGAAATTTATAATAAATCATAATTTCAAAAGTTTTTGGGACTCCCATGTGGAATTTTAAGAATTTTTGTGATTTCAATGTAATTTGCATCGCCAATCATAGAATATACTATAGGGTGCTTCCTCCCAAGGGTTTGGGCCATGTGAATAAAGTGAATTTTGGTTGCCTCTAATAAATCTTAGCACCACTTGGGTACAATTGTAATAGGAGGAGCCAAAAGCACTTGTTAACTACAATGAAAACCATATTTGCATTATTTTGAAAAAAAAATTATTGTATTTATTGAAATAATTATTCATCTTTACTCATAAAGTTGGAATCACATTAATTTGAAATCATTTAATTACATTATTACAGTTGTTCAATGTCATATAATGATTTGTCATACAATTTTTTTCAACATTAAAAAATTGAATGTGTTTTTTGTTACTCAAACCTACACCAAATGTTTTCAAATTTTTGCGGGATTTAACATATTTAGACAAAAGGCCACATGTGAAATCACGATCAAAGGAGCTAGGGGCGCCAACATAAAAGTCCTTTTCCAAGGATTACACATGACATGTGTCATTCTTATGTTGGTTTATAACTTAAAATTATATATTTCAAATACACCATTTAGCACTACATTTTAGATATAAATACATTTTGACTAAAAATTGATTTTATATCATGTATATTATGCATTCATGCCTTCTATCACACACACACACACACACACACACACAACAACAACAACTTTTGTTAAAGTCACATTTTCAAAATCCATAATTTTTAGGGTCAAAAACACTTTTGAACCAAATGTGCTTAAATGGGTTATAAAAACAATTTTCATCAATTCAAATCTTTTTTCCCTTCTAATCATCAATGTTAAAATCTTTTCCAATTTTCCAATTTATATTTAACATGTACTTTTTATTTAATGTATCAATACATGAAGGCCATGTGTACATTTTAGTCCTTAGTAAGGATTCTAAACTTATGACCAGTGGTTCCTTTTATTGTGATTGCACCCATTTGGTTTCAACTTGTGTTAATCAAATTGTTTTTTTAATTTGTGCATGTTAATTTTTCCACAAGCTTACACTAACACTATTGTCCTAATTTCATCCTGAAGTTCCCACATGCCCCTTTAACCTCCAAGTGTGTGGAAATAAGGATGTGCCTTGGGTTGCATTATGTTACAACACTGCAAATCAACAAAGTACTTACTTCCAATTAATTGACAAACCCAAAGGTGTATAGATCAACATAGAAGATAGGCGATCCCATTAACACTCATGAATTTGTGGTTATGAAACTTTTGAAAAAATTCATTGATGATACTAACAATTAAAGTTCAACAAATTACACTGAATTCATTTTCTCAATAAACACATATCAATAATCATGAGTGCACATAGCAAAGAATTTTATTGTAGGGGACTTGCTTGCATGAATTTGGTATTGTTGACTAACTGGGTATTAAATATATCTTATTATTCATGTTTGTGGAGTCTTACATCAATCCACCAAGATGACAAAAACTAGCCACTATTTTAACTTATAAGATATGTAAAAACTTTTAACTATTTATCATTGTACATCTTCTCTAGATCATAATATAATGTGTAGATCTACACAACACATCATAAGGCTCCCACAAAATCACACAAAAGTTTCACAACTTTGAACAAATTTGACGAATTCATGCATTAGCTTTCAACATTGGCAACTATGATATGATGCAAGCTATGATACCCATGATAACTTTAACATCACACGAGAACCCAAGATCAGTTCTCATAGCTTTGATGGCATGGAGATCTTCATTCATTTTGACAATCAAGGACATGTATTTTACAACGACCTTTTTAGTAGGAGACAACATAGAAATCCACCTTGTTTTCACATTGCAAAGCAATTTGTTCACTTTTGTTTCCAATAATTATGTAAACTTACATTACTCAAGGTGCCTCTTGGGTGAAAAAGATAAATTTATGCCTCTGTTGAAATTAATTTTATATGGATTGAATCCAATTGACTAAAGGAATAATTATGTGCATTTGGGATGGAAGTCATATGATTCAAGAAGAAATTTTCTTCTATCAGGTGAATGAAACAATCACATAAATTTCATGCTATTTCAAAATGAAATAAATTTCATTCATGGAATATCATTTAGAAATTTTCTTTATGCATAAATCGTTGTTAGAGTTTTAACATCCATTATAGATTCTAGGAATGAACACCATAAAATGTCATCCATGAATTATAATGAATAACATCTCATCTTATTTCAATATGATATACAAATCATGCCTACATTTATTTTATTCATGAAAGTTCATTTGAATTTCATTCATGAAATATCATTTACAAAATTTAGTGACCTGTCAATTAGTTCTTGTGTGAATCATTTAGGTTTAAAGGCTTCATGGTTGTTTAATGCCAACATATATAATGTTACTAGAGGTTGGGGATGGGGGGTAAACTAGTTAGTCATGTCACAAGGTAACATGTAGTAGGCATGGTTTTATTTGAGGAATTTCTTTGTGTAGCCTAAGTGATGTTCATCCATCTAGGGGGATGTAAAAAAGAAGGCAATCATCCCTA